>Ga0182021_10004454_pt1 | contig 16481 bp, 10 predicted proteins | sample 612E3MmetaG_FD_120493 | JGI IMG/M metagenome (GOLD analysis project Ga0182021, IMG submission 120493) | Permafrost microbial communities from Stordalen Mire, Sweden - 612E3M metaG (Illumina Assembly) | ecosystem: Environmental > Terrestrial > Soil > Wetlands > Permafrost | place: Sweden...
GCGATTTCTCTCTGACAAACTGTCATGGGCGTCCGCGGGGGTGGCGGCGGTCGTCGTAATGATCGGCGGATGCACCGCCGCGCACTATCGGACCGAGACCGACAAGGTCGCGTCGGACATCATCGCGAAAAAGCAGATGGATGCCCTGGGGAAGAAGGAGCCGTTCACCATCGAGCCGGCGGCGGACACGCTCAGGCGACGGCTTCTCCTCAACCAGAAGCTCCCGGTCGCGGGACCGGCTTCGTACGGGTCGGACAAGGTTCCGAAGATCGCCCACTGGCCGGAGAAGAAGACGCCGCCGGTGGCGGCGGGTTCGGACTATCCCATCACGGTGCCCGTTGCGGATAATGAATCGGTCAAGCTGACGCTGCTGGACACGCTGCAGGTGGCCGCGCGGAACAACCGGGACTACCAGAGCAGCAAGGAAGACATTTTCCGGGCGACGCTCAACCTGGAACTCGAAACCCACGCATTCCAGACGACGTTCGCCGGGGCACTCCAGTCGCTCTACACGAGTGACCAGTCGGGCGGCGTACCGGTAGGGGGTTTCACGAACAGCGCCACGCCGTCGGTGACCAAGATGTTCGAGAATGGGGCCGCCGTGACGGCCAACCTGGCACTCGACCTGGTGAAACTGCTGACGGGGGACCGGGGATCGTCGCTGGGCATCCTGGCCGATGCGACCATCTCGATCCCGCTTTTGCGCGGGTCGGGCCGGGACATCGTGACCGAACCGATGACACAGGCCGAGCGGAACGTGGTATACTCCATCTGGACGTTCGAACGCTTCAAGAGGACCCTGGCCGTGCAGGTGGCCAGTGAATACCTGTCGGTGCTTCAGTCGCTGGACCAGGTGAAGAACGAGGCGGAGAACTACCGTGGCCTGGTGACGGCGTCGCGACGGGCTCGTCGGCTGGCGGACGCCGGAAGACTGTCCGAAATCCAGGTCGACCAGGCCAAGCAAAGCGAGCTTTCGGCGCGTAACCGGTGGATATCGACGCAGCAGCGGTACGAGCAGCAGCTGGACTCCTTCCGGGTCACGCTGGGCCTCCCGACCGACGCCAACGTGGAACTCGACCGTGCGGAGCTGGATCACCTGGCCGAGGCGGCGAAGGACCGGATGGGTGAGAACGCCAAGGTCGAGGAGCTGGACGCCGCGATTCAGGCGCAGGTGCCCATGGCCGCGGACACACCGGTAACACTCGTGCCGCCGAGTCGTACAGGCGGCGGCCCCCTGGAGATGGACGTGCAGGAGGCGGTGAAGATCGCGTTGGCGACACGTCTCGACCTGCGCGCGGCCCAGGGGCAGGTGGTCGACGCGCAGCGAGGGGTGGTGGTGGCCGCGGACGCGCTCGGGGCGGGTCTCAAGCTGACGTTCTCCGGGAGTGCCGGGGAGGGCCGGAGTCTCGCGTCCGCCGACCAGCCGAACGCGCGTGTGCGTCTCGACCGTGGCGTATACAGCGCGGGGGCGCTCCTGGACCTGCCGCTCGATCGCACACAGGAGAGCATCACCTACCGCAACAGTTATATCGCAATGGAGCGGGCGGTCCGCAACATGCAGAGCCTCGAGGACCAGGTCAAGCTCAGCGTGAGGAACGACCTGAGGACCCTCGTGCAGGTGCGTGAGAGCTTCAAGATCCAGGCGATGGCCTTGACCGTGGCCGAGCGGCAGGTGAAGAGCATCCAGCTGTTCCTGGAGGCCGGACGCGCGGAGATGCGCGACCTGCTCGACGCACAGACATCACTCATCACGGCGCAGAACGGCCTCAGCCAGGCATTGGTCAGTTACCGTGTGACCGAACTGACCCTGCAGAGGGACATGGACGTTTTGGACGTTAACGAGAAAGGATTGTGGCGTGAGTACAAACCCGAGCAGCATGCGAAATAACGCGTCTGGGGCCAAGCGTCCGAAACGTCGCATGATTGTGACAGCGGCCGTCGCAGTGTGTCTGGTCGTCGGCGGGGTCGTCACCTGGGCGAACTGGAAGCCGGCCACAAGGCAGAACGCCGACACGGCGGTCTACGAGGTGCAGCACGGGCCGCTCACCATCAGCGTCTCGGAGGCGGGCACCATCCAGAACCGCGACCTCGTCGTCGTCAAGAGCGAGGTCGAAGGGAAAACCTCTCTTCTAATGCTCATCCCGGAAGGCACCAACGTCGAGAAGGGACAGCTCCTGGCGGAGCTCGATTCGAGCAACCTGGTGGACTCGAAGACCAAGCAGGAAATCACCGTGATGAACGCGCAGGCGGCGTTTATCGGAGCACAGGAGAACCAGGCCATCGTCAAGAGCCAGGGCGAAAGCGACGTCCGACAGGCCCAGCTCGACTCCAGGTTCGCCGAGCTGGACCTGCGAAAGTACCAGGAAGGGGATTACCTCCAAGCGGTCCAGCAGGCGGACACGAACATCAAAATTGCCAACGAGCAGCTCCAGGTGGCCAAGGACAAGTTGGAATGGTCCCAGAAACTGGCCCAGGAGAAGTTCATCACGCGCACCGAGCTCCAGGGCGACGAACTGTCCGCCGACCAGGCGCAACTCAGCGTCGCACTGGCCGAGACCTCGATGAAAGTGCTCAAGGAGTTCACGTACGGACGAACCCTCGAAAGCCTGAAGAGCAACGTGGAACAAACCAAAGCCGCACTGGAACGGGTCACGCGAAAAGCCAAGGCGAACGACATCCAAGCCGAAGCGGACCTCAAGGCCAAGGAATCGGAATTCAACCGGCAGAAGGAAGCGCTGGACAAGCTTGTGAAGCAGATCGACAAGTGCAAGATTTACGCCCCCGTGGCGGGAATGGTCGTCTACGCGACTACCGGGCAGCCCCTCCGGGGCAGCCAGGAACCGCTGGCGGAAGGCCAGGACATCCGTGAGCGCCAGCAATTGATCAACCTGCCCACCACGGCTTCGATGATGGCGGTCGTGAACATCCACGAGTCGAGTCTGAGGAAGATCAAGAAGGAACAGCCCGTCCGGATCACGGTGGACGCGGTGCCGGGCAAGACATATCAGGGTCGTGTCGGGAAGATCGGGATTCTGCCCGATGCCCAGAGCGCATGGATGAACCCCGACCTCAAGGTCTATGCAACCCAGATTTACATCGACGGCGACGCCAAGGATCTGCGTGCGGGCATGACCTGCAAGGCCGAGGTCGTCGTGGAGACGTATCCGGACGCGATCTTCGTCCCGGTGCAGTCGGTGGTGCGCGTGCAGGGGAAACCCACGGCCTACCTCCCCGGCGCGGAAGCCCCGATTCCGAGACAGGTCGAGATCGGCATGGACAACAACCGGATGGTTCACATCCTGAGCGGACTGACGCCGGGCGAGATGGTGCTGCTGGCGCCGCCTCTGGGACCATCGACCGCCCCGATCCACGAGGAAGAGGTCCCGGCCGTCAACCCCTCGACGACCCCGGCGTCCCCGACACCCGCGGCGTCCGGGACTCCCGCGGCATCGGACACGGCTCCGGCAAGTACGGACCCCGCCGTCGCCGCGCCGACTGCGACGCTGCCGCCCGGTTTCGACATGGCCAAGTTCCGAAGCATGACTCGGGAAGAACGCCAGAAGGCGATGGAGGGCATGACCCCCGAGCAGAGCGACGCGGTAAGGAAACTGATGGGAGCGGGACGGCGCAGACCGCCGGGCGGAGGCCCGGCGGGCGGCTCCGGCAATCCTCCGCCTCCCGACACCGAATGACCACAAAAACACAACATCATATGCTCGCGACCGGCGCCTCGGACGGCTCCCTGGTGCGTCTGGAGCACGTTCACAAGACCTACCAGATGGGATCGGCGGAGGTGCACGCACTGGCGGGCGTGACCCTGTCGTTCCAGGAAGGGGACTTCCTGGCCATCATGGGGCCCAGCGGCTCGGGCAAGAGCACCATGCTGAACCTCCTGGGGTGTCTCGACCGGCCCACCTCCGGACACTATTTTCTCAAGGGGCATGACGTCGGCGAGATGGACGACGATCACCTGAGCAACCTGCGACTGCGGGAACTGGGGTTCATCTTTCAGAGCTTCAACCTCATCCCCCAGCTCACGGTCCAGGAGAACATCGAGCTGCCGCTGTATTACCTGGGCTGGGAAGCCGAGGCGAGCCGTCTGAAGGCGGTCGAGCTGGCCACCATGGTGGGATTGGGCGACCGGCTCCAGCATCGTCCGATGGAGCTCTCGGGCGGCCAGCAGCAGCGCGTCGCCATCGCACGGTCTCTGGCCAACGAGCCTTCCATTCTCCTTGCCGACGAGCCAACCGGGAACCTCGACTCCGCCACCGGCAAGCAGATCATGGAACTGCTGGTCGAGCTGAACCGATCCGGCAAGACCATCGTCATGGTGACGCACGAGCCGGACGTGGCCGCCTTTGCCAGCCACCGCCTGCACATGATGGACGGGGTCATCGACCGCATCGAGGAGAGTGACTGATGCGACAGTTCCGGTTGATACGGGGCGTGCAACTGGGCATCAAGAACCTGATGCTGCACGCGCTGCGGTCTCTCCTGACGGTGCTGGGGCTGGTGTTCGGCGTCGGCAGCGTCATCGCGATGCTGTCCGTCGGGGAGGGCGCCAGTCAGCAGGCCCTGGATCAGATCCGCAAGCTGGGCAGCAACAACATCATCCTGTCCTCGAAGAAACTGGTCGCGGAGGAGGCGTCCGGGGCCCGCCCGGCGATGATGAGCATCTACGGACTGACGTACGATGACGACGCGCGTCTCAGGGAATCGCTGCCCACGGTTCAAGAGACCGTGCCCGCGAAAGTAGTGCGCCTGGAGGGACGTCTGGGGGAGCGGGCCCTGGAACTGCGCGTGGTGGGCACCACCCCGGACTGGTTCGAGTTGGTCAGCCGGCCGGTCCTGGCCGGACGGGTGCTTTCAAACGGCGACTATGATTCGAACGCCGGCGTTTGCGTCCTCACGGAAACCGGCGCCCGAAAACTCACCGCCACCGAGCACGTCGTCGGCCAGCCCATCAGCATCGGCGGCAACGTGTTCAAAATCATCGGCATCGTCGTCAACGAGAAGGGCTCCTCCAGCATCCCGATCCCCGACCAGGACGTGGACGCCTATATCCCGCTGAGCACCGCGCGCGAGCGCTACGGCGACCACATCTCGCGTCGGACCGAGGGGGCCATGCTCCGGGAATACGTCGAGCTGCACCTGATCCTTGTGCAGGTGGACAACACGGACGACGTCGAAGCGACCGCCGGCGCCATCGACCTGATGCTCAAGCGATTCCACAAGAAGGAAGACTACGACATCAGCGTGCCGCTGGCGCTCCTCAAACAGGCCGAGGCGACCAAGCGCACATTCAACATCGTGCTCGGGTCCATCGCGGGCATCAGTCTCGTCGTCGGCGGGATCGGCATCATGAACATCATGCTCGCCACCGTCACGGAACGCACGCGCGAGATCGGCATCCGCCGGGCCATCGGGGCCAAGCAGAGACAGATCATCAGCCAGTTCCTCATCGAGACCGTGGTGCTGTCGAGCATCGGGGGGGTCCTGGGCATCGGCCTGGGGGTGGTGCTTCCCTGGGCCATCACGCATGCCACGAAAATGCCCACTATCATCACGATGTGGAGCATCCTGCTTTCGCTGGGCATCAGCGTGGCCGTGGGAATCGTCTTCGGCCTCTATCCCGCCTTTCGCGCATCGAGGCTCGACCCCATCGAGGCCCTCCGGCACGAATAGGCGGCGGACTTTCCTTTGTTGCCAAAAGCAGCTTTTTATGGTATAAAAGCCCGCTCGAATGACCGCCCGGCCGCGGCGAAAGTCCCCACCCCAAAGCTAACGGTTGCCTGGGGACACCGCACACCGGCAAGCGAAACGCAGGCACAGAGGTCAACGCGGTGGATTTCCTGAAGCTTTTTCTGGGGGCGTGCACGGTCCTGGCGGCCACGTCGCTCGGGGCGGCCGGGGTATTCGCGTTCAAGCGGATCGACAAGCACGCCTTCGCGCTCATCGTCGCATTCTGCGGGGGGGTGATGGCGTTTTCCTCCCTGGAGATGTTCAACCAGGCACACGTCATGGCGGGAGACGTCGTCGCCCTGTCGGGGCTTCTCATAGGAACCGTCTCTTTTCTCGCAGTCGACAAGCTGCTGCCGCACGCTCACCTAGCGCTAGTGGGGGCGACGCTGCACGACTCCAAGAGGAAGGCGGCCCTATACGTCGGGACGATCACCATTCACAACATACCGGAAGGATTCGCCGTGGCCTCGGCGTTCGCCGGGGCGTCGGCATTGGGCGGCTCTCCCGCGCTCGGGTGGCTCGTCACCATGTCCATCGCGCTCCAAGACATACCCGAGGGACTGATCGTCTCGGCTCCGGTGGCCGCCTACGGGGTGGCCACCCGGCACAGTTTCGCATGGGGCGTATTCTCCGGGGTGGTGGAGTTCGGCGCCGCGATCCTCGGGTTCCTGTTCCTGCGCTTACTGTCTCCATGCACCCCGTGGGCGCTCGGCTTCTCGGCCGGCGCCATGACCTACGTCGTGCTTTCCGAGCTTCTGCCCGACGCGATGCAGGCCGAGAACCGAATGGTGGCGCTGGGGGCGGCAATCGTCGGGTTCGCGGCGGCATTCGGCTTTGGAGCCCTGATCGGTTTCTGAACGGAGCTTTCAAGGAAGATGGACATGAAGCGATTATTCCGGGTCTGCTTGCTCATGGGCGGCGCCCTTCTTTGGGCGAGCGGATGCAGCGTCAACCAGCAGAAGGAAGTCCAGACCTATCGCTCGGTGCTGGACGGCGTCGCGACGGCCAAGTCCGCCGCCTATTCCCCCGACGAACCCCTGAGCCTCGAACGGGCTCTGGATCTGGTCAACCGTCACAACGAGCGACTGGCCATGCGGGGCGAGGACTATCTTCAGGCGCTCATCAACAAGGACCGTGTCGTCGCCTCGTTCCTTCCGACGGTAAGCTTCGCGCCGAGCCATCTCCGCGAGCAGCCGACCAGCATACCCCTGGCGAATGAGTTCTTCCCGCCCAACGTAACCGATGTGCCGATCGGGGCTGGGGTCAATCTGAACATTCCGCTAAACCTGGCGACGTCCCGATCTGCCGACGCTGCCGCCGGACGCCAGCGTGAGCTGCTGCTCGACTACCAGGCGGTCGTCTTCCTCGACGCTTCGCAGACCTACTACCAGGTGCTCCGCTCCGAAAGACAGGTGGAGTTTCTGGCAAATTCCGTCGCGATGCAGGAGGCGCGGCTCGAGAACATCCGTCTCAAGGAAGGCGCGGGCGCCGCCCGTCCGCTCGACGTCAGTCAGGTCGAGGCGCAGCTTGCCGGGACGCGGGGACAGCTGATCACCGCCGAGAACGACGTCCGCAACGGCCGCTCGGTCCTCGCGCTCGTCCTCGGCGTCGCGAAAGTCAATGGCCCCCTCACCGACCACCTCCAGATTCCTGAAACCGTGCCGGCCGAGGATGAATTGATGGCAGCCGCTCGACGCAACCGCCGCGACCTCAAGGCCGCGATCAAGCAGATCGAGGTCGCCCAGCGCAACCTCGAAGCCGCCTGGAGCCGCTACTTCCCTTCCATCGGACTGAGCGGCACCTACTTCCCGCACCGGGAGAGTTTGCCCGACGACGTCACGTGGATGTCGATGGTGCAGATCAACCTCCCGATCTTCACCGCCGGACTCATCCACGCCGACGTGCGAACGGCCTATTCGCAGCTTCGCCAGGCGGTGCTGGCCGAGTCCTACCTCGAGCGCGAGATTCTGAAGGACCTCCGCGTCAACCGTCAGGACATCGAGGACAGCGCCAGGCGCCTGGTGGAACTCCGCGTGCAGACGGCGGCGGCGGAAAACGCGCTCAAGGTCAGCGAGCAGAGCTACGGGGCGGGTCTGGCCATAAATCTGGACCGGCTGATCGCCCAGGACCAAGTCCTCCAGGCAGGACTCAACCTCGCCAGCGAGGAGTTGACCCGGAAAATCTACTATCTCCGCCTGCTCCGTGCAACGGGACGACTGGACCTCCAGTCGCCTGAGTCCGGCCTCAAAGCAGCTTCCAAGGAATAGACGGCGCCTGTCCATTATTAGAGGGATGTTCATGTCACAAGGTCTACCGTCGTCAACCATGCCTGGTCGCACACCAGGTGAAGAACGCATCAACAACGCCTCGCCCGGCTCCGAGCCAAAGAGACCCGGACGACGTGGTATCGCCCTGGCGGTGACCGCCGTGCTCCTTGCCGGGATTCTCGGGGTGGGCATCCCCTATTACCTCCACACCCTCACGCACAAGATCACGGACGACGCGTTCATCGCGGGGCATATTACGTTGATCGCGCCCCGCGTCCCGGGACACGTCGTCAAGGTCTTCGTCGAGGACAACCAATGGGTGGAGGAAGGCGACCCGCTGGTGGAACTCGACCGGGCCGATTACGAGGCCGGACTGGCCAAGGCGAACGCCATGCTTCGGACGTCCCAGGCGAAGCTGGAGTCGGTCAAGGCCGGCCTGAAGCTCATTTCGATCACCGCGAACGCAGGTCTCGAAGAGGCGGCCTCGGCGGTAAAGGTGTCCGAGTCGGCCGTGGATTCCGCCCGGACCCGCACGAACTCCGCAAAGACGAAGCTGGAACAGGCCCAGGCGGCCGTGGCGGCCGACAAGGCCTCGGTGGAAGAGTCGAAAGCCGCCGTGGCGGCCGCCGAGGCACAGGCGGAATTCGACGAGGGGAACCTGAAGCGCTACGAGGAGATGTTCGCCGGCGGGGCGATCACGAAACAGGACATGGACCACGCGACCGCGGTCACGCTGGTCTCACGGGCCAACCTCGAGACCGCACGGAAGAAGGTCTTATCGGCCGAGGCACGCGTGGCACAGTCCGAGGCCGCCGCCAGGGGCGCCGAGGACGGACTCCGCGAGGCCGAATCGCAATTGGACGAATTCGAAGCTTCTCGCTCACAGGCCGGGGCGCACTTCACGGGGGCGAAGTCCGCCCCCGAGAAGATCTCCGTAAACGAGGCGGAAGTGCACGTCGCGGAAGCGGAGGTCGAGAGCGCCCGTGCCGCAGTGCGCGAAGCCGAGTTGGCGCTTTCCTACACCAGCGTGAAGGCGCCGCGCCCCGGACGCATCACCGGCAAGACGGTGCGCCAGGGCTCCTATGTACAGACCGGCCAGTCGCTCCTCGCCATCGTCCCGCCCGATGTCTGGGTGATCGCGAATTTCAAAGAGACCGACCTCACCCAAATGAAGCCCGGACAGCCGGTGAGCATCTCCGTCGATGCCTACCCGAACGAGGTGTTTAAGGGCCGCGTGGACAGCATCCAGGCGGGCTCGGGAGCGGCTTTCGCGCTTTTGCCCCCGGAGAACGCTTCCGGCAACTACATCAAGATCGTCCAGCGCGTCCCGGTCAAGATCGTCTTCGAACCTCTGCCCGACCTTACCCGCTTTTATCTCGCCCCGGGCATGTCCGTCGTCCCCACGGTGGATGTCTCCGTGCATCCGAAAGGGCCGGAGCGACCCCAACCTTCCGTGAAAGAGCCTAACGGCGCTCACCCGACGGGCGGCGCCGTGAAGCCAGAAACACCGTCATGAGCGCGGATACTCCCACCAGAGCGGCGGCCGGAAAGTGGACGGTGGCATTCTCCGTCCTCAGCGGCACCTTCATGGCCGTGATGGACGTCTCCGTCGTCAACGTGGCACTCCCCCATATGATGGGCACCTTCGCCCAGGACCTCAACGCCATCACCTGGGTGGCCACCGTCTATGCGATCGGCCAGATCATCACCTCAACGATGGCTGGATGGCTGGCGACGCTGATAGGTCGCAAGCGTCTCGTCCTTAGCGCGTTCGCGGTGTTCATCGTCGGCTCGGTTCTGGCCGGCACCGCCCGCACCTTCCCCGAAATGATGGTCTACCGGGCTATCCAGGGCATGGGCGGCGGCTGTCTCATCCCGGTCTGCCAGGCGATCATGCGTGAGGCCTTTCCCGCCGCCGAACAGGGCATGGCCATGGCCATCTACGGCATGGGCGTGGTGCTGGCCCCGGCCATCGGCCCCATCTTCGGCGGGTGGCTCACGGACAATTACGGCTGGCCCTGGATCTTCTACATCAACCTCCCCATCTGCGCCTTCGGAATGCTCATGGTCTCGGCATTCGTGCAGGATCCCCCCTACCTCAAACGAGGCGTCTCGCGCATCGACGGTTTGGGGATCGTGCTCCTGGCGACGGGACTGACCGCAATGCAGATGGTCCTTGAACACGGACAGCAGTTGAACTGGTTCCAGTCGGACTTCATCATCGGGGGGACGGCGGTGTCGGTCGTGACGCTTACGGCGCTGGTCTTCTGGGAGCTCCACGTCGACGAGCCGATCGTCAACCTGCGGCTCCTCAAAGACATCCCTCTCGCGGCCGGGTGCGCCATCGGGCTTGTCTTCGGCATCGGACTTTTCGGGACGACCTTCATTTTGCCGCAGTTCACGCAGACCGTCCTTGGATATCCCGCGTACCAATCGGGCCTGGTGCTTTTTCCGCGCGCGGTCATCCTCTTCCTTGCCATGCCCGTGGTGGGCTGGCTCTACAAGTACTTCGACGCCCGATTGCTCGTGGCGGTGGGCATCGGCTTCATCTGCTGGACCTTCGTCGATCTCTACGGCCTGTCGCTCGATGCCGATTTCTGGGCCATGTCCAGACCCCTCCTCCTGATGGGAATCGGCATGCCTTTCCTCTTCGTGACCATGACCGCGATTTCGCTCAGCTCGATCGCCAAGAAAGACATGACCGAGGCGTCGAGCATCTACACCATGACCCGTGCCGTCGGCGGGAACATCGGTTACGCACTGGTCGCCACGCTGATCGCCAACTACACCCAAATCCACCGGGCAATGCTGGCAAAGAACATCACCTCCCTCAACCCGGCCTTCCGTGCCATGCAGGACGGGATTTCCGGCTACGTGTTCCGTCACGGGATCGACCGGGTGGACGCGTCCCACGCCGCCATGGCGATCATCAACGCCCAGTTGCAGCGCCAGTCAACCATGCTGGCCTATAACGACGTGTCGTTGGTGTTAGGGGGGCTTTTCGTCGCGACCATCCCGCTGCTGATTTTCATGCCTGGCCGCCACCCGCTGGACCCGGAGGCCGGTCGCACCATCCTCTCCGAATAGTTGACGGCAGGCGCTCTGGACAGGACGTTTAACCACCTGTAGAATAGGCGTGCGCTCTTTTCGGGAGGGATACCGTGAAAAAGGTGGTCGAGTACCGCACGTACGGTTTCAAGCTGGCGGGTCTGGTGCTGTGTCTCGCGATCGCGGGGGCTTGCCACCCGCCCAAGGCGGCCGCCGCCTCGCTGAAACGCGTGAAAGACCTGGGTCCGGCCCCGAAGACTTTGGTCGTGTACTGGGCGGTGAGTCCCGACGGGGAGCGCTTGGCCTACAAGGCGACCAACGGCCCCAAGGCGAGCATGTTTTGCGATGGGATAGAAGGTCCGGCGTACGACGACGTCGGCTGGCCCTTCTTTTCGGCCGACGGCAGGCACGTGGCCTACTGTGCGAAGCGACGGGATGAGAAATTCAAGGATCACTGGTCCGTCGTTTATGACGGGAAAGAGGGGCCGAGCTACGACGAAGTCCGGTGGGCGATCGTGCAACTCCCGGCGCCGTTCCTCTTTTCCCCGGACAGCAGGCATCTCGCCTTCGCGGCAAGACGCGACGACCCGGACGGAAAGCCGAAGTGGTTCGTCGTCTATGACGGCAAGGAAAGCCGGACCTACGATGACGTGCAGCAGTTCTTCTTCTCGGCCGATTCGAAATCCTTCGCGTATTCCGTAAAGCACAAGGACGAAGCCGGCAAAGACAAGTTGTACATGGTCTGGAACGGGAAAGAAGGAGCCGCCTTCGACCTCATCGAGGGGGGACTCCCGAACCTCAAGCCGATGTTCTCCTTGGACGGCCGGCATTTCGTGTATTGGGCGAGGCGCCTTAACAAGGACGGAGTGTACGACTGGTCCATGGTCCTGGACGGCGTCGAGAGCGGGCCATACCTGTCGGTGCAGGTCCTCCAGGAGAGAGATGAAGACCCGGGCAAGGTCCGCTATTTCGTCCTGGATGGGACGAAGGCATGGATGATTGAACTCGACTGGCCCAAGAAGTGAAGCCTCCCCGTCCCGACAAGTCGGGGGCTTCCGGGCGAAGGCGGGTGAATAACCCTATTGCCCGAAGTCGGATTTTTCAGTAATTACGCATCCGGGCGTCACCCTAATTATGTTAAAGCCTTTGCATCAAGGGTTCCATCGGTCCATGACGAAAGCACGGAACAGTGGGATAAGGAGAACGGCATGAGGACGTTGGTGACAGTCGTAATCGTCGCGTTGGCGAGCCTTGTGGCAGGAACGGCCGCAGCAGCGGACCTGAGCGTATGGGCCGCGCCGGAAGGGTTCAAGATCGACAAGTTCGGCAAGAAGATCTTCACGCTGGACCCGGCGCAGAAGATCGAAGAGATTAAGAAGGAGAACTCGATCTGGAACGGCTCCACCAGGACGATCAGCGTGGTCGGCGCCCGCGGCGAGACCGTCGCATTCCAGTTGGGGATTGAGGGCGGCGTGACCAACGTGAACGTCAAGCCCCTTGCACTCAAGGGCCCGGGCGGAGAGCTTCCCGCCGGCACGATCCAGCTCTTCAAAATTTATTACACCCCGATGATGGACAAAGGCTCGGGGCCCACTAACGGCCCCAGCATGGGCCAGGGGTGGTACCCCGACGCGCTGGTTCCGTGGAGCGTCGGCGACACGGACGCCTACGGCGGCTACGACGGCCCGCCCTTCGCGGTCAAGGACGGCGAGATCCAGGGCGTATGGGTTGACCTGTCCATCCCTTATGGCACACAGTCGGGCGAGTATGTCGGCGGATTGACCGTCTCAGCCGAGGGGGCGGAAGCCGCCATCAAGCTCGTCGTCAAGGTGCGTGATTTCGACATCCCGCGGAAGATCCACAACACCTTCTTCATGAACTTCGATCTGAGCGACCTGAACCAGGCCGGCGGCTACTGGCTGAAGGGCGACCAGCTCGTGAAGTACGAGGACGAAGTCTATCGTGACTCCCGCCGGCACCGCTTCACCGCCGGGAACATGTACAACAACACGCTGCCTCGGGTGGACGAGACGCCCGACGGCAATATCCGCGGCGTGGATTGGTCGAAATACGACGCCGACTTCGACAAGGTGCTGAATCCGAAGCGCAACCTGTTCGGTCCCGGCGAGGACGCGATCGAGATCTGGAAGGTGCCCCTCGGAGCAGGCATCAGGTCCCTTAAGTGCCCCAAGAGCGACAAGGCCTGGGAACCGATGATCGCCGAGATCAAGAAGCACTGGCAGGAGAAGGGCTGGGACCTGTCACGGGCCTACGCTTATCTCGCCGACGAGCCGGGCAAGAGAGACGCCGATAAACTGAACGAGTACGCCCGGCGGATCAAGGATTCGCCCGGTCCCGCCCTCCGCCGACAGATCGCCGTCTATACCATCCTCGGCCATGAGTGGGACGGACAGAAAGGGGTGTTCGACCTCTGGAAGGACAACCTCGACATGTGGATGGTGGCCGGCGATTACTATCACGTGCCCAGCATGAACGCCCTGCCGAAGAATTGTCTGAAGGGCATGTACCAGGGGGCGGAGCCGTTCCAGGGCAACGAGACCCTCGACGCCGACGGCATGGCCCTCAGGACCTGGAGCTGGGTCGCCTGGCAGTACCGCATCGACTACCTGTGCTACTACTCGATGGCCGAGGCGTGGCGCGGCGTGAAGCGGGGCCAGAACAAGGAAAACTGCGAGATCTGGGACCAGCCCCGCAACCGCAGCTGGGGGATCTCCCAAGGCGTGTATATCTATCCAGGCAATAAGGTCAACTATAACCTCCCCATCTGGAACATCCGCACCAGACAGATCCGCCGCGGACAGACGGACTTCGAGTACTTCTGGCTCTTGAGGCAGGCCGGACAGGAGGCACTGGCGGACTCGCTCTGCAAGGGCGTCCTGCACGTCGCCCTGTCCGAGGCCGCCCCGCGGCCCGAGGCCTACAGCGCAGGCAAGTGGAGTCACAACCCCGAGGATTGGGATGCGGCCATCCGCAAGGCCGGTGACAAGCTGGAGGAACTCAAGGCCGGGCTCCCCAAGGAGCCCGAGACACTGGCCAAATAGCACGCGTTTGCCACGGAGGCCAAGGCGTGTGTGCAGTCTGTCTGCGGGTGCAGACCCGGCAGCGTGATTTCCACGGGTTTTACATCAAAGGAGTCGGTCGAAGTGAAATCCAAGTCTGCTCACAAAATCGGACGGCGTGATTTCATGAAACATGCCGGCGCGGGCCTGGGGGTCGCGGTGCTGGCGGCCCAGGCTCAGGGACAAGCCGCGCCACCGGTTCAAAAGACCATAGGCCCCTCCTTCCCGAGCGTTCTCGAAAACATCAAGAACAACGGCATTGCAGCAGGACAACGCTGGCGCTCGATGTTCGGCCCTGACGAAGTGGTCCAACGCGTGCGTCCAACCGAAAGCACGGATTATCTTCCCAATCCCCACCGTGGGACCGCCACGTTCCAGCATTTCAACGGTGATCCGCTCTACGGTCGGGCAACGATGGGCTTTGGAGGAGCCGAAAACGACGCCCCCACGACATTCAAGCGCTTCGACGGCAACCTCTCGAACGGAAAATACCCCGATACGACCCTCGCGTATCTCCGCTACTTGTGGTCGGTGCTGGAACCGGCAAAGGGCGCGTATCGGTGGGACATCCTTGACAGCGCGTTCGAAGCCGGCCGCGCGAGGGGTCAGACGGTGCAGCTGCGCGTTCAGCCCTACTCCGGCGACGGAAAGACCGTGCCGAACTGGTTCTGGGATGCCGGCGGCAAGCTCGACCCGAAAAGCGATCCGCAGAGACGCAACCCGGACCACAACGATCCGACCTATATCAAGCATTTCGGCGAGTTCATCTCCGCCTTCGGCAGGCGGTTCGACGGTCACCCCGACCTGGAGAGCGTCGACGTCGTTTACGGCGGCTACTTCGGAGAGGAGGGAGGCAATTCATCGGACGAAACGGCCGAGAAGCTGGTGAACCTGTACATCGAGACTTTCAAGAAAACTCAGTTGATCTCGATGATAGGGCCGCACGGCTGCACGTACGCTTCCAAATTCAAGCACATCGGATGGCGGGCCGATTGTTTCGGAGACCTGCGCGCGTCCGGCAGGGGCGTCGTGCCGGACGGCCTGAACTGGAATTCCATGTACGACCTGCTCCCCTTGAAGGTGTTCGAGAACGGCTTGACCGATACGTGGAAGACGGCCCCGGTTCTGTTGGAATCCGCCGGCACGGTCGAGATGTGGTTCAGACGGAACCTTGACATCGACTGGATACTCGAACAAGGCTTGAAGTATCACGCTTCGGCGTTCATGCCCAAGTCCTTTGCCATTCCGGACGAATGGCGCGACAAGATCGATGCGTTCGACCGGCGTCTCGGCTACCGGTTCGTGCTGCGCGAGGTGGACCTCCCGCTGGAAGCGAAGCCTGGCGACCGGATTCCAACCTACATCTGGATCGAGAACGTCGGCGTCGCGCCGATCTACCGTGACTATCGCCTGGTCTTCCGCTTTCGCCAGGGAAAAGACGAGCACCTTGTCCCCGTAGAATCGGATGTGCGACAATGGATGCCGGGGAACACAGTGATCGTTGACAACGTCGTTTTTCCCGAAAAGCTCCAGCGCGGCGAAGTCGCCGTTGACCTTGGCGTCATGGACCAGAAGCTGCAGGAGCCGAAAGTGCTGTTTGCCGTCAACTCGCGCTCAAGCGACAAGTGGCATCCACTGTCGCTCATGGATGCGGTCTGACCGGCCGAGGAGTCGGGCCTGCGACCTTGAGATGCTCATCATGGCTGAAGCACGACACGAACCGGACCGGTCTCCACGATGACCTGCTTCTGCTGAGGTTTGCCGGCGGGCGTCTGCCACTTCAGGATCACAGGCCCCGCCTCCTTCTGACCAACGAAGGCCTCCGAGGTGCCCGCCAGGACATTCCACGCTCCCAGGCAGCACTTCTCCCGCCAGCCCGTCACCGTCAGCGGCCCGATGTAAGGTCCCTTTGAGGAAAGGACCGCACGCACGCACTTGGAAGACCCCTCGCCGGCCTCTACATAGAACGCCCAAACCTCCCCATTCTTGAGGACCAGGACCATGTCCTGGGCGCCGTCGCCGTTGAGATCGACCACGCACCCTGCCTGTTGGCCGTCCTCCGCCTGCGGAAGCATGTTGTTCGTGCTGAGGTCCATGCCGTTCGCCAGGCCGAAACTCCTGAACCCGCGGTTGAAGTACAGGTGCGGAGATGCCGAGGCATAGTAGAAGAACACGTCCTGCCGACCGTCGTTGTTGAAATCGCAGGTAGTGCCGCCGATCGCGCCACTACCGCCCTTGTATGACAGTTCCCCCGTCATCGTCATAGTGTTGGTGAACTCAAATCCGCCCCGGTTGCTCCATAATCCGGTCGTGCTCTCGGATGACACCGTGAAGACATCCAGCA
>Ga0182021_10004455_pt1 | contig 16480 bp, 14 predicted proteins | sample 612E3MmetaG_FD_120493 | JGI IMG/M metagenome (GOLD analysis project Ga0182021, IMG submission 120493) | Permafrost microbial communities from Stordalen Mire, Sweden - 612E3M metaG (Illumina Assembly) | ecosystem: Environmental > Terrestrial > Soil > Wetlands > Permafrost | place: Sweden...
AATGTATCGCTCAAATTTTTATCATAATGCTGGCCCGTATGGACCAGCCGATAAAATATTTTGTGATTCCCGTATTTCTTAATCGCATGAATCAGCGGTGCAATTTTAATAAAATTCGGACGGGCACCAGCAACAATGGTAATTTTCATATCAGAAGAGACCAATATTCTTTAATAGAGAGAACATATAAAAGGGTTTATACTAATCCCAAAGACGAGAATAATAACGAGAATATTTATTTCATTTCCTATCTTTCGATTTCGTTATAGTTTGAACTTCGGAACCTTCGATACGATTTCATCTATTCAACACGACATGATGAAAGAAAGGCAGCCTTACAGACGTAAAAAAATCTTTATCATATTTATATCGTAACACTATTATGTCGAATCAAAAACCGCGGCGACTGGAAAATTCTTTCTTGTATGATGTTTTTGTCTCGAATATAAATTGTATTTCCTGAAGATCTATTGATTTCATTATCCAACGAAAACATTTTTCTCGATTCCGGATTATATGTTACGCTTGAAAAGCCAAAATCTAGGATCGTTTTATGAAGAACTTTGTCGTCATATCCATACCTTTTTCCGCTGCCGTTTGTTTCGACAATAAGAGCTTGAACTTTCGGATTCTTTAAAACCGACCGAGCACCATCAATTACTTCAGGTTCAAAACCTTCTACATCAATTTTGATCAATGTCGGAATTGCATTGGAAATCACATCGTCTAATCTCATGAGCGGGACTTCAATGATATTTCCCTGCTCCTTGTCGTTTTCTGTTGCTGCATGATTCATTGCGCCAAAAGCGCTTGTAAAAGGAATTGTCCCTTTTTTGCTCCCCACGGCAGCATTGATAGCTGTTATTTTAGATGTTAATCTGTTAATCATAATGTTATTTTCTAACAACGTAAATGTCGCGGGGACCGGTTCAAATGCAATCGAACGAGAACCTATGACACCTGAAGCTAAGATACTAAATGCTCCAATATTTGCTCCAATATCAATAAAGAGATCATCGTCTCTAAGGAAATGAAGCAAAAAAACCATTTCTTCAAACTCGTACAGTCCTGTTAATAACACTAAAGCCGAACTATCTCCACGTTGAATAGTTATCTGTGTATTGTTTACAAATTGTATCGTGTATGTACCATCGATAAACCAGCCGCTCACTTGAAATGCCGCGTACCTCAAGAACGATGATATTCTTTTCCCACGATTGAGCGGATGAGTCGCATTAATGTGTAGTGCATCTTTTATGTATTTGATATTCATTGAATATTAAATCCCTAAACAATTATCAGATCGGTAAAATATTGTTGTTGTATTATTATGTGGAACGATAGGGAGCGTTCCAATAAAGGATATTTCCTTGAACCCAATTTGTTTTAAATGTGCCAAGGAAGATTGATATTCTAGTAATTGGGAATTATCAAATACGATGATGCCGGCCGGCGAAAGATACTTTACCGATTCTTCTACACAGGCATTTCGATCTTCACCATCGATTATAATAATATCAAATGTTTGATTCCATTCTGAAATTGAACAAGCATATATTTTATTTGGAATTTCTCTATGAACAATGATCGAATGGGGAATATTTTTCTTGGAGATACTGTTCATCCATAAAATATTATGTTCTACCGATATCACCAAATTCACACGCTGAGCGTACCATAGTGTAGAATTTCCGCATCCATATTCAAACACGGTAAAATCTTTTTTTAGTCTTGGTTCGATAAACTTAATAAAGGAATAGGTGCACCACGGAAGAGCATGACCGGCTGCATCAACGGATTGTTTGGTATCAAAACTGCGGAACCATCCATCTTCCCGTTGGGCACTTTTGAGATAGAGTTGCACACAGCCAGCAATGGTCATTTTTTTTAATATCCACCATGCAATATTTTTTAGAATCTTCATGATACTTTAGCTTTATTAATTGAAAATTTATAAAATGTTGTAATACCATCGATCATTGCCCAAAAATTAGGCCGCGTTCTTTTCGAAATTCCGTCGATGAAAAATATTGTCGTAATAAATCCGAGGTGCGTTGCTATGATGGAACCATAGACACCCATTCTTTGGATAAGGAAATAATTTGCGACCACGCTCACCGTCACACCGGAAACTGAACAAATAAGTGTATGCCGGAAAAGGTTTTCCGTTGAGATAAAAATGCTTCTCGCTGTTCCATAGAATGCATAAAACCGCGTCCATATGAGCATCATCAACAATATTCCAGAAAAGGCAAATTTCTCTCCATACAAGAGAAACACAATTTGTTTACTGAAGAAAGCAATCGGGATGCAAACACCCATACTGATAATGAACATTATACGATACAGATTTGTCATTCTCCAGCGATATTCTTCTTCACTCCACTCTTTTGTTTTTACGATAACTGGAAACACTGAACTCATAATAATCATCGGAATAAAACCAAGCGGTTCCGAAATTTTTTGCGCTGCGGCATAAAAACCTACATCTTTATTGGTGAGAAACTGACCGATCATCACTTGATCTATACGTGTTTGCGCAAATATTGCAAGATCAGAGATAATAATCGGCCAACTGTTGGTTATAAGCGCCTTGGCACGAGTAAATTTAAACTGCCACTTGCGTAGAGAATTGCCATTCTTGCGGTACATGAAGACCAATCCTATTGACGCGACAACTAACTCGATCGACGTAAGAATGACAAATACAAAAATCTCAGCATGCATTAGAATCGCCGAGACCTTTAAAACGCTTAACGCAAAAAACGCAGTGTTGCGCGCATAGACGGTGTACTTCGAGAGTATTTGCGATTGGAACCAATAGTCTATTACATCGAAGGATTGAAAGATCAAACCGAGCGAAGAAATGATCACGAGCACCTGAGTAAGATGATCGTGAGGGCGTACGAGAAAAATTGCGATCACTGCAAATAGTATCGCAGACAACGCGCCTGCTAATCGCAAACCAAAAGCGGAACCGAGTATTTCATCTTTTTGTGCGGAATTGCGAACGATGTCTCGAATAACGATAGCATCCATTCCCAAGACGGCAAGAGGCGAGAACATCCCTACAAACGCAAGCGCATAACTGAGAATTCCGTTGTTCTCTGGTCCAAGGTAACGCGTCAACCACGCATTGACGAGGACGGCTCCAAACAAACGCACCACTCTATCTGCAGAAAGCCAAGTAAGATTGGTGAACGTGTTTTTGAGTGTGGGGGACTTTATGAAAGAAAAAATCAAGTTTGTTGGACCTTTTTGTCTGTCTTCATCGCATTGTTGTTTCGGCAAGCACCCGTCATCGTTCACAAATCTAATTATTTACAACGTATTTTGTGCTAACAAATGTGTCGTTTTTATATGGAAAGAAGCAATAACTTAACTTGACATTTTCTATTCTTGAACAAGATTATTGATTGAAAGAATTGCGTTGTTGTTTTTTCTTGTTCATACCCCAAACATATCCAAAATATCCCAACCCACCTATTGCAAGGATGTTAATCCACAAACTCAGGTTCTTTCCCAGGTAAAATCCTGTTGGTTCAAATTTCATCGAAAGCGTATGAGTTCCCAGTGGAACCACCACTCCTCTAAATAAATAATCAAGCCGGAATATTTCAACTTCTTTTCCATCGATGAACGCTTTCCATCCTTGAGGATAATAAGCCTCGCTGAGAAATAGAAGATTATTCCCCGTTGCCGTCGCGCGTACTTCGAGGTCTTGAATTCCATAATGTGTGTACTGAACTTCTGCACCTGATTTTGGCGGTTCGATTGGAAGTTTTGGATCCTCTAAAACGAATGCCACATCTCGCGGATCGAATTTCATCTCTTTCATATTATTAAGAATATCCAAGGCGCCGGCAACTTCGTAGCGATTCACAAAAAATGCACGGGGTAGTTCCGCGCGATTATAAAGTATGAACCTATTTTTGCCTTTGAACACCGGCTGCAGTATCTGATTTGAATCACTCCGATCTGATATGATATATTTTACATTCATTAATCCCCATACCAGCGGATTAGCGAGGCCAACGACGTCAAATACATCTTGAATTTGCCGCATCTTCACGCCCTGATATCCATACGCGCTTTGGATGCGCCAATATGCAAGCATATTGCTATATGGCGGCTGACCGTTTTCAAATTCAAGCGTACGGTAAAGAGTTTTGTCTTTCAGCAAATACGAAGCATAATCTGGAGTATCGAAGAGGTTTGTCTGAACCCGCTTTTCTTGCGGCTCCATGGGTTTTTTATCAACGCGCCATAAATCAATAACTACAGCAAGAATAAGAATACCGGTGAGCATAGGAACTTTGAGAGATCCTTTCAAGAAAAGCCAGATGCTGCCAAAACTTATTAAAAGTAATGCCAAGCCAATATAGAGGTCAAACATTATTGAGTCGACAACAAAATTATAAAATTCTGAAATAACTCCAGGATCTCCAGTACCAATTGCCCTCGCCAAATGAGGTCCAGCTTCATTTAATGGGAAGAAGCCGCTGTATACACTTTCAAAAATGCTTCTACCGATAACTGTAAGCCCCAAGAAAATCCCGAGTCCATAAACAGCATATTTTAATTTCTTCTCGTCTTTTGTCTTTTCTGATTTTTCCCTTTGTACGATAAACGATGTAATGCCATACGCCGCAAGAATAGGAAGAAAGATTTGCACGAGTACGAGAATCGTAATCGGTACGCGGAACTTATTAAATCCAGGGAAATATTTGAACATAAGATCAAAGACGAGTGAAAATTCTCTTCCGAAACTAATCAGTGTCGCAATAATGATTGTGATAACCATATATTGCACAAACGAATCTTTGCGATAACGCACCATACCGATCAATGCAAATGCGAGAATGATAATCCCCATATAATTCGGACTATCGACAAACGACTGCGGCCCCCAGTATGTGTTGACATGGACCGGATGACTTACTAACCTTCCGCTATACTCGTGATCACCAAAACCGTACCATGATGGTAAAACAAATGTCATCATTTCACCAGGGGCAAATGACCATTCTGTGGCATACTCATAGCCTAACCCGCCTGCCTGAGTTTTTGCATCTTCCCCTGGAGTTTTAACGATTGGCGCTGAGCCGCGAATGGAATATGAACCGTATTCCAAAACGGAAAGGTACTGGTCGGCATTCATCGCAAAAGCAACGCCTATTGCAACAACAAGAGATCCGATTAATCGCAAAACAGGTTTCCAATCAGTCTTCTTTATTATCGCAGCGAGAAGATCATAGAGCAGATACAATCCTAATGCAAGAAAAAGATAGAAAATCATTTGCATGTGACTTGGCAGGAAACTGAAATGGATCAGTAAAACAAGCCCAAGAAAATACTTCCAATCGAAACGCATTCGCAATTTATCAAGGCAGAGAATGATCCATGGGAACCAGCACATCACCGGCATTTTTGTAAGATGACTGATCATGACCCACACAATGATGCGTGTGGAAAAAGTTGCACCAAGCGCAGCAATCAGAGCTGAAATTTTATTATTCAGCTTGCTGAACGTCAGTGTATAGATGCCAGCGGCAAAGACAAGGTAATAGAACAACACCCAGCCTTGGGACGCATTTAAGACGATATATTGAAAAATCGTTATTATGTATCCTAACGCCACGGCAGAAAGATCGAATAACCGCTCGCCGGAAAAACTGAGACTTGCATATCCCGGCATACCGCAGAAGATATAAGGATTCCATAAAGGAAAGATACCCTGTGCCTTTGCATCACCTTGCACCGTTTCCCAACTGTGAGAACCTATAGAATCTGCACTAACAAATATTTTGCCGTCAAAGACTAATGGAGCAAAAAAGATAACGATACTCAAGAAAAGTAAAACAACCGCTGCAACGTGTTGATACTTTGGCGGAATAATTGAACGGTCAACCGCTATGGCCTTGATATTGCGCGCTTGTTCTTTTGCATTCTTTGCCATACGTAATTTTAATCCCTCATGAATATTGTGAGAAATACTTGAGCGTTAGGAATCTGCTTCGATTCTCTCCTGAAAATATCTACAGGGGAAAGAAATTATTTTCGATAAATTCATCAGCACACACGACGTCATACTTTCTTCGCCACTATATTTAATCCTGTACCGGTTTTATTGTCTGCAATGTAATCCAGCCACATCATCGGCAAAATTAATGGCAATACGATGAGGTAGTAGAATGGCAGAAGAATAAAAAATCCTATTGCGGCATTCAAAAGCAGCATTGGAAATTTGATGCTCAACCGCCAAGCAATGGTGCCCCAACGTCCATAGGAGTACCGTATCACCTCCACACGAAAACCGGCAGCTTCCAATTTATTCTGTATTTCCTCCATACCATAGCCGTTACGCGCATGTTCTTCGACAAAGCTGTGGTCGCCTTCCGAATGCACATCGGACCCTCCCATGTTCGATGGTGTGTTGATGAAAAGTTGTCCATTTTTTTTGAGTGCACGATAAAAATTTTTGAAAACTCCGACATCATCCGGAATATGCTCCATGACATCAACAGAAAGAATGAAATCAAATTCTTCAAAACGATGTATCTTTGTTAAATCCTCTACGGCAAAAGAACATTGTGTGAGACCAAGAGCATGGAAAAATTCATTGCAGTCGGCAACCTGCTCCCTTTTCAAGTCGATTCCATAAATAGATGCGGATGAAAATTGTTTTGCGATATAGTATGAATATTGTCCGAAACCGCTGCCGGCATCATATACGGTGAAAGGCTTATTCCGTGCACCCAATTGACGCTTGAGTTCACGCTTCACATACCACTCGCGGAGAAACACCAATCCGAGAATTTTATAGAACAGAATTCTTAGTCGAGGATTCCTGCGAACGATATTGCCAAAATAGAATTTAATCGGATCGTACTGCATTCAATTATCACTATGGAAGAAAACATGCCAATGAACACGCAAAAATAAATTATTATTCATCATAGATGAGTCTTGATCAGTGAAAATATCTGTTCCGGTGTTATGGAGTTCATACAATTGGGATTGAAATCGCAACGCGGTTTGTAGCAGACAAGACAATCAAGATCTGCTTGAACTTTGATGATCTGTTGGTCGTACGAATCAATTTCTGCCGCAGATGTTGGCCCGACAAGCGTGATAATTTTTTTCTGCAAGGCTGTAGCGGCATGGAGTGCGAGTGTATCTCCGGTGAGAAACACATCACATATGGTCAGCAGGGCGAAGAATTGACGGAGTGAATTCTCAGTTCCGGTGTCAACAACGCGTGTTGCATGAAGTGTGGAAAGATGTGCATTCCGTTCTTTTTCCGACGGACCGCCATAGAGCAAAATTGTCGCTGTTGTTTTTTCAAGCAACAAGCGGATGAGTGCCTCGAACCCCTCTAATGTCCATTGTTTTAATTGCCATCTTCCGCTGGCACCTGTATTCATACCGATGATTGGAGCATGTGTTGAGATTTTGTGCCGTTGTGCGAACGAATGCGCGAATGCCAACTCCTCTTCAGACAATTCAAGAATAATATCTTTCTTCTTGGTCTTCAGCTGACAAATATCCAACATTAAATCTTGAAACGAATGTGTGTTTTTCTTCTTTACATCGTCAAAAGCGCCCATTTCGAACCATGTGACAGCTTCGGTATTGCATGGGAACACATTTCCACGCACATCAAGGCCATAACCGATTTTCTTTTTACCCTTTGCCATCGAGGCAAGTGCCGCGCTCTCGGGAGAAGAATCGAGATTGATGATAACATCATACTCTTCGACTGTCGTATGCACAATTGCTTCGGTTGACTCGAAGACAAGCACGCGATCAACGAGGTTGTTATTCTCGAAGAGGGGTACCGCATTCTTGCGGGTGACCCAAATAATCTCACTTTTTGGATATTTCTCTTTAAGTCCGTGAAGAATGCATGTCGTCCTCAACACATCACCAATAGCATCAAGTTTCACGATCAGGATACGCGTGCCTTCAGTTTCGTAATATGAGCAGTTGCTGCACTTCATGCCTTCGCGTTTATTGAAGACACACGGCCGATCACCGGGAAAATGTTTGCAGTCAAGTTTTAGAATCATGTTTTCTGAAGGTCTGTTTGAATTTCATCAAATATATTTCGGATATTGTGAAAGCTGTTTTCTTGCTTCTTCGCTTCGATGTTTCGGGAAAACAGCTTTTCATGATTATCCATGAAATATCGGATAATAGCACCGGCAAGTTTGGTGTTGTCATGCGGAGGTACAACATATCCCGTTTCTCCATCGTTCACAAGTTCTGCCAATCCGCCGACGTCTGTGACAACAACCGGTTTCGCAAATCCGTATGCAATACTCAAAATGCCGCTTTGTGTCGCTTCATTATACGGAAGAACGACAAGATTCGCCGCTGTAAAATAGAGATGCACCGTCTCATTTGCAACATATTCATTTATTACTGTGATATTTTTATCGAGGCCAAGCCGGTGTATGGCATTCCAATATGGATGCGGATCATCATAAAATTCCCCAACAACGAGCAAGTGTGCGTTCCTTACTTTCTCCAGTATCAACGGCAGTGCTTCAATAAGATTCATTAATCCCTTATACTTTCGAACATAACCAAAAAACAGCAGAACATTCTTTCCATCCAATCTTAACTGTTGCTGTGCCTGTTGTTGGGTGAGTTGTTCCAGGGTCTGGTAACAATCATAAATCGGTAACGAAGATCGGAAGATTTTAGTAGCAGGGAATAGTTGTCTGATATTCTCTTCAACAACACCGGAAAGGACAAGGAAGCAATTGGCAGTCCGTAACGCTGTCTTTGTGAGAAATAAATCAATCCAGCGGCCTTCATGTGATATGACATTCTCTGCAATGATGACCACTGGCTTTTTCGTTCGCCGTTTAAATTCCAAAGCGATGGTTCTCACGATGAAACCAAAAAAAGGATTCCACCAAGTAAAGACAAGCATATCGGGATTCAACGATGCAGCAACACGCCCGGCGTTCCACCACGTAAGTGGATTGAGACAGTCGATGATATGTGCGGCGGGATGTTTTTTGATGGCAATGCCGCTTACATCTGTTTGCCGTACACCAGGGAAAAGAAGTTTAGGATATAAACGCGAAAAAGAAATCACATGGACATCGTTCGTTGCTACCAACGCCTCATAGAGATATGCAATGAACAGTGCATTCCCTCCGCGGATCGGATACGCCGGACCAATAAGTACGATCTTCATAGACTACAGTCCGGCGGTACTTTGGTGGAATAGAGAACGTGAGTCATCTGGAGTAACTTCCATTTTGCAATAATTGAATCCGGATTTGTTCGGTATACAATTCTATTCCGAGGTACTCCACACGCCGGGCAACCATGCTGTTAATATTATTTCTTACTCGATAACTCACTTTTTTGTTGAGTGTTTATTGTTTCGCGAACGATGAACATCGGCCTATGCTTGCTCTCTTCATAGATCCGTCCTACATACTCACCCAAGATTCCTATCGTCAGCAACTGAACGCCGCCAATAAACAAGAGAACAATGATGAGTGTAGTAAATCCGGGAACTCTTGGTGTTGTGAGAAATAAGTATAGATAGAAAACGATTCCTAGAAAACTAAAGAATGAAATGACGAATCCGATCGCCGTAGCGATTTTCAAGGGCAGCGTTGAAAACGAAAGCAGGCCGTCAAACGCAAGTTTCATAAGTTTTACCAGTGAGTATTTTGAATCACCCGCATAGCGAGCATCGCGGCTATACGGCAATCCGATCTGACGGAAACCAACCCAACTGCGGAGGCCCCGAACAAATCGGTTCCTCTCCGGCATCGTATTGATCGTATTGACGACACATCTGTCCATCAAGCCAAAATCTCCCGAATCTAACGGGATTTCGATATCCGCAAAGCGATGGAGCGTTCGGTAAAAAACCTTATAGGCACTTCTCTTCAGGACATTCTCCTTGCGTTCTGCCCTGACCGCATAGACAACCTGGTAGCCTTCTCGCCATTTCTGAACAAAGTCCGGAATCAACTCCGGCGGATCCTGCAAATCGCCGTCCATCACAATGACCGCATCGCCGACCGAATACGCCAATCCGGCTGCTACTGCTGTCTGATGTCCAAAGTTGCGGGAAAGATCGATGATATGAATATGAAAATTTTTTGCGGCTGCCTGCGAAATAATTGCGTAAGTTCTGTCCACGCTTCCATCATTTACAAAGACGATCTGATACCGTTTCGTGAGCGCGGAAAGGACCTTTACTAACCGCTCGATTAGAAAACTGACTGTCTCCTGCTCATTATAGACGGGTACAACAACGGACAGTTCCGTCATTTTGGTTGATTCTCTTTTCTTTGGCATGGAACTCTTCATGGTTTTTTCCGAAATGCTCCGAGAACCGACGTTCCGATTGGCGGCCGTCGAAGAATTGTTGTTTCTAATTTCATGATCATCACCAATATTGTATTTACAAATTTCGCCGGCGGCTGGAAACCGATTTTATAGACATCCCCTTTCTTCTTCACCATCGAAAGTACTGCTTTACGCGCAAGAAGCAACGGCAATTGCATCATTCCCCAATACAGTACTGATTCTACCGCAAATGATAATCCGGAAAACTCACTTTTGAGCATCTTCGGAGTGTATCTCCGCAAATGTCCTTGAACCGCATCATATGGGCTGCGTAGTGCCTCCAAAGCGGGAACGTTAATAAAAAGCCATCCTCCTGGCTTCAGGTGAAAATCGAGCGCACGAAGAAAACGTGGAGGATCTTCAATATGCTCAAGCACATCAAACAGAATAATGGCATCATATGAATGTCTAAATTCTTCCCTCTCTTCAAAAACATTGTAACGAAATGTTTTCCCTTTTACTCCGACATTCTTTTCAAGTGCTTCCAAGGGAAAATCAGTGCCGTCCGTTATCCATGCTGTTCGCGCTTCCAGCTGTCGGCGAACAATACCATTTCCACAACCAACGTCAAGAACCTTCCAATACGCCTCGGTATCAATGTGCAGATCCTTTAGTATCCTGAGAAAAATCCGAAATCGCCATTGGCACCAGAAATGACTCTCGTCAGCAATTTTGAAATAGATGGGCGGAAACTTCTCATCCGATTCTACTTTTGAAAGAACAATGACGCTGCTCATAAAGCTATCTTCTGGAAACAAAGCATGGCAAACCGTCTGTCTAATGAAATAAACTCCTTCATTAACTTGAACTGAGCTGGCTTATTGAGGAAGAAACTATATTGAATAGCTTTGGGATTCCATTCCGGGCGGTATGAATAGTGAGAATCCCATAAGATGTAGGACCCGACTGGCGCTTGCGCGACCGTTTGAGAGTCTATAGAAACAGATCCATTGAAAAATCTACCCGCACTCTTTCCGTAAAAATAAAAGAACACACTGTGATTCACCAGCACGCGCTGAGACTCAATCTGATTTTGCTGCGCCCAGCGCGCTGCCTCCTTAATTTGCATATCTTCAGTCGAAAGTTGGAGAGGATGAACAACTATCAATGCAAAACCTATACTGCAAATGGATAGAAAGCCAAGAACGGCATGTGGACTGCGAAACAACATTACTCCGCCCACAGCTACCAATCCGAGCATTAATGGAGCCATATCCCGCACATCACTCAGCAACACAACGTTGTTGTGTGCATATGTTGTCCATATGCTAATTACCACCAGATACGGAATAAAAAAGAATAAAGCCTTGGAACGATCCTTTATTTTCATAAATCGCTCAATTGCGAGGCCGCCAAGAACAGCTACGATGGGTGCAATAACAATCATGTACCGCAAGTTTCCACCTGTCGAAGCTCCCATCGTCAAACTCTGCGTATTGAATAAACAATGGAGGAAAAAATACGTTCCGGCGGGGATGATCAAAAAATAGGCAGGTTTCTCTTTTTTAAAAACGATCAAGGCGATATAGAGAACCAATAAGCTCAAGGCAAGAAGCCCAAAAATTGTCGGCGCCATCAGAAAATAATGTTCAAATCCCTGTTTGGGGTAATTACCCTCATACGTCGCTCCGGTTTTTAGAGTGGAAGTATAAAGATACAGAGGGTCGCCTGTCGCAAGAAAACCTGCGAGATCAGTTAGAATAGGAAATATCGCCAGCGAAGCAGCGGCGGCGACCCTCTTTTGAACAAGCAAATAGAGTCCGTACAATGCCGCAATAATGATGAATTCCTGGCGAATCGTCGTTCCGTACGAAAGAAGCAAAGACGATACAAAATACTTTCCGCTATGATGAAAATAGATTGCCGTAATGAGTAACAATGCAGAGATGAGTTCAGAATATGTCCGAAACGAAAGCTGCAACCACATGGGCTGAAATGCAAGAAGTAGAAATGCAAAGAGTGGATATGCGGATCCGAGCTTTTGGGCAGTTTTATATGCAAGAGAGCAGGAAAAGGCCGATATGAGACAATTCAATATTAAAACGACAGTGCTCCCTCCGAGCGCCGGTACGACATACAATAATTTGAATCCCGGCTTTGCCCAATTGCCGAGAATGACTTTGGGATCGCTCCAAAAATCGAGCATGTTTAAATAGTGCGCGATTTCATCATGCTGATAGAATCCGTTGGAAAAAAAAGAGTATGCAAAGTACACCGCCGCAGCTCCGGCAGTCAGAAGCCATAATTGTCGTTCTGAAAGCCTGAGACGGAAATGTTCAGTCTTTTCATTAGCTTTTTCTTTGCGTGCCATTTTCGCTCCGAAGAAATAGCGATCTCTCGTATCCCTCTTTTTCGAGAGATATTTTCCCAACTCAGCGGATAAATTATAGCACAAAAATGAATAGCAATCAATAATGGTATCAAGGTATTTGTATATCTTAGCTTGAACAAATTATTTGTTGAAACTTCTGAGCAAGTATAAACGCCCGACCGATGCATATCTGAGAACGCTGCTGGATTTCAACTATCAGTGATGTTAGCTAAGAGTTCCGCTTTGATTGGAAGACAGTCAAAAAAACTAAAGAAGTGGTATTGACGAGGTATCTATAGAAGAATTCATATCCATATATCATTTGAGAATGCTACGAATGGAATATGTTGCTTCATCCTGTCCTTGACGTGAAATCATTTCTCCTAACAAGCCAAGAGAAATAAATTGAATACCTACAATAATAAATAGAATTCCAACAATGAAAAGCGGACGGTTGCTTAAAACTGTAAGTCCTAAAAACCATTCAGCAGAAAGATATGTGTCTATTGCAGTACCAATAAGCAACGAGATAAGCCCCCAAACTCCGAAGAGATGAAGCGGCCGGCGAATATACTTTGCAGTGAAAAGAATTGTCAGTAAATCAAGAAAACCGCGATAAAATTTTCCGATGGAATATTTTGAGTGGCCGTACTTTCGTGGATGATGCTGCACAACCTTCTCCCCCACACGAAAACCGGATTGGTGCACTAAAATAGGAATATAGCGATAGAGGTCGCCGTAAATTTTCAATTCCTTTACAACCTCGTTTCGGTATACTTTTATGCCGCAATTCAAATCATGGATGCACAATCCGGTCAACTTGCTTGTAACCGCGTTCGCGATGCGCGATGGCAAAGTGAAAACTGCAGAATCGTGTCTCTTTTTCTTCCATCCCGATACAAGATCAAACGAATCACCCAATGCTTCAATGAGCAATGGAATCTCTTTGGGATCATCTTGCAAATCGGCGTCCATCGTAATAACAAAATCACCTTTTGCTTCTTTGAATCCCGCCGATAGTGCTGCCGACTTGCCAAAATTTCGCCGAAAGCGAATCACTTTTATGGTATCCGGATGTTCAGTGTGTAACATGGTTAACACGTTAAACGAATTATCTATGCTACCGTCATCAACAAAAATGATTTCATAACTCTTGTTCATCCGTTGCATGATCTCTTGGATATGCGAAAATAACTCGCGTAAAGATTCTTCTTCATTCAGCAGTGGAACAATAATGGAGATATCCGGAACGTGCGATTTGCCAGGCTTTTCTGTCTTGAGCTTTGCCATCAGTGGATTTGTCGGTCTTTGTGAATTATTTTGTAAATAAAGTAACGGAAAAACGAGCGAGATGCAAGAAAAGGATGATCAAGTCCTTCGTTTACTTATTGAACTCAAATAAAAATTTTACTATCGCTGTCCGGTTATCGACCGGTATGCTGAATAGAACGCTGCTCAAGTTCGATTCGCTCAGCGTCTGGTGTAGAAATAATCACAAATACTTCTTCCAGCTTAACAAAATCCACGCTGGGTATCATCGTGATGGATTTAAAAAGCGAGCTTTCTTGATCGCGTACATCGCTCACAATTCCGATGCGAATGTTTGATGGGAACGTATTGCCATATTCGGAGGTCGTTATCAAATCTCCAATTTTGACGTCCCGCATCTTTGGTATGTTCTTGAGAGCAAAGGTTTTTCCATCCCATGCAATAATTCCGTCCACCCTGCTGCGCTGAACTTTGGCGCTTACGCGAAAATCCGTATTGATGAGAATATTCACGATAGAAAAATGCTTTGTCACCGATGTGACAACACCGACCAATCCACCACTGCTTACTACCGGCATGCGCTCCTGAATGCCATCCGTGAGACCAACATCCAATGTGAGCGTGTTACGGAGAAGAGAAAGATTTTTATTGACAACACGGCCCGCCCTGAATGTATATGGTAATTGGCCTTTCAGTTCCAATAATTGGCGAAGCCGAAGATTTTCGAGCTTTGCTTCACGAAGCCGCTGCGCTTCATCTGCAAGTTCAATATTGATATGGCGAAGAAGTTCATTCTCCGATGAAAGCCCGAAATAAGCAGGGATGAAACTCAGTTTTTCCTGCATCACTCCGAATACTACCGTTGAAATTGTGCGAATCTGTTTTATCTGCGGATTGTCGTTCAATGACATCAAGAAAATAGAAAGCACAACCAACCCAGTGAAAATGGCATACTCTCGGAATTCGTAAAGAATATCATAGAAGCGCTGAAGCATAATAAGAATTGCAGATTTTAAATTGAAGATTTGAAATTGAAGATAGATTTTATTTTAAATCCCACGTCTCCAATATTCATTAATATCTTTTCCCCTTCAGCAGAACTTTTGAGTACTTCTCCATGTTCTCCATCACCTTGCCGGTACCGCGCACAACAGCCAACAATGGTTCTTCGGCAACGTGGACGGGAAGATTGGTCTCAAGGCGAAGCCGTTCATCAAGGCCCTTGAGCAAAGCACCGCCTCCGGTGAGCATGATGCCGCGGTCAAGAATGTCGGCGGAAAGTTCTGGCGGAGTACGTTCCAGCGTAATCTTCACTCCTTCTACAATTTGTGCAATCGGTTCGTTGAGCGCTTCGCGGATTTCAACGGAACTTACTTCTGTCGTTTTCGGTATACCGTTGACAAGGTCGCGGCCCTTTACTTGAATAGTGATCTCTTCTTTGAGAGGCATCGCTGATCCGACTTCGCATTTAATAGCTTCTGCGGTTCGCTCGCCAATTAAAATGTTGTGATTCCGTTTGAAGAATTGGATAATCGACTCGTTCATTTCATCGCCAGCAACACGTTTCGATTCTTCATTTACAATGCCGGACAATGCGATGACAGCAATTTCCGTTGTGCCGCCGCCAATATCGACGACCATATTGCCAACCGGCGCATCGACATCCAAACCGACACCGATTGCGGCTGCCATAGGTTCGGCAAGTAAGTGCACTTCTTTCGCTCCGGCATGCTCGGCAGAATCTCGCACAGCGCGTTTTTCCACTTCTGTAATGCCGGATGGTACCGACACGATGATACGCCTGCTCGGCACCCAGCCTGCACTGATCTTTTTAATAAACTCGCGCAACATTCCTTCAGCGATTTCAAAATCCGCTATCACCCCGTCTTTCATCGGACGGATTGTGCGGATATCTTTATGTGTGCGGCCGAGCATCTCCCGCGCCTCATTGCCGATAGCAATAATACGCTTCGTATTTCGATCGAACGCGACGATGGAAGGCTCATTCAGGATAATGCCTTTGCCCTTCATCCAGATGACAGTGTTTGCCGTGCCAAGATCAATGGCAAGGTCAGCAGAAAATAATGAAAAGAGTCCCATGAGTATCCAATGACTAATTAGAGAGTGAACAAAAGTATCATTTAATGTCGAAAATGTCTAATACCGGTGAAAACCATCGCCACGCCATGTTCGTCGGCCGCTTTGATAACTTCTTCATCGCGCACGGAACCACCGGGCTGAATAACTGCAGTTGCACCTACTTTTACTGCTTCCAACAATCCATCTGCAAACGGGAAGAACGCATCGGATGATACGGCGCAACCGTGCAAATCAAATCCAGCGTCTGCAGCTTTCATCGCGGCGATCTTGGATGAATCGACACGCGACATTTGTCCTGCACCGATACCAAGTGTTCTATCAGCCGATGTGTATACGATAGCATTCGATTTCACGTGCTTTGCAATACGCCACGCAAACAACAATGCTTGCATTTCTTCATCCGTCGGTTGA
>Ga0182021_10004456_pt1 | contig 16478 bp, 15 predicted proteins | sample 612E3MmetaG_FD_120493 | JGI IMG/M metagenome (GOLD analysis project Ga0182021, IMG submission 120493) | Permafrost microbial communities from Stordalen Mire, Sweden - 612E3M metaG (Illumina Assembly) | ecosystem: Environmental > Terrestrial > Soil > Wetlands > Permafrost | place: Sweden...
ACTAATGAATTTTTTATAAAATAAGTTTGATCTTGATAAGTATAATAAGCGTTGATTGATAAAGAATCTCCATCAGGATTAATGAATACCTCTGAATTTAAACTGTCATTTCGTATATCAAATCCATAACTAAATGATTCTGGCACCTTTGTACAAATTGAACTTCCTGTTGATGAGCTAATAAATAAACTATCTAATGTTATTGTGTTTACAAATGTAATTCTCCACTCCTCGTTGTCATCGAAAGATAATTTAGCAATACATACTTTATAATCATACATCGGATTACCATTTAAAAGTAATGCATTAAAACTTATGGTAAAAATTACAAACAATTTTTTCATAGCAACAATTTTAAAAAGATCAAACAATTTTTCTCAAGTTAATAATTATTATGGGCTTATGCAAATTCTCCTAACTTTATTAAGGTTAAGTCTTAATTTTTTTCTGTATAAATAAAATCAATCTATTTAATCTCTTTAAGGCTTGTAAGGCTATTATTTTACAGTAAATATTATTTCAACCAATTAACAAAAATCTATATTGCTATGCATTAATTACCTGAAATAAGAAAAAGTAACCCTTAATATTGAATAAATATTAAAAAAAAATTCAAAACAAGAAACTCGTCGGTACAAGACATTTTCAAATCACGAATAAAATAACAGATCAAATTTCAATGGTAATTAAACCATCTATCCAACAAATATTTATTTTTCAGTTATTTAAACTTAATTCTTCCTATTTTAAAATATGAATTAGAAGAAACTCATATAAAAATTTCTTCACTTATTATTTGATTATTCAGACTATTAAAAAATTCCCAAACAAAAAAGCCCGTTTTCACGGGCTCCATTATTGTAATATATCTTATTTATTAAGAAAAACTCTTCACACAATCGTCGAGATTGTTATAAATTTCAAATACATTGTGCAATTGCAACAGTTTAAAAAGTTCCATAACTTCCTTAGAGATATTACAGATTTTAAAATAGCCGTAATTGTTATTGGCTGCTTTCATTACCGAAAGGAAAACACCAAACCCGGAACTATCGATAAACTGGATACCTTCGAGGTTAAGGATAAGCTTGGTGTTTGCCTTATTGAAGTGCGCCTTTAATTCTTCTTTAATAGGTTCAGACACCAGTGCATTTAATCTCGATACATCATCAAATGATACAACGGTAATATTGTTAATTTTTTCTGTCTTTAACATATCATTAAATTTTAATTATTCTTATTTAACGGCCAATTCATAATTTTTTAATTCTTCAATCGCGTCACTGCAATCAACCATAAACTGATTGACAATGGGTTGGTACGAATCAATATCTTTTTCTTCAAATGCAGAGTGTTCCAAATATTTAAGTTTTTCAGCCAGGTCATTCATTCCCATAATCGAAACCGATGATTTTGCTTTATGTGCCAATTTACTTAAGCTTACCCAATCTTTTAATTCCAGCGACTGTAACATGGCTTCAGAAATTTCCTGTACCTGTTCGATAAAAAGTCCTATCATTTCCCTTATAACCTCGGGATTGCCACCTGACATGTTTTTCAAATAGGTAAGGTTAGTTTTCATTTATTATCGGCGAACCCTTATTTTATTTCAGGGTTAAAGATAGTTTTTTCACAATAATATTTTGCAGTAAAGTATAAAATTTTGTCTAAAAATAAATTAATTTTTTTATTTTTATCAAAGGAATCATGTAATATTTATTGACCAAATTTGTAAAAATCCTTTCATTTATGATGTGAAAAACATGAATTTAAATTAATTTTAAAATCTGCAATCTAAAAAATATAAGAAAATAAAATATCAGTCTGTTTGAGTAAATATATTTTAAACTCTTGCTCCATGAAGAAAAAAAAGTTTATCCTGACCGGATTCTTAATTATGTTTTTCCTGCCATTAATTGCCCAGGATGCAGGGAATTCAAAAGATTCTTCTGAATTTGTTAAAAAGAAATATTCAGGAATTATATATAATAAAGGTATTGCTTTTGTTAAGAGTGGAAATTTCAATGAAGCCCTGGCAACTTTTTCAGAAGCCATTGATAATAATCCGACTTTCGACCTGGCATATCTCCAAAGGGGCAAGGTGAGGTTGCAATTAAAAGGTTTTTCGGCAGCTGCTGAAGATTTTGATAAGGCCATTCAAATAAATAAATCATTTGGAGAAGCTTACTTTTGCCAGGCATATTGCAAATTAGTCACAGATACTGCTTCCATAGCCACTGATGCATTCGATAAGGCTATTCAGAATAATTACACTGAACCTTTTGTTTATTATTATCGTGGTGTAACAAAATATTACAGGAAAGACTTTCAGGGTGCAATAAACGATTTTTCTGTTGCAATTGAAAAGAAAACAGATTATTCCCTTGCCTATTACGATAGGGGCAATGCCCGAATATTAACAAACGATTTTCAAGGTGCTATTTACGATTTTCGCCAGTCTCTGACTTACGACTCTACCATGATTGATGCATACAACAACATGGCAAATGCAAAAGTTCATACAGGAGATTTTCAGGGCGCTATTCAGGATTTAACAAAACTTCTGGACTTACAATCGGACAATTTTATTGCACTTAATAACAGAGGTAGCGCAAAATATCAAACTGGCGACTACCAGGGTTCAGCAGATGATTTTAATTCGGCTATTACCATAAATGCCCAATATGGCCCGGCTTATAACAATCTTGGAAATGCATTGTCTAAACTCGGAGAAAGTAAATCAGCATTGGAACAATTTAATAAGGCAATAGACCTTGATCCGGATTATGCCGAAGCATATCTGAACAGAGGTCTTGCAAAGGAACTAACAGGGGACCTGGATGGATCCTGCAGCGATTGGAAGAAAGCCAAAGAACTTGGTAATTCCGAAGCTGAAGAATATATAAAAGAATGTAAATAATCGATTATGAAAATTATACGAATCATTTTAATTCTGGCCCTGGCAGGAATTCTTATCAATCTGTCTGCCATTTCTCAGGACAAGGCGCGTGTTCATCGTGGTGATTTTAAATTAAAACCTGATGGATTTAAAGAAGCATGGAAAGCTGTGAAAAAAGGCAATAAAGATTACAGCTTTGGCCCGGCCTCATATCGTTCTGCAAGGGTCAACTACCTGAAGGCATATAAATATAACGATAAAAATGCTGAACTAAATTATAAGATCGGAGTATGTTACCTTTATTCCGACGATAAGTTTGAAGCAATAAAATATTTTAAAAAAGCCTTTGAACTTAAGCCAAAAGTTACTAGTGATATTCATTTTCAACTTGCCCGTGCTTATCATATGAGCCTCGATTTCGATAATGCCATTAAGGAATATAACCAATACAAGGAATCGGTATCTCCCAGAAAGCTTGAAAAAAAGAATATAGATATTAACCAGTATATCTCCGATTGCGGAACAGGAAAAGAACTGGTAAGTCATCCGGTAAGAGTGGTGGTTCAAAACCTCGGAAAAGAGATAAATTCAGAATACGATGATTATTATCCGGTAATTGATTCCAAGGAACAAACCATTTATTTCACTTCGCGAAGGCCTTCCAAAATGAATAAAAATAGAAATTTCTTAGATAAAAAATTTGAAGAGAATATTTATGTAGCTAAGAAAAAAGATAAAGATTGGGGAATAGCCCAAATTCTAAGCAAGAAATTTACAGGGAAAAAGAATAACGCAGCTATTGGCCTGTCTCCCGATGACAATAAATTGTATATTTATAAAAGCAGTGGCGGAGGCGATATTTATTATACCGAAATGAAGGAAGGAAGCTGGAAAAGGCCAAAATCGTTAAGCAGGATCAATTCCCGCGCGCAGGAAACTTCGATGAGTATTACCGGGGATGGTAAAAAACTTTATTTTGTCAGCGACCGGGAAAAGAATTCAATTGGAGGCAAAGACATTTATTACTGCGATTTAAATGCAAAAGGTAAATGGTCAAAACCAAAAAATATAGGCGTTCCAATCAATACTTCAGAAAATGAAGAAGCTGTTTCTGTTACTAAAGATGGAAAAACTTTATATTTTTCTTCCAAAGGTCATCCGGGTATGGGAGGATATGATATTTTTATGTCAACTTATGGCGACAATGGCAAATGGTCAAAACCGGTTAATCTTGGTTACCCTGTAAATACGCCTGATGACGACCTGTTTTTTACTATGATGGGTAACGGAAAAATTGCATATATGTCCTCAAACCGTGAACAGGGAATGGGAGGGAAGGACATTTACAAAGTTGTATTCCTGGGTGCTGAAAAGGAAATGTCCATGACTACTGAAAACAGTCCGCTTGCTTTTGAAACTTACGATTCAGTGACTTTATTCCGGAAACCCCCTGAATTCTATACAATAGATACTTCAATTCTACTTCATGGAAGGGTTTTGGATTCTGAAACAAAAGGCCCAATTCTTGCAAAATTGCAGTTTATTGATTCAGAAAAATCCAATATCATTGGCATTCTGATTTCCGATTCTACTGGAAATTATAAGATGCACCTGCCCGAAAAGAAATCTTATGGAGTAGAGATTACAGCTAAAGGTTATCTTTTCTTCCTCGATGCAATTGACTTGAAGAAGGAAAACAAAGATGTTGTGAAAAAAGATTTTGTACTTCAGAAACTGGAAGTTGGGGCAAAAGTTGTTTTAAAAAATATTTTCTTTGAAACAGGTAAGTCTGATCTTAAAGAAGAGTCGTTCCAGCAGTTGGATATTGTAACAGGGTTTATGAAAGAAAACCCGACATTAAAACTCGAAATCTCCGGGCATACCGATAATGTAGGTTCGTTATCGTCGAACCTAAAACTATCTGAAGCACGTGCCAAATCTGTGGTTGATTATTTAGTTAATAAAGGTATAGATAAATCGCGGTTGACTTTTAAAGGCTATGGGCCAAATCAGCCTGTTGCCCTTAACAATACAAACACAGGCCGTGCACTTAACCGACGCGTAGAATTCAAAATAACAGGGAAATAATAATTTCCATAAATATTTCTTTTAGGCCTCACGCATGTCAGTCATCCGTGGGGCTTTATTTTAAAAATAAATATTTGAGTTAATAAATAGTTCACAAATTATAACTTTGGTTTGTTTACGTTACAAACTTATCAATTACGTTTGCTGCAAATTATTTTAAATATGAAAAAATTCAGGTCTAAATTTTTTGATTGAAATGAAGTTAACACCATTTTATAATATTCATGAAAAGCTGGGGGCTAAAATAATTCCATTTGCAGGATTTTTGATGCCTGTTGAATATACCGGTATTAATGATGAACATATGGCGGTAAGAACCAACGCAGGAGTTTTTGATGTATCGCATATGGGTGAGATTTGGGTCAAAGGTAAAAATGCGCTGCCCTTTATTCAATGGGTGACTTCTAACGATGCTTCTAAACTATATCCGGGGAAAGTTCAATATTCGTGTTTCCCAAATGGAAAAGGCGGAATTGTCGATGATTTGCTGGTCTATATGTTTGATCCTGAAAAATACTTACTTGTTGTAAATGCCGCCAATATTGAAAAGGACTGGATTTGGCTTAATAATCAGAATAAGTTTGGAGCTGTTCTTGAAAACAGTTCAGACTCTATTGCACAATTATCTGTTCAGGGACCCAATGCTAAGGAAATACTTCAGAAATTAACTTCTGCAGATTTGAATAAAATAAAATATTATTCTTTTGAAGTCAATGAATTTGCCGGTGTTAAGGAGGTGATTAGTTCTGCAACGGGATATACCGGTGCTGGTGGTTTTGAACTTTATTTTGAAAACTCGGAAGCTGAAAAAATCTGGAATGCTATATTTGAAGAAGGCAAAAATTATAATATTCAGCCCATTGGTCTTGGCGCACGGGATACACTTAGGCTTGAAATGGGTTTCTGTCTTTATGGAAATGATATTGATGATTATACTTCTCCCATTGAAGCCGGGTTGGATTGGATTACCAAATTTAAAGATTATAAAGATTTTATTGATAAAAGGTATTTATCCGATCAATTAAAAACCGGAACCCTTCGTAAATTGGCAGGCTTTGAATTGATCGACCACGGAATACCGCGGCATGGTTATGAAATTTGCAATAAATCAGGTGAAAAAATTGGAATGGTGACATCAGGAACCATGTCGCCGGTTTTAAAAAAAGGAATAGGAATGGGATATATTCCAACAGAATTTTCTTTGCCTGGAAATGAGATTTTTGTTCGTGTAAGAGATAAAATATTAAAAGCACAGGTTGTTAAATTGCCATTTATAAAAAAATAATTCACTGGTACAAATTTCAAAACGTTTAAACAAATAGAAATATTGATAATTTCTATATTTTTGCCACTTCAATTAAGAAAAATTAGATGTCTTCCGAGCTTAAAAGCATTGAAGTTTGTTTTACTCCTGCAACTTATCAGCGGTTTCACAATCCGGAAGCGATAGTTGTAGTTACAGATATTCTAAGGGCAGCATCTGCTATTTGTACTGCTTTTATGAATGGTGCAACCCAGATAATCCCTGTCGGGTCTCTTGAAGAAGCCAAAACACTGAAAGAAAAAGGATTTCTTGTGGCTGCTGAAAGAGATGGAATTGTCAGGGATTTTGCCGATTTCGGCAATTCACCAAATAATTTCACACGCGATAGGGTCGAAGGCAGGTCTATTGTTTACAGCACTACGAACGGCACACAAGCTATCAATCATGCTCGCGAAAGCTATATGGTCGCCATTGGTTGTTTTTTAAACATTCATGCTCTTGCAGAATGGTTAATTGCTGAAAACAGGGACGTATTGATTTTATGCGCAGGATGGAAGGACAGGTTTAGCCTCGAAGACAGCATTTTTGCCGGGGCGCTTACAGAAAAACTTCTCGAATCAAAAAAATACACTACAATATGCGATTCAAGTTTGGCCGCCTGCGATTTATGGTCTTTGGCCAGGAATGATCTTGTAGGTTATATTCAGAAATCAGCACAAAGGAAACGTTTAAGAAACCTGGGGCTTGATGATATTATTGAATATTGCCACACCTTGGATCAGACAAATATCATTCCTGTTTTATCCGGAAATTCATTGATAGAATTAAAATATTGTGAAAAAAGTAACAATTTTTCCAAAAAGAAAAATTAAGTTTTACAATTAATCATTATTTTTAGACCTGAAAATAAAATAAGTATTAAGAAATAAATAAAATACTATGAGAAAACACAATTTTAATGCCGGGCCATCTGTTTTACCTGAAATTGCTTTAGAAAATACTGCCAAAGCTGTACTTGAACTGAATGGCATTGGCATGTCGATTTTGGAAATATCCCATCGCAGCAAAGAATTTGAATCAATTTTGAATGAAACCATAACACTTTTTAAAGAATTGCTTCAAATACCAGATGACTATTCGGTTCTTTTTCTTGGTGGCGGTGCAAGCCTTCAGTTTGCGATGGTGCCTTATAATTTGTTAAACAAGAAAGCTGCGTATCTTAATTCAGGTTCGTGGGCAAGTAAGGCAATTAAAGAAGCTAAATTTTTTGGTGAAGTAATTGAAGTTGCCTCTTCTAAAGAAAGCAATTATACTTATATCCCAAAAAATTACACAATTCCTGATGATGTGGATTATTTTCATTTTACAACAAACAATACGATTTTCGGCACACAATTAAGAAAAGATTTCGATTTGAAGATACCTGTTGTTGCAGATATGTCTTCCGATATTTTAAGCCGTCCGATAGATGTCTCAAAATATAGTCTTATTTATGGCGGTGCACAGAAAAACATCGGGCCTGCTGGTGCTACATTTGTAATTATTAAAAATGAAATTTTGGGTAAGGTACAAAGGCCGATACCTTCAATATTAAATTATCAGACTCATATAGAAAATAATTCCCTTTACAATACACCTCCGGTGATTTCTATTTATGCGTGTCTTCAGACATTAAAATGGGTTAAGTCTATAGGTGGAATTCAGGCAATTTATAAAATGAACCTCGAAAAATCGCAAATACTTTATGACGAGATTGACAGGAATAAATTATTCAAGGGAACTGTCACTGTTCCGGAAGACAGGTCGATGATGAATGTATGTTATATTTTGCAGGACGAATTTAAAGATTTGGAAAATGAATTTCTCGACCTGGCAAAATCGAAAGGTATAATCGGGATAAAAGGCCATCGTTCAGTTGGCGGATTCAGGGCTTCGCTATATAATGCATTGTCAAAACAAAGTGTCGTAACTCTTGTTGAAGCTATGAAAGAGTTCGAAAAAACAAAATTAAAATAAACACATTCGTTAGCTATTAATTTTTATTTTAATTTGACTTGATATTGATTGTGGATAAATATTTCTAACATTCCAGATAACATGAAAAAAATATTAGTTGCAACAGAAAAACCTTTTGCAAAAGCCGCTGTAGAAGGTATCAAAAAAATAATAACTGATGCCGGTTACGATTTTATGCTTTTAGAAAAATACTCCGGTCAGGATGAACTTGTTAAAGCTGTTGCCCAGGCAAATGCAGTAATTATCCGAAGCGATATTATTGACAAGGCAATAATTGATCCTGCTTCCAACCTTGAAATTATTGTCAGGGCAGGAGCAGGTTACGACAATATTGATTTGAAAGCTGCCTCCGAAAAAAATGTTGTGGTGATGAACACTCCCGGGCAAAATGCCAATGCTGTTGCCGAACTCGTTTTTGGTATGCTGGTTTACCTCATCCGGCACGAATACGATGGAACTACCGGTACAGAATTACGAAACAAGAAAATTGGAATTCACGGTTACGGTTTTATTGGAAAAATAGTTGCCCTAATCGCAAAGGGCTTTGGTATGAAAGTATATGCTTACGATCCTTATGTCGATAAAGTAATTATTGAAAACGATGGCGTTCAATACGAACCGAAACTTGAAGATTTATACAAAAAATGCCAGTTCATTTCTCTTCATGTTCCGGTCAATGAGCAGACCAAAAAACTTATTGGATTTCAATTACTTTCACTGATGCCTGAAGGTGCTACTCTTATAAATACGGCAAGAAAAGAAATTATTGATGAAGAAGGTTTGTTGAAAATATTTGAAACCCGGAAAGATTTTCTTTATGCTTCCGACATAGCGCCCGATAGTTTATATATTATCACTGAGAAATATAAAGGCCGCTTCTACTTTACACCTAAAAAAACAGGAGCCCAGACCCATGAAGCGAATAACAATGCTGGTCTTGCTGCTGCAAACCAGATTGTAAATTTCTTTAAGAAAGGGGATAAAACTTACCAGGTGAACAAGTAGAATTGTAATTTTCCAGGTGGGACTTAAGACTATTGGACTGTAGGAATGCTTTTCAAAGTATTTTATGAATTAATGTTTTAAAGAAACTCCTTTTTTCAAAAAAAAATATCGAATGATGAAAAATCGTTTTCAGAATAAAGAAGTTTAAAAACTTCGTAAATCATAATTCGTTAATCGATATTCGAAATTTATAACAAGATTAATTAACTTTGAAGCACTGTTGGTGATTAATAAAAAAAATGTTTTATTAATTCGGATTTTTTTTAATTCTGTCAGCCATCAGTCTAAATAACCTGATTATTTGCATTTTTTTAAATCAGGATAATAAAATTTAAAATGGCAATTGTAAAACCGTTTAAAGCATATAGGCCGAAAAAGGAAATTGCGAAGGACGTAGCTTCAAGGCCTTATGATGTGCTCGATTCCGATGAAGCCAGAATAGAAGCAACCGGAAATCCGGTTTCATTTCTGCATATTACAAAATCTGAAATTGATCTTCCTGCAGGAACGGATATTCATTCTGAAATTGTTTATCAAAAGGCGAAGGAAAACCTGCAAAAAATGATTGCCGGCGGTTTGTTAATTCAGGATACAAAACCATGTTATTACATTTACGCACAAACAATGTTGAAAAAAACACAATATGGTATTGTGGGTTGTGCTGCAGTCGAGGACTATTTACAAAATAAAATTAAAAAGCATGAATTGACCAGGCCTGATAAAGAAGAAGACCGTAAAAATCATATAAGAACGACCAATTTCAATGCAGAACCTGTCTTTCTTGTGTATCCCGACAACAAAAAACTCGAACTTATTACCAGGCAATATATTTCCAAACCTGCGGAGTTCAATTTTACTTTAAACGATGGTATTGGCCATCAATTATGGGTTATCGATAATTTTGAGGATGTAAATAGCATTGAAAAGATTTTCAGGGAAAATATTCCATATACTTATGTAGCCGATGGTCATCATCGGACTGCAGCTGCTGCCCATGTTGGCGAAGAAAGAAAAAATAAAAATCACTTCCATAACGGGAATGAAGAATATAATTTTTTCATGACGGTGCATTTCCCGGCAAGCCAATTGACTATTATCGATTACAATCGTCTGGTTAAGGATTTGAACGGTTTAAATAAAGTTGAATTTCTTACAAAGCTTGAACAGGACTTTACTGTTGAGAAAAAAGGTCGTGAACCTTACAAGCCGAAATTTTTGCATAACTTTTCGATGTATCTCGATGGAGAATGGTTTTCACTTACGGCGAACTCAAATACTTATGATGATAATAACCCTATAGATTGTTTGGATGTTAATGTGCTCTCAAAGTTTATTCTTTCCACGGTTCTAAATATTACCGATTTGAGAAAATCCACAAGAATTGACTTTGTCGGGGGTATAAGAGGTTTGGATGAATTAAAAAAACGGGTTGACAGCGATGAAATGGCTGCAGCATTTGCACTTTATCCTGTTTCTATGAAACAACTTATTGATGTTGCCGACAGTGGAAATATTATGCCGCCCAAAACCACATGGTTTGAACCTAAACTAAGAAGCGGATTATTTATTCATAACCTTGAATAGGAGAGTAGGAATATTATTTGGATATTATTGCTCAATCCCCCAACCCCTTTTATCAAGGGCATCTCTAAAAACTCAAATTATCGAAACTGTCATTGCGAACGGAGTGAAGCAATCTCAGCAAATATGAACTAATTGGCAGATCGCAGCGCTTCGCTCGCGATGACGAAATGAGTTTTTAGAGATGCCCTCAAGGATAATACTAATAAATTGAGATAATTGAAATTAATAAAATTCTACATTTCTTTGTCTGCTACACGAAAAAATGTAACATAAGAAAAGTCAACATCCAGCAATTGCGGGAAAAAATTCAGCCTGAAATTCTGCTCCATGTTTTTCACAGTTTATCTGACCCGGATGAATTTCTCACCATTCGTGGACAAGCTCCCCTACAAGGTTGAATGTAAAAATCTTTTGTGTCACGTCCTCTGAAAAACCGAATGGCCGGAAGTGTGAAATTGAAATACCGGCTCAAAACTTATTTAAATAATATTTTATCAATGTGCCGCAATCTGTGAAATTACCTTTATCTAATGCGAATCGATAATTCTTTCAAAATTTTACTTCCTTTTATCCGCATTATATATCTAATAAAAAAATCTGAAATTATTGTAATATAAATTTTACGGGCATCGAGAAATGCTGTTTTACATTTCTTCCATTTTGCCTTGCCGGAGTCCATTTTGGAGAACTTAATAAAACCCTTACAGTTTCATCGTTAATGGAGGGATAAACCCCACGCTGGATTTTTACATCGCAAACCTCGCCATTTTCATTCACTGCAAAATTCAGGTAAACTATTCCTTTAATATCATTTATCGCAGCCTCGTTTGGATATACAATATTTTTCTGAACCCACTCATGGAATTTCTCCAGATTGCCACCTTTAAAAGTTGCAGATTCCTGGATAAAAGTAATTTTGTTTGGGTCCTCAAAATTTAAATCAGGAGGATTTTTACTACCTGTGAAAGAACCAAGAATTGAATCAAGTTTATTCCCGGGAATAATGTCAGGTAATAAACCGATTACAACAGAAGAATCTTCTGGAGGAGTGGTATCTGCAACCGAAATTATATTGCTCGAACCGGGATTGCGTTCTGGTTTTGGAATGTTTATTGGTGGTGGTGGAGGGGGCACAATTTCATAAGGTACATCGTCAGGAGCAGTGATTATCGGGATTGGAGGTTGCACTACAATTGGAGCGGGAAACAAATAATTTAAAATTAAAGGAATGCTTATCCCGGATCCAAAAAGAAAAATTACAAAGATCAAGGCAAGCAGCAGGTGATCATTATATTTTTTCCTGAGATAGTAAGCGCCATAGGCGTGGTTTCGTTCACTGAAAATAACATCGTCGAGAGAGAAGACCGCTACAGGAGCGACAGCTTTATTTTTCGTTTTCATGGCAATGGTATTTGAAGATTCTACTTACAGCTAAACTTTCATTCCGGCTATTCCGGTTTTGAGATCATTTATTAAAACTTTCAGAGTAGAATTGTTTCATTGCCTTTTGTTTTCTTTATAAAATTCAAATACTATGCCATATTAACATTTTTTAATAAAAAAACCTGCCCGGTATAGAGCAGGTTTCTTTATTAAATGAATTTAGAAAATTCTAAAATTTATTTTCCCATCATTTGCATCAATCGCACCTTGTCATTATTTGTGGAATTAATTTCAACAGTAGCAGATTTCTTTTTTGATGTTTTACTAGCTGACCAGCTTCCTAACCAAGTACTTCCATCATAGACACTTCCACTCATTTGATCGCGGGTGGAATTTGCTGTTCCCTGGAAATTAAATGGGTAATATAAACCACTATCATATTCGGGCCAGTCTATTTCAACTGAATTGCCTGTAATTGCACTGGTGGAAGCCAATGAAGTATGTCCCGATCCATCGCTAAACTCAAAATAACCCGTTAAGGTACCACTGCTGCTCTGGCTTGAAATAACAGTAGTTCCGTTAAACGGACTTCCATTTACATAAAAAGTATTATACCAGGTACCAATTAATGTAGCCGCTGCCTGTGTTGTGACAGTTATACTTTTAGTTGTTGAGTTACTACCTCCCTTTCCTGTTGCTGTTAAAGAAATTGCAAATGTTCCGGCTGCTGAATATGAATGAGTCGGGTTTGTAGAGGTCGATGTAGAGCCATCGCCAAAATCCCAGGTATAACTTGTGGCATACAAAGATTGATTGGTGAAAGTAATAATATCGCCTATATTGCAGGTGGTCTTATCCATAGAAAATGTAGCTATCGGTGCGGCTTCATTAATAACCACACTTTTGGTTGTTGAGTTGGACCCTCCTTTTCCCGTAGCTGTCAAAGTAATTGTAAATGTTCCTGCTGTTGTAAATAAATGGCCTGGATTCTCCTGTGTTGAAGTACCACCATCGCCAAAATCCCATATATAAGAAGTAGCATTTAAAGAAAGATTAGTAAAATTTATATAAGTATTTACCGAAACATTGTTTTTATCCATGGAAAAAGATGCAATAGGCGGATCGGTTTTTTTACAACTATTTATTAACAGTAGGCCAATAAATAAGACAATCAGGGTTTTAATTTTTTTTAATTTCATTTTAATGGAATTTAATAGTTAGTTTTATTTATTTAGATTAAAGAATTTTCGCTTTTTAAATTAATTTGAATTTATTTAATAAAAAGTAAATACAAGCTTCAATTTTCCTTTAAATTCATTCCGGTCAGAATGAATTGCAAACTTTGAAAAAAGAAAAATAATATAACAGGATAGATAATAAAAGATAAGCGGAAGTTTATCCGCTCTACTTAACCTTTCAGTCCTTAAGATTAAATGTTCTTTTTATATCATTGTAATTGCTCCAGTTAATTTTTGTAGTATTAACCACCGATGAAGAAGCTATTGCAACTACTTTAAATTTGCCACCAGCAGCTATAGGCTCAGTTCCATCGCTTATATAATCGAGAATATTGACAGTACCTGTATTATAAGAGAAATTGTATATTTCCGTTGGACCAAAATCCCTATAAATCCAGGGTAATTCCAACCAATTTCCTGAGGAACCGCTTAACATAAATACTTCCACAACACCTGAATTGACTATATCTGAAGTAACGATGGGAGCATTAAGTGCAACAGATAATGTATAGTAATAGGTCGAGCCATTTATTGAATAGGATGAATTCCAATCTCCTGATGAAACATTAAATGTTTCCGAGCTTACATTGGCATTTCCTGCAGGGCCCTGAGCGCCAGTAGCACCGGTAGCACCATTAGCTCCGTTATCCCCTTTTTCTCCCTGTGGACCCATATCGCCTTTGATACAACCTGCCAGGCCTATAACGAAAAGAGATAAGAGAACCAGGTAACCGGTTTTGTAAAATTTAGTTTTCATAGTTAATAGTTTTAAATTTAGTTGGTATTAAAATTAGTAAATTTTTAACATTTCAAATTTAACAAAAAATAAATTCCATATATTCTTTGATTCTAAATAAAATACAAATAAAGAAATTTCACAAATTAATAATGTCATAAAATGGAGAATGGTAAACAATATAGACAAAAAAAATTAATAATTTTATTATTGAGTTGTTAAAGGCTTTTAGCCTTTTAGACTTTAGAATTATAGACAGATTGGCTTGTTTCATTATTATTGTTGCCAATCGATAGTGTTGGGCGAAAATATAAGTTCCCGCCACGGTAATTCTGTAATAAAATAATTATATTTGCAACGTGAGAATTATTGCATTTAGAACCTTAAGGGAGTTTTGGGAAAAGTCTGAGTGTTCAGATTCCGAAACTTCATTAAGGACTTGGTATCATGAAGCAAAAGTTGCAGAATGGACTTCCCCTAATGATATTAAAGCAAAATATGTAAGTGCAGGCATAATTGGAAATAACCGGATTGTTTTTAATATAAAAGGGAACAAATACCGTTTGATAGTTTCAATTGATTATGAATTTCAGGTTGTTTTTGTAAGATTTATTGGGACGCATAAAGAATATGATAAAATTGACGCAAAAAACATATAACATAATAATATGAATATAAATCCGATAAAAACTGAACAAGATTATCAATCATCCATAAAAAGAGTAGAAGTTCTATGGGGCTCATCTAAAAACACTCCGGAAGGTGATGAATTGGATATTTTATGCACATTAATTGAAGCATATGAAGAAAAACACTTTCCGATTTTACCACCTGACCCAATTGAGGCTATTAAGTTTAGGATGGAGCAAATGAATTTGTCAAAAACAGATGTGGCAAAATATTTTGGCAGTAAAAGCAGGGTAACTGAAGTATTAAACCATAAAAGGACTTTGTCATATAAGATGGCTAAATCTCTTTATAAAGGATTAAAGATTCCTGCTGATTCTTTGCTAATGTAAAATAAAACCGTTTTTGGATCACTGAAGAAAACAAATTAGAAAGATAATACCTAATTCCCTCTTGGAGAAGAGGGTAGGGAGATTGAATTTTCGAATCTTATTGTTCAATCCCAAGCCCCCTTTTATTATTCGCTAAGGCTCATGAAAAAAATTCACTGGGTTCATGAGAACGCTTTGGTTAGTTCAATGGGTAAATTTCAGAAACCAAATAATTTGACGAATTTGTATCTAATACCTAATACCCAACACCCAACACCTAACACCTGTTCTTAAAACAGCTTCATTGCATCCAAGACATCCATCACCGATTTTACTGCTTTGGCTGAAGCATCGAATAGGGCTTTTTCCTCTTTGTTCAACTCAATCTCGATAATTTGTTCAATGCCATTTTTCCCAAGTTTTACAGGTACGCCTATAAAAATATTATTCAACCCGTATTCACCCTTAAGCATTGCACAGCAGGGAAAAATCCTTTTCTGGTCGCGAATGATTGCTTCCACCATCTGGGCTGCTGCCGCACCAGGCGCATACCATGCCGATGTACCCATGAGACTTACCAATTCGCCGCCTCCATTTTGTGTACGTTTTATAATGGCATCCAGTTTTTCTTTCGTAATGAGCTGCGTAACCGGAATACCGGATACGGTTGTATAACGGGGCAGTGGCACCATGGTATCGCCATGGCCGCCGAGCAATAATGCCTGGATATCCTTTGGGCTGCAATCTATAGCTTCAGCCAGGAAGGCGCGAAAACGGGCAGTATCTAAAATGCCCGCCATACCAAATATTCTTTTGGAGTCGATTTTAGCTGCCAGGTAAGCTGTATAGGTCATAACATCCAAAGGATTGGATACGATTATAATTTTGGCTTCGGGAGAAAATTTTACCACATTTTCGGTAACAGATTTTACAATTCCGGCGTTTATTGAAATGAGATCATCGCGGCTCATGCCGGGTTTGCGCGGAACACCTGAAGTGATTACTACCACTTCGGAATTAGCAGTACGGGAATAATCGTCAGTTACACCATAAAGCCTGGTATTATAATTATTTACCGGCGCTGTTTGCCAAAGGTCAAGAGATTTGCCTTCTGCTATACCCTGTTTTATATCGAGGAGTAAAACTTCATTCACAAGTTCTTTTTCCGCTATTACGTTGGCTACGGTTGTTCCAACATTCCCGGCACCGATAACTGTTACTTTCATGTTAAATATTTTAAAAATTAATAGTTACTTTTTTATTTCTG
>Ga0182021_10004457_pt1 | contig 16476 bp, 12 predicted proteins | sample 612E3MmetaG_FD_120493 | JGI IMG/M metagenome (GOLD analysis project Ga0182021, IMG submission 120493) | Permafrost microbial communities from Stordalen Mire, Sweden - 612E3M metaG (Illumina Assembly) | ecosystem: Environmental > Terrestrial > Soil > Wetlands > Permafrost | place: Sweden...
ATAGTCAAATGCATTCATATTGTAGATTCGTTAGCTTTAAGAATTCTTTATCTAAAGTTTAACTTTTGACAATGACACTTTCTGTCCTAAATCGGGCAATATCTGCTAATAAACTCAATAATTTCACCAACTCAATTATAAGAGGGTCAGTACATCTCGATCAATCAGCTTTACAACTTGTGACCTTTATTTTTAATCTGGTTCAGTTTAACTTCCGTAATAGTCTCGGAGAGGAGACATTCTCAGGTAATCTGTAGTTCTTTTCTTTCTTTCAAAGTTACTAAATAATGCAATAACTTTTTCTTTTGATTCTCCCATTACCTCTGCGACCTCTTCCGGTGAATATCCGTTTTCAAATCCGTACCAATACCTGTCCATTAGTCCATAAGGAAGCTGAAAGAAGAATTCTTCCTGAGTTTGTTCTGCTGAATAAGTATCTGTAGTGGGTGTCCTGTCTATTATCCCTTTTGGTACTCCAAGCCAATTTGCCAATTGGTAAACCTGGGTTTTATAGAGATTCCCTATTGGCATAAGATCTGCTCCACCATCACCATATTTTACAAAGAAACCTTGTTCCTGCTCATGTTTGTTTGGTGTTCCGATGACAGCATAATGGAGTGATTCCGCATGGAAATACAACATCGACATTCTTGAGCGCTGCTTAAAATTTGAAGCCGCAACAATTGTAAGATACTCTTTGACAGGAAGTATTTTATCTTCCTGATTACCATTACTGTCAATAATTGTAAGTGAGAAAACAGGAGGGAGGTTGTTGGAAAGTCCACTCTGCTTTATTCCTATTTTCATTTTATGTGTTTTGGGATCGTATTCCGGGAAAACTCGTCTGACTGCTTCATCACGTCTTTCATAGCATTTGAATCCCAGAAGGGCTGAGGTGATATCTTCCTTGATAGTTCTAACTCCAAATTTGGCTGTAAGTTCTCTTGCAAGCTCTTCACTATTCTTACTAGAGTCCTTTTCAGGCATCATAACAGCCAGAACTTTTTCCGGACCAAATGCTTTTGCAGATAGCGCCAAACAAACAGAAGAGTCAATGCCTCCACTTGTCCCAACTACTGCTCCAAGACGTTTTAAATTATGAAGTACATCATCTTGCAGCTTACTAATTATTTTATTAGTTACAGCTTCTACATCATTTAAAAGAATAATATCTTTTGAAAAAGGTTTTTTTGGGCTCATAGTAATTTAATTCTATATTAATAACTCAAATATAATAAGACAACGTAATCAAAGCTAAAGTTATATAATCCAACTATTTGTAAAGATAATCAAATCGTTTTCCAAGAATGGCCCTCTTTTGGTTTAATTTTTCTTGTTATTCAATCATCAATATTCCCTTAACAAAATCATTAACTAATTTGGAAATCGTCAACAATTTTAAGATTCTTTAATTCTCCTGTTTTATATTCATCATTGTGATTTTCAATGAATTGATAATGGAGTAAGTGAGTTGAAACAACTGAACTAAGAACCATGTTATCTATTTCAGATGAGACACCTGTGCTTTCTATTTTTGATATTAGCCCGGCAACAGAATCATAATTAAAAACATTCACTTTCTTGAAATAAGCTTCAGATAGCATTTCTTTTACATATTCAGAAGATTCTTTTGATAAAAAAACACTTTTAATTGGCGCTCTGTAAGCCTGCTTGGGTCGTTTAAGAATACTCTCAGGGATTCTGTTTCTCAGAAGCTTTTTTAACAAATATTTTTCATTAAGTCCCTTCAGTTTATAATCTGCTGGTAATGAGGAGCAAAATTCTATTACCCTGTAATCTAAAAACGGGTATCTCCCTTCTACAGAGTTAGCCATCCCCATCCTGTCGCCCTGGGAAGAGAGCAGGTAACCTGACATAAAAACAGTAGTCTCCAGCCATTCTGATTTTGATAACTGCTCCCAGGAGTCAAAGTTTTCAGGCAACCTCTTTTCCAAGTCGTCCAAAACGGAATAACCATTTAGAATTTCTTTTGTTTTATCTGAAAAGTGTTTTTTAATGTGATTTGAATTATTCCAACGTAATAAATGAGAATAAAAGGGATTCTCAACATCCTCCAGTTTATAACCGTAAAACATCTTGAGCATTTTAGGATTTACATCTTTCATCTGGCTCAGATAGGGGTATAGTTTTTTCAGTAGAAGAGGTCTGATCTTTGAATCGGGCTGGGAAGCCCAGAATCTTTTAATTTTTGCCTCTTTAAAAATATCGTATCCTGCCAGGATTTCATCTGACCCTTCACCGGTTACTACCACTTTAATCTTACTTTCTCTGACTAATTTAGAAAGAAGGAACATAGGTGCGGGAGCAGTACGGAGGATAGGTGTTTCAGAATGCCAGATAACTTTTGGAAATGCATCTGCGATATCTTTAGAAGAACAGGTCATTGATTTATGAGTTGTATTAAAGTACTTTGCAGCTTCGTTCTGGTAAGCACTCTCATCAAAATCTTTCTCTTCAAAGCCTATAGAAAAGGTATTGAGTATTCCAGGTTCTATATCTTTTATATATGCAACAGTTGCACTTGAGTCAATTCCTCCGCTTAAATATGCTGCAACCTCTACATCTGCTCTCAATCGGATTCTTACAGCATCGGAAAATAATTCATTAAAACGGTCCATCGCATCATGAAACGAAAGGGTTGAATCAGCTTTATGAAAGCTTAATTCCCAAAATTTTTCAATCGTCAATCCAGACCGGTTAAAGGTTGCAGAATGTCCGGGAGGCAATTCATAAATTCCCTTAAAAACAGTATTTGGAGTAATTGAAGTCCAGAAGGTATAAACCTGCGATAAGCTTTCAGGAAAAAACTCACGGGCTATTCTCTTTTGTTGGAACAATGCTTTTATTTCAGAAGCGAATGAAAATACGCCATCCTGAAGATTATAAAAGAAAGGACGAATTCCAACTCTGTCTCTTGCCACGAAAAGTTCTTCTTTTTGTTTGTCCCATATAGCAAAAGAAAATTGACCGTTTAATAAGTTCAGACATTTTTTACCATATACTGCATAAAGCTGAACTAAAACTTCCGTGTCAGATTTAGTCTGGAAAACAATTCCCTTTTTTTCAAGGTCATTTTTAAGTTCTTTATAATTAAATATTTCACCATTAAAAACAATCCAAAATCTGCCAGAACGGTCAGATATTGGCTGCTGTCCTCCTTCAATATCAATTATACTTAACCGGACATTACCAATGGCGGCAATTGGGGAATTATAAATGCCGCTTTCATCAGGTCCGCGATAACTTATTGAGCGAAGCATTGCTTCAACAACGCTCTTATTATTTTCTTTGCAGTTATAATCGATTATTCCGCCGATCCCACACATGATCGATTATTGTTTTTTTCTAATTACGAAATCACTTATAGCATTGATTGATTCAAAGTTTTCCTCTAAGAGGTCGCTGTCATCTGTTTTTATTCCAAACTCTTCCTCGATGAATGCGATTAGCACCATAAATCCCATTGAATCAAAGTATCCTTCTTTGAAGATCAGAGAATCATCCTTAATTTTTTCTTTTTCAGCATAGACTGCCTGCAGAACATAGTTTTTAACTTTTTCTTTAATCATCAGTGTATCATCTTTCATAAAAGTAGATTTTTTAAATATTATTGAGTGATTGTGTTCTGTATTCAAGCTTTTTTGTAGTAATTATTATAACGACCATACCTGCTTTCCTTTATATTCACATCATTAAAGACTACATCAAAATTCTCAACTTTGTTTGTCTTAAAAAGGTTCAGGACGTCACTAAGAACATCTTTGCGTGTAAAATTATTCCTTATGATTAAAAGATTAATATTGGAATATTTGATCATAAGGGCAGCATCTGCAACTATGCCTGAAGGAGTTGTATCAATTATTATGTATTCGTACTTTGTTTTAAGATAATCAATAAGTTCATCAAGCACTCCTGATTCAATCAATTCTGAGGAATTGGGTAAGATTGGTCCTGCAGGAATAAAAGAGAGGTTTTTAATGAAAGAGTCACGAATGATGTCTTCTTTGGCAACATGATCTATCATATAGTTGGAAAGACCGGAAGTGTTAACCTCTTTGAATTTTAGATGCAGAGTAGGTCTCCTTAAATCGCAATCCAGAATAATTGTTTTATATCCCACAGAAGCTATGGATGCTGCAAGGTTAAAAGAAATAAAACTTTTTCCATCCTGAGGTTGTGATGAAGTGATCAGTATCACTTTTACATCTTCTGATTTGAATCTCAGAAATAAGCTGCTTCTTAAATTTCTGAAGGATTCTGCAATTGGGGATCCTGGTGATTCATAAACAGCTGCTTCGTTCTGATAAGAATTCCTATAAATTACACTTAAAATAGGCTTACCTAATAATTGTTCAACTTCACGAATTCTTGTAATCTTTTCATTAAAGAAGTCCTTTAACACTATAAAAGCAGTTGGAAACAATCCTCCAAGAAACAATGCTATTAACAAGTTTAGCTTTTTCCTGGGTGAAAGGACGGTAGCTGCTGTCTCGCGTGCTGAATCAAGGATCTCATAATCAGGAATATTTGAGGCCATTGTAATTTCTGCTTCTGAACGTTTTTGAAGAAGAAATGTATAGATGGCGTCGGTAAGATTGAATTTACGTTGCATGCTTACCATATTCAGTTCAGTCCTTGGCAGTTTTGAAATCTCCTTTGAAAGCTTTTCAGCCCTGTAATTCAGTTCATTCTGATTTAGGTTCAGAGTGTTCAGATTATTTGTCACATAGTCAATAATTGCCTGTTTCTGTAATTTGATCTTATTCTCTATCTGCCCCAGGAAAAGATTTTTTCCGGTATTATTGCTCAGAAGAGTTGATCTTTGAGTATTGAGTGACAACAGATCAAGTACAAGAGTGTTCATCAATGGATCAGTGACATTTGCTGAAGATGGCGGAGAAATTTGTGCCATATCTTTATTCTTATTGAAATAGTCCAAAATGTAATTATAATATTGTTGCTGGACCTGGAGAGTTGACAAGTCTGATTCTATTTTTTTCATCTCTTGTAAAGCCTGTTGTCCCTGGTAACTGAGATCGGTAACCTGGTTTGTTGATCGATAATCCTTTAATTTGGATTCCGATTTACTCAGAGAATCAGATATACCGGCAATTTGTGTATCTATAAAATTTCTAGTTGCTTGCGCGATTTTATTCTTCTTTGAAAGATCATCTCCAAGATAGGATTGAAGGTATTTGTTCAAAAAGTCAATTGCCAATCCTAGATTTTCTCCCTGAAAAGAGACCTTTATTAAAGAAGATTTAAGACTGACTTGTTCAACTTTAAGTCTTGTAAGATAATCATTTGCAAGTAAATCCTGATGATAAAATTCAAAATATGTAAGACTTTCATCTTTGGTACTAAATAAGTAAATATCTTTATTCAGAGTAATGGAGAATTTATAATATTGATTTTGTACGGTTTCATTAAATTTACAGATAGTATCAATTTTAAGTACATTGTGGTTGCTTACAGTTCCGTTATCGACATAATTGTAGAGTGTTACGTCGTCTCCTGAAGATTTGATTCTATATGACCTGTCATCAATAATCTTTACATAAATCCTGACATTTATGGGTTGGATATGCGATTTATCGATATTTACCGTGAAAGGAGATTCCAAATAGATCTGGTGTGATTTTTTTAGAATTATTTTCCTTTCTGTGAAATATCCAACTTCAAGATTTAGCTCTTTTATTGCTGTGGATACCAGTCTAAATGAGTTCAGACTATTAATATCATTTTCGAGATTCCTGGCCTGTGATAAAGCTCCCATGTCACTAAAAAGGTTGTTCGATCCAAGTAAAGTAGGACGCTTATCTTCGATTGGTCCTATTATCGAATTTACACCATATATAGTCGGAGAAGTCTTATCTAACAAAAATGCTATAATCAGGCAGATTGCAAAACTGGCTATATAAAAATATTTGTATGAGAGAGCTGCTAGGAGGAATTCCTTAATACTATAAGGTTCGGGAGTGGATTCTTTTTGATTTAACATTTAAAATTGATTGTTTTAGAATTTGACATTTGTAAAAAGGAGAACAGCAATGAGCGTGGTAATTGAACTGAGTATTGTTGTATAGGTAATATTCTGGTAACTTGAAGAAATAGCTTTCAATGGTTCAACTACAATCACATCATTAGGAAGAATATAATAATAGTCCTTACCCGCAATCTTTGAATCTGACAGATCTAATCGATAATGCATTATCTTGGCACCTTCATTCCTGATCAGAATGATTTTTTTACGGTCTCCGTATTGGGTTATTCCTCCTCCAAGTCCTAAAGCTTCATAAATGTTTAGTTTATCCTGAATAAATGGAAAGACACCCTGTTGTTTTACCTCGCCCATAACTGTAACCTGGTTATCAATATATTTAACAGTTACCGAAGGATTATTGGAAACATAGTCACTTAAAGCTTTTTGAATTTTCTCCGAAGCCTTTGATGTTGTTAAAGAAGCAACATTAATATTCCCTACAAAAGGGAAATTCACATTACCTGCTTCATCAACGAGATAACCCAGAATACCATTATTCGAACCGCTCCTCATTTCTTCGGAAGCATTAAATATCTGACTTGTTTGCGGATCAATACTTATCACTTTAATATAAAGCCTGTCGAACGGCATAATAAGTTTCTGTGTTCTGGGATTAACTCCGGGTTCCTGGAGTTCATTAAGATCATTGAAATAATATAACTGTTTAACGGGAACACATGAGACCGTTAGAAAGACCATTGTTATAAAAACCGTCTTAATACAATTAAATTTCATTCTATTTGACATAAGGTATATCTATAAATAATTACAAGCCTGTTCTCTGAAAAACTGTTCTTATAGTTTTCAGTAAAATTATAAAATCTAATCGAAGCGACCAATTATCTATGTAAGCTAAATCCAATTCCATCCATTTTTCAAATTTAATATTATTTCTATCAGGTTTGATCTGCCAGAAACAGGAGAGTCCTGGTTTAACTGAAAGACGTCTTAACTGCCAGCGCTTATACTGAACTGTTTCGCTTGGAAGTGGAGGACGGGGACCAATCAACGACATTTCACCTTTAAGAATGTTAAATAACTGAGGCAGCTCATCAAACCCGGTTTTTCTGAGAATTTTTCCGATTTTGGTAACGCGGGGGTCATCTTTAATTTTAAATACAGGTCCGTCTGCTTCATTATCAGCTTCCAGTTTCTTCTTAAGAGTTTCTGCATTAATAATCATTGTCCTGAACTTAAAGAGGTTGAATTGTCTGCCTCTTAATCCGACTCTTGCCTGTTTAAATATGACAGGCCCTCTCGATGTGATTTTTATCAAAATTGAAATGGTTAGTAATATAGGAGACAGACATATTATCAGTAAGATAGATCCAACGATATCCATAATTTTCTTAATTGCTAAAGCAAATGAATTATGAGGTATATTTATAAAAGTCAGGAACTTCTGGTTTCCAACAACATTCTTTATAGCGTTTGTAAGCTTATTATTCTGATCAGTATAATTTAAACTGAATACAACACCTAATTCTTCGCAGGACCGAACAATATCTCTTACCTCTAACGGAATCACCTTGGCTTTAAAATAAAATACTTCGTCTATAATATCAACTTCCATGAGGTCATTAAGTACACTCAAATACTCATCAGGAAGAAGAATTATTGCTTTTTCATATTTTTCTTTAATTTTATCCGATCCTGTAAATATTGCGATAATCCTGTATCCCCAATCCTTATTTGACAACAGACTTTCAATAAATGCCATAGAGGAATCGTCGGCAATGATAACAACGTTAATATAATTATAACCCTTTGCCCGGTAAATTTTGAATACTTTATATTCCAATGACCTGACAAGAAAGAGTAACAGTAATCCAAAAAGCGCGAACTCTATTAGGAACAGACGAGAAATAAGATAGAGTTTAAAAACAAAATAAAAAATCAGCAGAAGAGTTACGACTAATACAGTAGATTGGAAATACTGATAGAAGAGTACTTTGTATCGTTTTGTTCTTGGAATTTCAGCTACCCGAATTAAATAGAGAATCACAAGCCAGAAAGGCAATATTAAAATAAATAACTTAAGGGTTCTGCTTTTTAAGAAAAAGAAAGCTTCCTCTGCATGGTAATTTAAATAGAAAGCACACTGGAAAGCAAGTACAATGGCAAGTATATCAATCGAACCAAGCAATATACCGAAAAGCTTCCATTTCTTTAAAAATGGAATTATCTTAAGACGATCCAGGTAATTAATAAAATCCATTATCAGGTAAACTTCATGATAAATAAGTTCTGATTAAATGATCAATAAAATCGTGAATAATGATTTCTGATATAATTAATTATCAGCAGTCCGAAGGCTTTGAGCGCAGAAATATGTAAGACCATCGACTTCAGTAATGTCCAATAATTTGAAACCATGTTCTCCCAGAAGTAAAGAAACGCTCCTTTCGGACATGTATTTATTGGTCTTTGAATCTATCATATTATATAACATATTCAAGAGTGGGCTGCTTGAAGCAATCCCATTTTCAATAGCATCAGAATTCCTTTTATAATAAGAGTCTGAGGGACCTGTATTTAAAACAAAGCCCTTCTGCTTTTTATTGTTTACAAAACATCCGATTAAATTGCAATTAGGCGGAAGCATACGAAAGATTGAATGGAGAAAATCTTTAAGTTGCTTTATCTGGTTGAGTTCCTTTAAGTTAATAATTGTATTGACGTTGGTCATTTCTTCTGCGTCATAATAATAATGGTGTAGCGAAGAAAGAACTACCATGTTAGGGTCCTTTGATAGGTCTAAATGTTCAATATATTTAACAAAATTATCACAACCTTCATTAGTGAGGATTCTCAGGACAGGATTATTCCTTCCCGAATCTATTGAAGTACCGGTCAAATTAACCAGAGCATTAATTCTTTGATTATTAATAACATCTGGTTTGTCTATCGTAATTCTGTTTCTCATTAAATTTGTCTTTAACTTCAGAAAATAAAATTAGACATTTGGATAAACACAATCAATAGGTAGAACCCTTGAAGTGGGAAAAGAAGGTCTTTTTGATTTTTAGTTAGTCAATGAAAAACTGATTGTTGTCAATCAAAAAGTTCCATTGATAGCTAAAATATGTTGTTTCGTCAAAAATAAATGAAATTTATAAACGATTTTTATGCATTTTAATCTTTTATCATGTTTAGTAAATATAAAGATCAGCAAATCAGGATAATAACAAGAACTTAAAGTGTTAAAAACATCTGAAATTAAATTATAAGGTTTTTGACCAATGATGCCAAAATTTGGATGAAAATTCAACATATTTACAGATTACACTATTTTTTGCCCCAATTATTCAATTATAAGCAGTAAAATAAAGCTCTTATAGTTCTTATTTTTAGATATATTTAAAAAAATTGATTCATCTTTTATAAAATTATTTTCCACTAACCTTAAAAGCTTAAAAGTAGTTTGAAATTTTATTAAACTTTATGAAAGTCTGTTCGATTAATCATGACTTTGTTAAATATATTTATGAAGAGGTTATATTAATTGATGACTGGCATTCAGATTTTGATTAAGATCTGACAACGTATAAAAGTAAACTTTAAATTTGAAGATTATTTATTAATTGCTATTTCGTATTGTTTTGAGTCATCAAAAAAAATATAATGAAAGATTTTAAGAGTTTAATACTTGAAGAAACACCCAAGACTCCACAAATTGAACTGAATCCATTCACAGGTGACTTTATTTTTTCAGGAAAGTCAATCCCTGAAAATGCAGCTAAAGTTTATGAGCCTGTTCTCGAATGGGTTACAGAATATATCCTTCATGCGCGTCCAACTACAAATGTCAGACTAAATCTTGAATATTATAACACCTCATCATCTTTATGGCTTGCAAAAATTCTTAAAGTACTAGTCAGAATAAATGAACCTGACTATGTTTTAATCATTCACTTGTATCTGCCACTTGATGAATTTGATGAGATGAAAGAGTTTGAGGACATTAAGGATGCTTTTTTCCCGATAGCGGATATATTTCAACTTGCCATTCCAAGCATTGGCATTAAGCTATACGGGACTAATGATCAGGAGCAGGTTGTAAAGGATAAAATGGTATTTATCTAACCAGATACTTTTCGTTTTTCATAACTCAACTATATTCCATTCAATAATTCCTTCTACTTAAATAGTTTGGGGTCTAATGACCTTATATTATTTTTAAACGCAATAACAAACGACTGAGGATAACCCGACTGTCTGCAAATCCTCTGCAATTCTACTGCAGATGATAATGTACTAAATTCTCCTATTGTATAACGATAAGTCCCAAGATATAGATAATCGTATAATTTATATTTCTTACCATTTATTTCCATTTCTTTAGATTTTTTTTGAGTTGAGTTTGGAAGAAGCTGTACTCTGTAGATGACAACCTCTTTTTGCTCAACAGTTACTGGTTGGGATGACTTTGTCTCAACCGTTTTATTCTCAGCAACAGTGGCTTTTGGAGCAGGTTTTGTAGAAGTGACTTTCTCAGTAATTTTCTTTTTTGAGGACGATGCTTTAGGCACTATAACCTCTTCTTTCTTTACTGACTCAGTTGCAGACTTTCTCTTTGAAGTTTCTGATGCGGCCGGTTTTAAATCGGCTTCAGAAGTGGCTGCGATAAAGCTGGTTTTGGGTTCAGACTTCCCGTTAAATAAATATGAGAGTGTTGATGTATTCTTATCTGCAGCTTGCTGCGTCATGGTGACCCGGAACAACTGCATTTCCTTTTTCCCTGATAGTTGTCTTCTGGTAAAGAAAGCAGTCTTACTGTCAATTTTATCTATAGTAAATGCAATTTCATCCTTCTCGGAGTTTATGCCATCAGAAAGATTAATTGGTTTACCCCAGTTTGTCCCGTTGAATTTGCAGCTAAAAATATCATAACCGCCATACCCGGGTAATTTGTCCGAAGAGAAATATAAGTTGTTATCCAAATCGAGATAGGGGAAAAATTCATTTCCAGTAGTATTTATAGATTCTCCAAGATTTTCAGGCAGAGACCAGTTTTCACCTGTACGCCTTGATATGAACAGATCCATACCACCTAATGAACCTTCCCTGTCAGAAGCAAATATCAATGTATTTCCATTAGAAGATAAAGTCGGATGAGAATAATTATAATTATCCGAACAAAAGCTCAGGGGTATAATTTGCATGACAGAATCTTTCTGATTTTTACTGTCAGGGACAAATTTAGCCATGAAGATCTTTTCTTTTTTATCTTTTTTTGGAATCCCTGTAAAATAGATTGTTTTATAATCCTTGCTAAATGTCATTGCTTCACATGGATAAGAAAATGATGATATTGAGGAAAAGAGCACGTGTCTGCCCAGAGCAGAATCACCCAAAGATGCATAATAAGCTTCAATATTACCGAAGGAAAGGTGATTTGCTGGCATTTTACTTTCGTTCTTAGATGAAGAGAGGAATACAATTCCATCTTTATAAAACTGAACTCCGGAAGAGGGTGGAATTATTTGCAGTCTGAAGGAATCTACTTCAATGAATCGTTTTGCATTTGTAGTGTCGTAAAGTAAAATATCTGTTAAATTTAAATGGACATCACTAATGGCATTATTAGCTGGCGTGTTTGAAGACAGCAACATTGTTGTCAGTATGGTGAACAAAATTATTTTAGAATCTCTTTTCATAGCGATACTTTTATCGTAAGTTTTACCAGTGACTATGATTGGAAAACCTTGATTTGTCAGCTTGAATATTTAAGCCTAAGGTGAATTCCACAACAGGAGACTTTTTAAAAAAGGCAGTTTTTTCCGGCAATTCATATAAAGCTCCTATAAATAATCTGGGATATCTGAACTGAGCAAAAAATGATATTTCTGAATTACTGTGGAAAGATGCTCCAAAACAAAAATCCTGTAAATAGAGTTTAAGTATGGGGTTGATATTGTTGGTAATTTTTCTGAAGGTAGAGTCCGTGGCTGAAACTAAAACCGAAGGTTCCAGAACAATATTTAGTGATTTGCTAAGGAGAAATTTATATCCGGCTGTAAAAAAGTACTGTTTTGAAACAGGTACTTTATAAACTCCGAGAGTATCAGGTTTCCATGGGCTGCCAATTATATTTACTGCAGACATTCCAGCGAAAAAATTAGTTCCATAGTAGTAAATTCCGAGGTCGAAATTGGGATAATATGTTTTTTTCAAAGAATTCTTCAGCCCGACAGAATCACTGGAAATGGTATGATACCCTGCTTTAACAGATGCTCCGAAAGACAGAAAGGAGAGTCTTCGTGTGTTTAATGGAATTTGATACGAAGCGGAGCCGCTTATTCCAATATTTCGTGATAAACCGTCTATATCTTTATATACTGATCCTCCTATTCCTAAATTCCTGAATTCAGTTATCCCTGGTGATGAAAAATAACCGGAATCGGTTTTTTTAATTCTTGTGTTTCCACTTATGAGCTGCGCATTAGATTCTCCCTGGAATTCTGCATTTATACCAATAGATAAAAAATCTTTACTCCCAACTATTGCGGGATTGTAAATATAGGGTACAAAAACCCAATAGGAGACTGGGTTTAATGGTGACTGTTGCCCCTTTGTAATGCAAAAAGAGAAAATAAATAGAAATACTAATACGATTCTGTTACTGATTCCTCCTTCTGATTCTAACTTCATTTAGTTCATTTAAAAAAATAATAATTTAAACATTCCAAGTTATAAATTTAACGTCCGGGCAATTTAATTGTTCATTATAACATCGATTTAGTAAATGATTTTCCAAAGATAAAATAAGTAGTTGTTTTAAATGAGCACGTCATAATTACATTTTAATTTTCCCGGTCATATATATACGAGGCAATTCACAATTGATATTTGCTCTGTCTAAATACTAATTACTTTCTATTTCTATGCTTGCAGCGCTTAGTCCTGTTGAAGATGCCTTAAGGATAATCTTACCTGCCTTGGTATTCGATTTTATAATTACCATGCACCTTCCATGCCAGGCTTTACGCTTCGGGGCAATGAAGCTTTCAAGGCTCACCGGGTTGGCATTACCAACTCCTTCAATTGTTCCTGGCCCATCCACTTCAAAAGACACCTGATTATCTGCCTTAGGATTACGGACTCCAGAATTATCAGCAAGTTCGACTGTTATATAACTCAAGTCCTGGCCATTTGCCACGATTCTATTTCTATCGGCTGAAAGTTTAATTTGTGATGCTTTGCCTGCAGAATGCAATTCAGCTACTGCAACCTGTTTTTTCCCTGCGTAACCAATTGCTCTAATCGTTCCGGGTTCATAAGGAACTTTCCAGTCAGCAAAATATTTTGTTGTTCGATCTGTTTCTTTTTCCCCTAGCGATTTCCCATTCAATAAAAGGTCAACCTGACCGCATGAAGAATATATAGTTACATCCATTATTTGTCCCTCACTTCCTTCCCAGCTCCAATCGTCCACAGCATCATTCCAATGCCACTTGGACCACGACTGTCTTTCCGGATTAAGAGCAAAAGATGGTTGTGGCGGAGTTACCCATATTGAAACCTGGTTTTCTTTCCAGAGTGCATCGCGATAATATGACTGAGCACGTTTCCATCCGCAGATATCCATATCTCCACAGAATGCAAGATTCCAGGGAAAGAAATCCTGCTTCTGAAAATAACCTCTCCATCCAATGCTTGCTTCACCGATGTAATCAAAGGCTGTCCAGACAAAATCACCTATTACATAAATATGATCCCGAACATCCATCCAGCTTCCGAATGCTTCGAGTGGATAGGACTCCGTACCAACCATCACCCGTTGAGGTAATCGTTCATGATCCGCCTCGTAAAGGTTTTTTTGATTATGGTCGCCTCCCGAGGCATAATTATAACCGGCAACATCGAGAGCTGCAAAATAGGAATCCTTATCGGGTCTGAGATCATTAACAGCAGATGTGACGGGGCGTGTCGGATCAATCAGCCTTATGTAGCCTGCTAACATTTTAGCCTGGTCAACTACCTCAGGATTAGTCCCGTCAGGGATTTCATTTCCGATGCTCCATAGGATTACTGAAGGATGATTTCTGTCGCGAAAAACCATGCTCTCGATATCTTTTTTCCACCAATCACTGAAATAGAGATGATAGTCATTTGGATTTTTTCCCTCCTTCCACATATCAAAAGATTCATCCATAACCAGCATACCTAAATGGTCACAGGCATTAAGAAAAGCAGGAGAAGGCGGATTATGGGAAGTCCTTATTGCATTAAAACCGCTTGATTTCAACAATTCGACACGCCGTTCCTCAGCTCTGTCGTAAGCTTTTGAACCAAGAATCCCATTGTCGTGATGAACACAACCTCCTCTGAGTTTCAATGATTTACCATTCAGAAGGAATCCATTGACTGCATCGAATGATACTGATCTGATTCCGAATTCTGTCTCAACATGATCAGTAAGTGATTCAGATTCATGTATTTCAGATATTGCTTTATAGAGTACCGGGGTATCAGTTGACCAAAGCGACGGATTATTTACACTCATCACCTGGATAACATCTATGGTTTTACCTGGTTCAATTGTTTTTTCAGTCTTTGCTTCCGCCTGTTCCTGTCCTCCGGCATTTAAAACTTTTGTAACCAATGTGATTTTTGCAACATTTTGGCTTTGGTTTACTATTGACGTTCTTATATTTATTAAAGCCTTTTTTTCAGTTACTTCGGGAGTGGTGATACTTGTACCCCAGGTTGCCACATGTACTGCTGAAACCATGTTCAGCCATACATGTCTGTATATACCGGAGCCTGAATACCATCTGCTGTTTTCTCCTTCGTTTTTAACCTTGACTGCCAATACATTTTCCTTTTCATGTTTTATTTTTCCTGAGACATCGAACCAGAAGCTGGTATACCCATATGGATGGTTCCCCAGGAATTCCCCGTTAAGCCAGATCTCCGCATTCATATATACACCTTCAAAAAATATAGTAAATTGCTTTTCACTTAATTCTTTGGGAATAGTAAATGTTTTCCTGTACCATCCAGTGCCACCCGTAGTAAAACCTCCGCTTACCTGGCTGATTGCATCAATGTTGAATGGTGAATTTGTACCCGGCAAATCTTCGATACTCCAGTCATGAGGTATGTCAACTACACTCCATTTCGAATCGTCAAATGATGGTATCTCTGCACCTATCGCTCCTCCTTTATGAAATCGCCAGTTAAAATCGAACAGATTATTGCGTTTTAATTCAGTTTGTGCAGATATCCGAATAGATCCAATAGTAAATATCAGGACTATCCAGATGGAATATGATCTGATTCGTTTCATACAGGCACTTTTTATTTAATATTGATTTAATCAGCAAGATAGAAAATTCTAAGGAAATTATTGCATTCTGTGAGTCAAGAAGTAGTTTGAACTTAGGTTCTAATCGTTTAACTTTACTGAAAAATTCGCACCCTGTAAGAATACAAAACCACACCTATGAAAACAAAAACCAACTTTTTAGTGATTTTATTTGTTTTACTATTATTTACCACTCAATTCGCTTTAGCACAGCTCCCCAAAGAAACAGAAACTCAGAAAACCGAACGGATGAAATGGTGGACAGATGCACGGTTTGGAATGTTCATTCACTGGGGCTTATATGCTTTACCGGCCCGGCATGAATGGGTAAAAAATGCAGAAAGATTGACTAACGACCAGTATCAGAAGTATTTTGATGTGTTTAACCCTGACATGTGGGATCCGCATGAATGGGCAAAAATGGCAAAGGCAGCCGGAATGAAGTATGTGGTCCTAACAGCAAAACATCATGAGGGTTTCTGTATGTTCGACTCCAGATTTACAGACTATAAAGTAACAAATACTCCTTATGGAAAAGACATAGTAAAGGATTATGTAGAAGCTTTCAGGGCAGAAGGATTAAAGGTAGGATTCTACTACTCTCTGCTGGACTGGCATCATCCTGATTATACAATTGACAGTAATCATCCCCAGAGGCAGACTACCGATTCTGCATATGCACAGCTGAATAAAGCCAGGGACATGAGAAAATATCGTGAGTATATAAAAAATCAGGTAAGGGAGTTACTGACAAACTATGGTGAGATCAGTATTATCTGGTTTGATTTTTCGTTTCCGGGTAAGAATGGCAAAGGCCATGACGACTGGGATTCCGAAAACCTGTTAAAGTTGGCCCGTTCACTTCAACCGGGAATTATTGTTGACGATCGGCTGGATCTTGAAAACGTTGAAGGCGGATGGGATTTCACAACACCTGAACAAGTGCTGGTGTCAAAATGGCCTGAGATGAATGGGAAGAAAGTCCCATGGGAAACATGCCAGACATTTTCAGGATCATGGGGATATTACCGAGATGAAACTTCATGGAAGAGCCCGGCTCAGCTTCTGGAACTTCTTATTGAATCTGTCAGTAAAGGAG
>Ga0182021_10004458_pt1 | contig 16472 bp, 13 predicted proteins | sample 612E3MmetaG_FD_120493 | JGI IMG/M metagenome (GOLD analysis project Ga0182021, IMG submission 120493) | Permafrost microbial communities from Stordalen Mire, Sweden - 612E3M metaG (Illumina Assembly) | ecosystem: Environmental > Terrestrial > Soil > Wetlands > Permafrost | place: Sweden...
CTGGTGGTCGAGACGCTCGAGGCCATCCTCACCGACACGCAGTCGTATCGCCTACTCTACGATCTACTGCCGCGGCTGCTCGAGAACCCCTCCATGGCGACGCAACTCGCGGAGTTGTACCGCGCCTACAGGGATCTCAACACCAGAGCGCTGTGGGGTGATCGTGCCGACGATGCCCCGGTGGTCGTGCGCGACTTGGCGGCCATGACCGTGGCTCTGACCGATGGCCTTGCCGTGCAACTGCTTGCCGAGCCGGGTAGTGTTGATGTCGCGAGCACCCTGGCGGTCTGGCGCTCGTTCGTTGAGAGCGAGCTCGCCAGGCTGGCGCTCACAGAGCAAACCCCGACCTAGTTCGCGCGAAGACGTGCCACCTCACGGGCCAGGTCTTTGATCTCGTCCCGCAGTTTGGCCGCATACTCGAAGCGTAGCTCCTCGGCAGCCTGGAACATCTCCTCTTCGAGCGTCGCCATGAGCCGCTCCAGCTCATCGGCCGACATGTCGTCTCCGCGAGCGGTCTTGCGCCGTTCCTTGTAGGGAACGCTGCCGCTGATGCCGAGCAGCTCGGCGATGTCGGAGACGCCCTTCACGATGGTCTTCGGCTCGATGCCATGCTCTTCGTTGAAGGCCAACTGGGCAGCCCGGCGCCGGTCGGTCTCCGAGATCGCCCTGTCCATGGCCACGGTGCGCTTGTCGGCGTACATGATCACGGTTCCTTCGACGTTGCGCGCCGCCCGGCCGATGGTCTGGACCAGCGCGGTCTCACCCCGTAGAAAGCCCTCCTTGTCAGCATCGAGGATGGCGACAAGCGTCACCTCGGGCAGGTCGAGACCCTCACGCAGCAGGTTGATGCCGACGAGCACATCCACCTCCCCCAGCCGGAGCTCGCGGATGACCCGTATGCGCTCGATAGTGTTCACCTCCGAATGCAGGTAGCGCACGCGGAATCCCATCTCGAGCAGGTAGTCGGTCAGGTCCTCGGCCATCTTCTTGGTAAGGGTGGTCACCAGCGTTCGCTGGCCCTTGTCCACACGGATGCGTATCTCGTTCATCAGGTTGTCGATCTGGTGTTTGGTGGGTCGTACCTCCACCCTTGGATCGACGAGCCCCGTGGGACGCACGAGTTGCTCCACCACCTGCGACGAGACCGAGGTCTCCCACTCCCCCGGCGTCGCGGACACGAACACCATCTGGGGCACCCTCCCCACGAACTCCTCGAAGCGAAGCGGACGATTGTCGAGGGCTGAGGGCAGGCGGAAGCCATGCTCCACCAGCATGGTCTTGCGGCTCCGGTCCCCCTCGTACATCCCATGCAACTGAGGCACGGTCATATGCGACTCGTCGATGAACACCAGAAAGTCCTCGGGGAAGAAGTCGAGCAGCGTGTAGGGCGGCTGCCCCGGCTGGCGACCCGCGAGAATGCGCGAGTAGTTCTCGATGCCGTTGCAGTAGCCGAGCTCACGTAGCATCTCGAGGTCGTACTGGGTACGCTGCCTCAAGCGAAAGGCCTCCAGCTGCTTCCCCTGCACCTCAAGCTCGGCCACACGCACTTCCAACTCATCCGCGATCTCCCCGAGGGCCCGCTCGATGGCATCATCCGACGTGACAAAGTGGGTAGCCGGGTAGATGGCTACGGTCGGCAGCCGGGTCACTACCTCCTGGGTCACCGTATCGACCTTGACGATCTCTTCCACCTGGTCGCCCCAGAGACTCACCCGCACCGCAAAGTCGTCGTAGGCCGGCCAGACTTCGAAGCTATCGCCACGCACCCGGAACTTCCCCCGCGCGAAGCCCACGTCGTTGCGCTCGTAGTGGATCCTCACCAGCTTGGCGAAGACCTCGTCGCGACTCACGTCGTCTCCTTCTTTGAGCAGCACCACCTGGCCCAGGTACTCCTGCGGAGAGCCCAGTCCGTAGATGCACGACACCGACGCCACGATGACCACGTCGTCGCGCATGAGCAGGCTGGAGGTGGCTGCGTGACGGAGACGATCGATCTCCTGGTTGATGGAAGAATCCTTCTCGATGTAGGTGTCGCTTGCGGGAAGGTACGCCTCCGGCTGGTAGTAGTCGTAGTAGGAGACGAAGTACTCCACTGAGTTATCGGGAAGGAACTCCCGGAATTCGTTGCACAACTGGGCCGCCAGTGTCTTGTTGGGCGCCATCACGAGCGCCGGCCGGCCCACCTTCTCGATGATGTTAGCCATGGTGAAGGTCTTCCCCGACCCGGTCACGCCCAGGAGCGTCTGATAGCGATCCCCGCGCAGCACGCCCTCCACCAGCATCGAGACGGCCTGAGGTTGGTCACCCTGCAGCTGATAGTCCGCCTGCAACCTGAAGGGGCTGCCTCTCATACGCTGCCGCCGACCGAGGCGACGCCATCCGGATAGATGCGCTGATAGAGGACCTGGTACTTCTTCACCTTCTCCACGAACGCGCGCGTCTCGGGGAAACGGATGTCGGACAAGTCGAAAGCTTTGGTTCCACCCCCGCTCTGGATCCAATCCCGCACCGTGCCCTCGCCGGCGTTGTACGCCGCAAGCATGGCCGTGCTGTCGCCGCCGAAGTTGTCGGCAAGGTAGGCCAGATAGCACGCCCCCAACTGGATGTTGTCATTGGGATCGGTCAGTTGCGGCTTCTCCCCCCCTTTCCAGTTCTTGAGGCTCACGACCCACTTTGCCGTGTCGGGCATGAGTTGCATCAGACCCACCGCGCCCCCAGTAGAGACCGCGACTGTGTCGTAGCCGCTCTCGGCTTTGATCACCGCGGCCACCAAGTAGGGGTCGACCCCGTACTGTCGAGCAGCGGTCGCGACATACTCGCGGTAGCTGATGGGATAGATCTGTTCGGAGGCGACGGGGAGAACGGCCTTCCCAGTCAGCACAAGCACCGACCCGGTCGCGGCGACGGCCACGAGGATTCCTAGGAGGATGAGGCGGCGCAGCCGCCTGCGGCGGCTGCGCCGCGCCAATTCCTGGGTTGCGGCTCCCGACGACATCGGAGTAGGGATGCGCCGTTGCTCCATCAGACTAGCCCCTCCAGCAATTGGAGGGCGCGGTCGTAAGCCTTCCGCACGAAAGCCCGCAGTTCATCCGGACTGCCATCGTTGAAGAAGGACAGGTCACTGCCGGCCACCCGCCGTTCGGTCGAAGCCTGCAGACTCTCGAGTTCTTCGAACTGCTCCAATCCGAAGCCGTGGCTGGAGCGGCGGCGACGGTTGGCGGCGCTTGCCTCGACCGTCACGATCATGTCGAAAAGCGACTTACAATCGGCCTCGAACAACAGCGGCACTTCGCAGACCACCACCGAACCACCGGGCGCGGCCGCTACTTGCCGCCCGATCTCGTCGGCCACCAGCGGGTGGGTAAGCTCTTCCAGCCAGCGAAGCTCCCCAGGGCGCCCTCGCACCAGCCGTGCCAGCTGCGCTCTGTCGACGGTGCCGCGCTGGTCCAGTACCTCAGGGCCGAAGTGCGCCGCAACGCGGCTCGAGACCGCCGGCTGCTCGTAGAGTCCGTGTACCAGCTCGTCGCCCGAGAGAGTACGGGCGCCCAGATCGCCGAACAAGCGGAGCGTGGTGCTCTTGCCGGCGGCTATCCCGCCCGTGAGACCCACGGCTACGACCAGACGCCGCTCTTTCCCCATCTCGCCTCCGCAAACACGGGGAGCGCCGTGAGGCGCTCCCGTCGATATCCAGTCGAGTGTCGCACCAACCGGTCTTTGGCGCCTGGCCCTTCCGCCTATTCCGCTTTGTCTGGCTCGTCCCCGCCAGTCGGCTCGGCTTCAGCTACGGGTTCGTCGCTCGCGGCCGGAGCTTCGGCCTCGACGGGGGCTTCCTCGGGAGCTTCCTCGGGAGCTTCCGCCGTCGAGGGAGCCACTTCGGCCGCCGGTTCCTCCGCCACAGCCTCCGTAGCTATTTCTCCGGCTGGTTCGGCCGCTTCGGCCTCGGGAGCTTCCTCACCCTCGTATTCGCCCTCTTCGCCGTCTTCGCCCTCTTCGGCCATGGCATCCTCGTGGATGCGGTATTCCGGTTCGAGGCGCTTCAGGCTGAGCGAGAGGCGGCGGCGCTCGGGGTCGATCTCGATGATCTTGACGTTCACCTCTTGCCCGGGGCGCACGATCTCGGACGGGTCTTCCACGTGATGTTGAGCAAGCTCGGAGATGTGAATCAGACCTTCCACGCCTTCTTCGATCTCCACGAAGGCGCCGAACGACACCAGCTTGGTCACCTGACCGTGCACGATCTCGTTCACCTGCCGATTCTCGAACACCTGCTGCCAAGGATCCTTCTGGGTCTGCTTGAGGCCCAGGGAAATGCGCTGACGATCCCTATCGATGTCGAGCACACGCACTTCGACCTTCTGGCCGATGGTGAGCACCTCAGACGGGTGGTTGACGTGGCTCCAGGAGAGCTCGGAAATATGAATCAGGCCGTCGATACCATCGAGATCGACGAAAGCGCCGAAGTCCACGATGTTCGAAATCGTACCCGTCACGAGGTCGCCCACGTTCATGCGATCGAGGATCTGCTCGCGCGCACCCCGCCGCTCTTCTTCCAGAACGGCGCGCCGGCTGAGGACCACGTTGTTGCGGAACCGGTTGAGTTCGATCACGCGGCATTCGAGCGTCTGACCCAGGAACTCGTCGAGTTCGGCCACCCGGCGGATGTCGACCAGGGAAGCCGGAAGGAACCCACGCACGCCGAGGTCGAGAATGAGGCCGCCTTTGACCACCTCGATGACGTTACCCGAAACAGGGGTGCCGACCTCGGCTGCTTTCTCTATCCGCTGCCACGCGCGCTCGAAACGAGCACGCTTGCGGGACAAGATGAGCCGGCCATCGGCATCTTCCTTGGTGAGCACGAGTGCATCGACCACGTCTCCTACCGAGACTTCCTCAGACGGATCGACGGACTTCCTGATAGAGAGCTCGTTGGCAGGTACCACGCCCTCGCTCTTGTAGCCGATATCTACCAGGACTTCGTCCTTGTCGACCCGGACTACCGTGCCGGTGACGATGTCCCCCTCTTCAAACGACATGATCGTTGCGTCGTAGTTGGGAATCATTTTCCCATCGACCTCGATCATGAGCTCCTGTCCGCCCTGCAGTTTCTGCGAGTCCTCGTCGGTGTTGGTTATGGTGACGTCGGTGTTTTGCTCTGCCATGTAATTACTGTTTCCTTCCCAAGGAACGCATAGTCGAGCCGCCCCTCGCGGCACATGTGCCGGTAGTATACCCACGCCCCAAAGAAAAACAAACGGCTGCCGCTAAAGACCCGCTTGGAGCGCTATTGCCGCCAGTTGCTGCGTGAATTCTGCGCGGCGCTTCCGCATGCCCGCCGGAGTCACTTGGCGGAGAGCCAGTCGAGCCCTACCCCCACGTCGACCCCCAGAGGTGGCTCCATGGGAAAAGCCGCGACCATCTCCTCTGCCACAGCCGTGCGGACGTCCTCCGCCTGCTCCTCAGGCACCTCGAAGACGAGCTCGTCGTGCACTTGCAGCACCAGGCGCGAATCGGGGAAATCCCTTTCTAGGCGGTCGTGGCAGCGGATCATGGCTACCTTGATGATGTCGGCGGCGCTGCCCTGGATCACCGAGTTGACGGCCAGCCTCTCTCCCAGCGATCGTTCTTGGAAGTTCCCGGAAGCCAGCTCCGGTATCGGTCTTCTCCGCCCGAAGACGGTGGCGACGTAGCCCTGGCGCCGGGCGAGGGCGATGGTCTCCTCGATGAAGGCCTTCACCCGGGGAAGTCTCTGGAAGTACCGCTCTATGTACGCGGCGGCCTCTTCGCGCTCTATGCCCAGGTTCTGGCTGAGGCCGAAGGCCGAGATTCCGTACATGATGCCGAAGTTCACCGCCTTGGCGTAGTTGCGATGAGTCTTGTCGACCGACTCCTCAGGTAGTCCGAAGACCTCCGCCGCGGTGCGGGTGTGGATGTCCTCTCCGCGGGTGAACGCGTCGAGCAGAGTGGTCTCGCCCGAGAGGTGAGCCATCACCCGCAGCTCGATCTGCGAGTAGTCGGACACGATGAGCACGTTTCCGGGTTCCGCGGTGAAGCATTCGCGGATCTGCGCGCCCAGCGGGGTGCGGACCGGGATGTTCTGCAGGTTCGGGTCGCTGGACGAGAGCCGGCCCGTGGCGGCGACGGTCTGGTTGAAGGTGGTGTGCAGACGGCCGGTGGTCTGGTCCACCACTTGTGGCAGCGCCAGCAGATAGGTGGACATCAGTTTCGACAGCTCGCGATGGTTGAGCAGCCGCCCGACCACGGGATGGCTGTCGCGGAGCGCTTCGAGGGTCTTGGCGTCGGTGGAGTACCCGGTCTTGGTCTTGCGCTGCCTGGGCAGACCGAGGCTGTCGAAGAGAACCCGGCCGAGTTGCTGCGGCGAGCCCAGGTTGAAACGCTCTCCCGCCAATTCGAAGATGGAGGTTTCGAGCTCGTCCATCTGGTCTTGGGCCTTACCGCTGATCTCTCCCAGCCGGTAGCAGTCAAGATAGACGCCGGCCTGCTCCATGGCGATGAGAACCCCGGTGAGCGGCAGCTCGATGTCCCGGAACAACTCCCACATGCCCTGCTCCCGCAGTGCGCGTTCCTGCTTGGCCGCGAGTGGGATGACCGTGACCGCGGATTGCGCCGCGGCGTCTGCGCCGCCGGCGGGCGCACCGACTCCTGCCTCTCGGGCCAGGTCGTCCAGCAAGTACGATCTGCGTCCCGGCGCCAGCAGGTAGGCGGCCAGATAGGTGTCGTGACTTGCTTGGCGGACCAGCCGATGCAGCGGCCGAAGTGACTTGAAGTCGTGGCACGCGATGGTCGCGCTGGCCAGCAGGAGCCGCAAGAGAGCGGCGTTCTCGTCGGTGTCATCGACCGCTGCTACCGTGTAGGCGCCGTACTCTTCCAGCGCGCCGGACGGGCCTGCTTGGGCCAACCAGATCGTGGCCTGGGCTGAAGGACCCTCGTTTAGGCCCTCGCTGAGAGTGACCGGGCAGCCCGCCACCTGTTGCTCCGCTGCGAGTCCGATGGTTCCGGACCAATCGAGCAGCTGCTGGAGCGGGCGGCCGTCCGCGTCGGGTGACCTTGTCGCCGCCAATGCTGCGCCTGCCGGTGGCTCGGGAGTGGATGCGGTTCCCGGCAGCAAAGCATCGATTCTCTCCAAGAGGGAGTTGAACTCCAGGCGAGAGAACAGCTCCTCGAGCTTCTCTCGCCGCAGTTCGTGGGGCAGCACCTCGGCCGCGTTGATGTCGATGAGGGCATCATGCTCCAGCGACGCCAGCCGCTTCGATAGCAGGGCCACGTCTCGATATTCGATCAGCAGTTGCCTGCGCTTCGCGCCCGCCACCTCGCCTGCGTGGGCGAGAACCTCTTCGAGGCTCCCGAATTCCGAGAGCAGCTGCGCCGCCGTCTTCTCACCGATGCCCGGGATGCCCGGGATGTTGTCGGAGGTGTCCCCCTTCAGTCCGATGAGATCGGGAATGAGTCGGGGAGGCACGCCGAAGCGCTCTTCCACGCCTGCCGAATCGTAGATCCTCACATCGGTCACGCCCCGGGTATTGGCCATGACCCGCACATGGCCCCCCACGAGCTGGAGCGCGTCGCGATCTCCAGTGACGATCATGGCTTCACGGCCTTGGGCTTCCGCCTGCCGAGCGAGCGTAGCCAGGATGTCGTCGGCCTCGAAGCCGGGGACGGCGAGATTGACGAATCCGAAAGCCTCGGTTATCTCCGTGAAGTAGGGCCACTGCTCGGAGAGCAGTTCGGGCATCGGCTTGCGTTGGGCTTTGTACTCCTCGAACTCCTCGTGTCGAAAGGTCTTCTCCCGGGAGTCCCACGCGACGATCACCGCGGAGGGGTGGTACTCCGACAGGATCTTTATGATCATCGCGCAAAAGCCATAGAGCGCGTTGGTGGGAAAGCCGCTGGACGTGGCAATGCCCTCGGGTAGGGCGAAATAGGCCCGATAGGCCACGTTGTTCCCGTCGAGCAGAAAGAGCGGCGCAGGCTCTTCCGGGTGTACGGTGTCTCCCATCTCCCTCTTCCTCGCGCCCAACGGGCCGGTCGAAGCCCTAGAGGATCTCTAAGTAGCGATCGGTCTCCCAGGACGTCACGAAGGCCCGGTACGAATCCCATTCGGCCCGCTTGTTGCGGATCAGGTATTCATAGATATGATCGCCCAGGGACTCACGCATGAACTCCGAGTTCTCGAAGGCCACGATGGCCCCCTCCAGCTCCCCAGGCAGCGAGCGTATGCCCGCCACCTTGCGCTCCTTGGAAGACATCTCGTAGATGTTGTCGGTTGCCTCGGCCGGGAGCTCCATGCGCCTCTCGATACCCTTGAGGCCGGCCGCGAGCATCACGGCGAAGGCTAGGTAGGGGTTGGCGGCCGGATCGGGGTTGCGCAACTCAACCCGCGCAGCCTGCTCCTTGCCCGGCTTGTACGTGGGCACGCGTACCAGCGCCGAGCGGTTCCGCCGCGCCCAGCAGCAGTAAATGGGAGCCTCGTACCCCGGCACCAAACGCTTGTAGGAGTTCACCCACTGGTTGGTGACCAAGCACATCTCGCGTGCATAGTGCAGCAGCCCGGCCACGTAGGCCTTGCAGATGGCGGACATGTGGCAAGGATCGCTGGCGTCAAAGAACGCGTTCCGGTCGCCCTTGAAGAGCGACTGATGCGTGTGCATGCCCGATCCGGCCACGCCGAGCAGCGGTTTGGGCATGAAGGTGGCGTGGATGCCATTGGCATCGGCGACCTCCTTCACCAGCAGCCGGTAGGTCGTCACCGAGTCGGCCATGGTAAGGGCATCCTTGTAGCGAAGGTCGATCTCGTGCTGAGAAGGCCCGCACTCATGGTGCGCGTACTCGACCTCGATGCCCACCTCCTCTAGGGCGGTCACCGTCTCCCGCCGCACACTGGTGGAAACATCGAGCGAGGTGAGATCGAAGTAGCCGCCGCGATCGAGGGGCTCAGCGTGGGCGCTGTCCTTGAAGTAGAAGAACTCGAGCTCGGGCCCCACGTACATCGTGTAGCCCATGTCCGCGGCTTTGCCCAGCATCCGTTTGAGCGCATATCGCGGGTCGCCCTCGTAGGGCCGGCCGTCCGGCTGCACGATGTCGCAGAACATGCGAGCAGTCTGCCCGTTCTCGGGCATGGAGGGCAGGATCGCGAAGGTGGTGGGATCGGGCATGGCCACCATGTCGGATTCCTGGACACGGGCGAAACCCTCGATGGACGAGCCGTCGAACCCCATCCCTTCGTCTAGGCTGCGTTCGAGTTCTCTGCGAGTGATGGCGAGGCTCTTGAGAAAGCCGAGCACGTCGGTGAACCAAAGGCGGATGAACTTGATGTCATTCTCTTCGACTTGGCGAATGACATCCTCTTTGGTCAGAGTCGTGCCCACGTTGCTCCCTCCTTGCGATACGACGTCCTGCTAAGACTAACACCGCGTCAAGCTCAGCCTCAGGAAAGGATGATCTCCGTGCCGGTATCGGAGATGTCGTACCCCCCCAGCGCCTTGACCGCTTCCTGGAAGGTACCCGAGCAGACGACCGACCGGAGCGCCCGGATGGTGGGAGACTCCCATATCTCGAACGGTACCACGAGGTCGTACCGTTCCTTGCCCAGCGGCACAAAACCCAGATCGTATGCGGTCGCGGCCGGCGCTATGCCCAGGCCTGCCGTGGCCTCTCCCTCGGATACCGCCCGAGCGACGCCCATGTGGGTCGACTCTTCGCGATCGTAGCCGGCTACCCGGTCGGGGGACAGACCGGCTGCCTTGAGGCGGGTATCCAGCCAGACCCGCGTCCCGGAACCGGGCTGGCGATTGACGAACACCACCCCCGGCTTGCCGAGATCGGAGACGGAGGCCAATCCCTGCGGGTTGCCGTGGGGCACGATGAGGCCCTGGATGCGGTGCGCGAGATTGAGCAGCACGGTGGTCCGGTTGGGAAGCACCCTTTGTACGAAGGCCACATTGTACGTTCCGGTCTGCTCGTCCCATAGATGCGAACCGGCGATGTCCGCCTCGCCGCGCGTGAGCGCCATGAGCCCGCCCAGACTCCCAACGAAGTCAGTAGACATGGTCACCGCCGGCTCCCGCTCGCTGAGGAATCGCGCCAGCAACTCCACGGAGAGGTCGTGACTTCCCGAGAATCGTGCCTGGCTACCTACCACTTCCCCCGAGACGCCTGCGCGGGCCGGCGCGGGGCGGCGGCGAAGTTCCTGCCAGCGAGCTATGGCAGCCGCAAGCGCCGCCTCGGCGTGAGCCGCGGTATGGCCTTGGTTCAGAGCATCCAGAAGGTAGCTCTCGGCCCGGTTCACCAGGCTGGCCCACTGCCACTCGGGCGAAGCAGTCTCCCCCTGGTGGCCGGCCGGCCAGGCCACTCGCGTGCCTCCCCCGCGATGGGCGGAGATAAGGCCCTCGCTGGCCAGCAGAGAGTAGGCTCGGCTCACGGTGTTGGGCGTGCATCGCCAGCGCTCGCTCATCGCGCGCACCGAGGGTAGGCGTTCTCCGGCGGGAAGCTCGCCGGACACGATCAGACGCCGCATCGCCTCCGCGATCTCGAGATAGACGAAACTCTCTCCCGCCCCCATCGCGATTGGCATGTAGGCCTGAGGGAGAGTTACTCGGACTTGGGCGTGTCCGCGGCACTCACCGAGTCCGCGACGTCGGACTTCAGTGACAGGGCATCCTTCATGTCCTTCATGTCCACAGCCTGCCGCACCTCAGCGACTGCCGATTTGACTTCGTCCAGGCCTGTCGCCTGGCGAACCTCGGCGACCGTCGACTTCACCTCGTCCTGACCCTCTTTGAGCCCCTTCCGGAAGCCCCTGATGGACTTGCCGAGCGAGGAACCAAGCTCGGGGAGCTTGCGGGGGCCGAAGATGACCAGCGCCAGGACCAGTACGATCGCGATTTCCCATGGGCCGATCCAACTCGGCATGAACTGCTCCTTCCTCCGAACGTCCCAGCGGACGAGCGAAATCATTGCTTGTCCTAGTAGGACACATACCCAATTCTAGACGATAAGTCATCACCCAGTTGCATGACGCGCCGGATAAGCGCGGGGAGACGCTCGGCCGGGAACTGCTGCACGATGCCGAGGATGCTCACCGCGGCCACGACGGCGCCATCCGCACCTCGCACCGGTGCGCCCAGCGTGCACGCGTGCAGGGTGGAATCTTCCCAGCCCATCGAACAGCCCCGCTCTCGAATGTCCCTGCGATCACGCTCCAGCTCTTCGCGCGTGGTGAGGGAGTACTGCGTCATCCTGACGGTGTGATGGGCGATCACGTCTTCCCACTGTTCCTCGGGCAGATAGGCCAGAAGCACGCGCTGAGCCGCACCGCAGTTGAAAGGAGCGCGCCTGCCTGCATCGAGAACCAAGACCCGCACCTGCTGGTGCCCCTCGAAACGCCGCAGACAGAGAGCCTCGCCGCCGTCGACCACAAGCAGCAGCGCGGTCTGGTCGGTCTCTTCGGCGATGCCGCGCAGAAGTGGCTCCGCCTGCTTGACCAGATCCATGCTGTTCGACGCGACAGATCCAAAGCGGAAGGCCTTGAGCCCGAGACGGTAGCGACCGCTCTTGCGGTTGAAATCCACCATGCCGGCGTCCTCAAGGGTGCTCAGCAAGCGATGAGCTGTGCTCTTGCTGAGCCCGATGCCCGCGCTTATCTCAGTGAGATTGGGCTCGGGCCGCTCCATCGTGAACTGCTCCATGATGGACACGGCCCGGGCCACCGAACGCACATGCAGATCGGCACCCATCAGCTCCTAGGCGACGGCCTCTTCGCCGTCTGTCTTGAGCTCAGGAGCACCGCTATCGAGATACCGCAGTTTCCGCTGAAGCGGGAACAACATGAAGTTGGTCTTCCTGACCACCCATCCATATATCCCCGCAGGACTCCAGATGGTCACAACGATCGCGAGGATGCCCAGGGCGATGAAGTACCAGGTGCCATACTTGCTGGTCTCCTCGCGTAGCACATAGAAGATGATAGTGCCGATGATGGGACCCTCGATGGTGCCGATACCACCGATGACCGTTATGAAGATGAGGTAGGCAGTCCACGTGATGTTGAACGCCGAGGCCGGATGGACGCGCAGCGAGTACAGCGCCTCGACGGCGCCCACCATTGCGCAACCGGCACCCGCGATAATGTACGTGTACATCTTGGTGCGCCAGAGGTTGACACCGCTACTCTCAGCGGCCAGATCGTTGTCGCGCATGGCCTTCAAGGCAAGACCTGTGCGCGACCGCAGCAATAGATAGGTGACGGCGATGGCGATAACAGCTATGGCCAGAGACCACCAGTACACTCGCGGCATATAGGCAGCCGGACCGAGCCGCATCTCCATCTTGCTCGCGGCCTGGACCGTGATCCCTGATCCACCGCCGGTCCGTTTGATGTTGGCGACGATGAGTCGCAGGATCTCCGCGATAACCCAGGTGCCGATGGCCAGATAGCCGCCCCGCAGCCTGAAGACCAGGGCAGCGGCAGGCAGGGCGATGATGACGCCGCCGATCGCGGCGAAGACCACGCTTATGAGCGGGTTGATGTGGATGACGTCGGAGAATAGCCAGAGCGTGTAGAAGCCGATGCCGATGAAGCCCTGCTGTCCGACCGAGATCAGGCCGGCGTAGCCCAGCATCAGGTTCCACATCTCCGCCAGAGCCAGGTACGCGAAGAACTCCACCAGCTTCCGGACCCAGGCAGACGGCGCGAACACCGGGAAGACCGCCAGCAGGACGAGCACCACTACGCCCAAGGCCAGGAGCACCAGGTTGGTCCGATTGGCGACCCAGACCGTGAACCTCCGGCCGCCCGCATTGGTTGTTCTGGTAGCCGCGCTCACGCTGTCACCGTCTTCGCAAGCAAGCCTTGAGGTCTCAAGGCGAGAATGATCACAAAGACCACGTGGCCTGCGAGGATCTGCCACGGGGCACCGAACGCCTTCGCGCCGACGAGCTGCGCGACCCCGAGGATGATGCCGCCGAGAAGAGTCCCCCAAGCGGAGCCCATCCCTCCGATGATCACGGCTTCGAACGCGAAGATGAGGCGGTCGCTGCCCAGTAGCGGATTGAACGTGGTGCGAATGCCAAGCATCACCCCGCCGATGCTCAGGATGAGCAGCGCCACGCCCATGGCGACAGCCCAGAGGTGCTTCGTGTTGATACCCATCAAGCGAGCCGCTTCCTGGTCGTCGGAGACCGCACGGAACGCCCGGCCCATCTTGGTGCGGCCCATGTAGAGCTGTAAGGCGCTGATCACCACCAAGGCCATCAGGAAGATCATGAGGGGCAGCCAGCCTATGGCCAGCCCTTTGCTGATGGTGATGCTCACGTTCTCCACCTTGCCGGCGTCGAGGCCCCGGGAGTTGGCGGTGAATGCTTGCTGAAGGGCGTTCATGATCACAATGGAGAGACCGAAGGTGACGATAACGCCCTGGACGTCGCCCTTTTGTACGATGAAGTTGAGCAGACCGCGCTGGAGCGCGTATCCGATCACGAACATGATCACCATGACCATGGGGATCGAGTACAGCGGGTTGAACCGGGCCGTGCCGGTACCCACGAGTATGAGGGCGACATAGGCGGCGAGCACGGACAGGTCGCCATGCGCCAGGTTGACCAGACGCATGGTGCCGAACACCAGCGAGAGGCCTACGGCGAACAGGGCGTAGAGGCCCCCCAGGAGGATTCCTTGGATGATCGTGTTGAGCCAAGAAGCCATGACTACACCCCGAAGTAGGCCGCGGTTATCTGTTCGCTCGAAAGCTCACTCGGGACTCCCTGCAGGGCGATCCTGCCCTCAAGGAAGCAGGCGACGTGAGTAGCCACAGTGAGTACGTGTTGCACGTCCTGCTCTACCACCAGAATGGTGCAACCGTTCTCGAGCAGAATCGGAAAAGCCTCATAGATTCGCTTGATGACCACCGGCGCGAGGCCCAAAGACACCTCGTCCATCAGTATCAACCGGGGATTGGCCATCAGCGCGCGGCCGATGGCGAGCGCCTGCTGCTCGCCACCCGACAAGCCCGAAGCCTGCCGCTTCCTCAGGGGTTTGAGCAACGGGAAGAGCTCGTAGATGGCATCCGTCGTCCAGGAACCCTTGCGGTTGCGATACGCGCCTATCAGCAGGTTCTCATGGACGGTAAGGCTGGGGAACACCCGGCGGCCTTCGGGAACCGACGAGATTCCCAATTCCACCCGCTTGTAGGGGGGCATCTGGTCGATCGGCTCACCGTCGAAAAGCAGCCGCCCCCGCCGTGGTCTGAGGACCCCGGCCACGGTCTTGAGCATGGTGCTCTTGCCAGCGCCGTTAGCCCCGATGCAGGCGAAGATCTCGCCCTCCTCGATACTGATATCGATGTCGTAGAGGGCCTGGAAATCCTCGTAGTAGACGCTGGCGTTCTCAATGCGAAGCAGACTCATGCCGGCGTCCCTCCCATGTAGCAGGCCTGCACTTCCGGGCTGTTCATGACCTCATGAGGATCGCCTTCGCACAGCTTGCGACCGAACTGGATGACGACTATCCGATCCACCACCGCAAGGAGAGCGTGCACGATATGCTCGATCCACACGATGGTGACGCCCGTCTGGCGGAGTTTGTTGATCTCCACGATCAACTCCTCCACTTCCGCTTGAGTCAGGCCGCCTGCGATCTCGTCCAGGAGCAGGAGCTTCGGGTCGGTCGCCAGGGCCCGGGCCAATTCGAGCCGCTTGCGATCGAGTAGCGTGAGGGATCCGGCCAACATGTTCACCTTCTTGTGAAGGCCGGTCATCTCAAGGATCTGGACGCAGTGCTCGTAGGAGGCCCGCTCCGCCATATTTCGCCCGTGCGTAGCGCCCACGAGCACGTTCTCGAACACCGTCATGCCCGAGAAGGGCTTGGGGATCTGGAACGTGCGCCCGATACCGACCCGGCAGCGTTCGTACCTGGGGAGGTGGGTTATGTCCCTACCCTCGAAGATCACTTTGCCCGCGTCAGCGTGCACGGCGCCGGTGATCAGGTTGAACCAAGTGGTCTTGCCGGCCCCATTCGGCCCGACAATGCCCAGCGCCTCACCACTGCTGACGCTGATGCTCAGATCGTCGATAACGACGACCCCGCCGAAGGACTTTCTGAGACCTTGGGTCTCGAGAGCCGTCGTCATATGCATGTACCTCCGCGAGCCAACCCAGTCTCCCTTTGCGCCGCTCGATCGAGTCTTCGGGGAGCGGCTGCCGGCCCACCCTCTCCCCGATCGGGGATTGTTCTGGTCGGCGCCCGCACGCCAGCGGGCGCCGACCACACTACAACATACTTCGTTCTTAGACCAGCCCTCCTACGCGAGCGCCTGCACCTTGTCTTGCACCGCGATCAGCGGAGCGGCCGCGTTGCTGCAGATCGCCAGCTCGTACTTGAAGGTCGTGCCCTTGCGCCATTGGCCACCGACGAGCGGGGTCTTGTAGACGTTCTCAACGATATGGCACGGACCCACCTTGAAGGGCGGGGTCGCCCCGACCACAGGCGCGGTGAAGTCGATCGGACCGCCGATGGTATCTAGTTTGGTGGTCTTGACGGCCTGGATGATGGCATTCTTGTCATCGACGCTGGTGGAGCGTTTGAAGGTGTCGATCGCCATCTCGAAGACGATGAAGTGAAGCAGAGGCTGCGTCCACTGCTGGCCATTGTTGCGCTTGGTGAACTCGTCCGCGAACTGCTTGCAGGTCTCACCCAGGAGAGACGACGTGAATGGGTGGTTCGGCGTCCACCATACCTCAGTGGTCAGGCCAACACCGACGTCGCCCAGAGCGTCCAGCGACTGCGGGAACAGAAGCGCCTTGGCGTAGGTGGCCAATCTTGGCTTCCATGCCTGCTGCGAGGCTTGCTTCCAGAAGTTGGTGAAGTCCGGCGGGATGAACACGCCCATACCGATCTCGCAGCCTTGCTTGTTGAACTCGCTGATCTGGGCTGTGAAGTCGTCGGTGCCATCTTGGAACTGCGCGGGGATGGTCGCCGTGAGCCCGGCCGGGCCCCAGACCGGGTCCCAACCGGGCTTCCAAGCGTTGCCGTCGGCGTCGTTCGGGAACATCGCGCCGACCTTCTTGTTGTTTGGCACCTGGCTCCACATATCGAGGAAGTTCGCCTGAACATCTTCGAGGCCCCAGAATGTGTGGTAGGTCCACTTGAAGACCTGGTCGAGCTTCTGGGTGCCACGCGAACTGACGTAGGCCTGCCACGGGCAGTCGTTGGTGATGCACGGCATGCCGTTGGCTTCGCACTGGTCGGCTACCGGGGCAACGGTATCGGGCGTGGAGGCCGCGACTACCAGATCCACTTTCTCGTTGCTGATGAGGTCGCCGGCCACGGAAGCGGCCCGGTCGCTGATGGACTGACTGTCCCTAACCACGATGCTGATCGGGTGCGTCTGACCGTCACCGCACATAACCCCGGCACCGATGGCTTCGGTGGCGCGGGCAACGCAGTACTGGTCAGGCACCCC
>Ga0182021_10004459_pt1 | contig 16471 bp, 19 predicted proteins | sample 612E3MmetaG_FD_120493 | JGI IMG/M metagenome (GOLD analysis project Ga0182021, IMG submission 120493) | Permafrost microbial communities from Stordalen Mire, Sweden - 612E3M metaG (Illumina Assembly) | ecosystem: Environmental > Terrestrial > Soil > Wetlands > Permafrost | place: Sweden...
ATTCACCGGATTTCACATCTCTCCACCAGGACTCATTTTCCCTGTACCACTCCACTGTTTTCTCAAGCCATTCATCAAAAGATTTTAAAGGCTCCCAACCGAGCTCGTTTTTTATCTTGTTCCAGTCAATTGCATAGCGTCGGTCATGACCCGGTCGGTCTTTTACGAACTCAATCATGTCCTCCGGTGAGTCGAGTAAATTCAATATTTTCTTTGCCAATTCCAAATTATTTACATCTTGAGTCATTCCTCCAACGCAATAAGTTTCTCCAACTTTTCCAGAAGATAAAACCGCATCGATTGCGCGGCAATGGTCTTCTACGTAAAGCCAATCGCGGGTATAAAGCCCATCTCCGTAAATTGGAATTTTCTTTCCCTCGATAACATTTGTAATCGCTAACGGAATGATTTTTTCAGGAAATTGGTATGGTCCGTAATTATTCGAGCAATTTGTAATCGTAATAGGTAAACCATAAGTATCAAAATAAGCCCTAACTAAATGGTCCGAGCCTGCTTTGCTCGCAGAGTATGGGCTGTGAGGATCATACTTGGTGTTCTCTTTAAACTTATCTGCCGATTCAAGACTCAATGCTCCGAAAACTTCATCTGTTGAGACGTGGTGAAATCTTTTGATGCCTTTTTTAAGTGCAGCGTCCAGGAGAACCTGTGTTCCAACAACATTTGTCAGAACGAATGCAGCAGGTTCCATAATTGAGCGGTCCACATGCGATTCCGCTGCAAAGTGCACGACATATTCAACGCCCGACATTGCCGCCTCGACTTCACTGCTATTGCAAATATCCCCTTTTATAAAAGAGTAATTTGGATTACCCTGAATACTTTTTAGATTTTCTAAGTTTCCGGCGTAGGTTAATTTATCAAAGTTAACTATCTGGTCCCCGGGGTGGTTTTTTAACCAGTAGATTATGAAGTTAGAGCCGATAAAGCCCGCTCCTCCGGTTACGAGTAATTTCATACTAACTAAGTTCTCCGTTTTTTACTTTTTCCGCAACTAAGTTATTTGCCCGGAGCAATTCGTCATAGGAGGTTCCAGCGTCTATCCACCAATCAATCAATTCGCATTTCACTTGATGATCTTTGAGGTATAAGTTATTCAAATCTGTTACCTCTAACTCTCCACGCTGTGATGGAGAAAGATTTTGGATTTTTTCAAAAACTGTCTGATCATACATATAAATTCCCGTTTGGACTATATTTGATTTAGGATTTTCAGGCTTCTCCTCAATAGAGATTACGTTTCACTAGCTGTCAATTTCAATCACGCCGTACTGGCCTGACTCCGTTGGCATTTTTACGCCAAAAACCATAGCTCCTTTTCCCATTTGCTCAAATTTTTCTCGAGCCGGAGCCAGATTTTGATTAAAGATATTATCTCCCAGAAGAACTAATAGGCTGTCGCCTTTTGCAAAATTATGAGCAAGCATTATCGCGTCCGATATTCCACCTTTTGGATTATCCTGAAGAGCATATTCAATATTAAGACCAAATTCTTCTCCGCTCCCCAAAAGACTTTCAAAATCCCCGGAATGATCGGATGAGCTAGTCAGAAGAACGTCTTTTATCCCGGCTTTTGCCATAGCCAGAATCGGGTAATAGATCATGGGTTTATCGTAAACAGGCAGAAGATGCTTGTTAGTAACCAGCGTTAATGGCCTTAATCTTGTTGCTAGGCCTCCTGCTAAAATTGCGCCTTTCATTAAAATCCAAATCCTCCTCTAAAAATAAAGAGCGATATTGCTATTCCCAGGGTAGCAATAAGAATATATTCTACCATAATTTTACGTACCAAATTGTGCTGAAGGTAGTGGTGTAAAATTCCGTAAAGTCCGTAAATCAAACAAAGAACTATAGCAGCGCTCATTTGTAAAATTTTGTTGGGGGAAAGAAAGTATATGAGAGAAAGCCCGGCTGACAGAATAATAACTAGAAAAAAATAGTAGGCAAAATCGTTTTGTTTCATATAATTTGACCAAGTCCCAGAATCAATACTATCAGAGCAATCGTTGACAAAAACATAAAGTGATCAAGACTATGCCCAACAACTCTTGCAATATTTTTTCTCCTTATAACGAATATGTCAGTAATAAAGGTAGCTAGCAAAACCAAAATCAAGCTTAATGTCACTTTAGAGGACATTGAAAGGGCTGCCAAATTTGCGAACTTTGGATTAACAGAAAAACCCAAAACTTTTTGAACCCCTCTGTCCACTATTGGAGTAGATGCTGGAATTATGCTTTTACTGCCAAATTCTTGCACAACCAAAAACGTCTCCTCTCCCGAAAGATTCCCGTGCTCAACCGCAAACCCCACGTCCCGATAATTAGGAGACAACATGTTTGCTCTGTGCTCAGGACTTGCCATCCATGCACCCACCACTTCTTTTGCAGAATTAAATCCTCTTGCTAAATTCTCTCCCGCATAAACATAGTTATATCCGGCACTGGTAATAAAATACCAAGGAGTCTTTCCGTCTGGAGAATTATGCGCCCAGTAATTTTCCGCAAACATATTGTCTGCTTTCGCCTGGGCCGCCTTATCAAGCTCCGAATTATCAGAAAGTTTTTGTAGCCCCTGCTCCACTCTATTCTGATTCGTGTAATCAAGTAGCTCCCTTAAGGAGATGTCTGCGAAAGTCTGAATTTTTCCGGAAAATGGATTAAAGCTTGAATTAAAAAAGAAAGAACCAAAAGCAAAAAATGCTATCAGGACAAGAAGGCTTCGGTGATGCAAAATTTTTGCTCTGTGGTTATTTGTTGGATGAGGAATAAAAAGTGAATAAAGTAACTTCCTCATACACTTAGTATATCAGCTGTATTTGGGAGTAACTAACGATTTTTTATTTACTTTTACGCCTAACCCAAAACCCAGAGCATTTGCAATGCTTACTCCTACTCGCGTACCCGTGAAGGATCCAGGACCCGTATTTACTTCAATTTCATCAATTTCCGACGGCCTGAGCTTATTTCGTTTTATTAATTGGTCTATTATTAGTAACGTTGTTTGAGATTTTGGCTTGGCGTCTCTGGTTATCTTATCAAGCTTTTGCCCGACTCGAAGACCAATTGTAGTTTTTTTATTATCCGTAGTGTCGATTATCAGCTTATTCATTAAGTCTTACGCTTCCCTGCCTGATAATCTCCCAAGGGGTTTTACTGGCGTCCACCACTGTGGATGTCAAACCTAAACCCTTGGTTTTACCCTCTATAGTATAGTCTGCTAATTTTATGAGCTCTTTGTCAAGTGCCTCGAAAGCATATGGCGTTGCCTCTCCATGAAAATTTGCCGACGGACCTAGGATTGGAACCCCAACTCCCTTAACCAAATCCCAAACTATTGGATGATCGGGAATGCGAACTCCAAGATTTGGGCCACCTCCTCGAACCAAGTTTGGAACCTTATCTATGATACACGGCAGAACTATTGTTAAAGCTCCCGGCCAATATTTATCCATCATTTCTTCAATTCTCGAATCAAATGGCAGAAGATACTCCTTAACTCTTTCTTTATTGTCAAACAGAACCGGTGTTGCTTGCGCTGTAGGTCTTTTCCGAAGGTTAAACAGTCTTTCAATTGAGCGCTCATCGTCAATTCTGCATCCGATGCCAAACGCCGTGTCCGTAGGAAAAATTACAATTCCACCTTGTCTTAATACTTCAATTGCTTGTTTAATTTGTTCTTCCATTTAACTTAATTTTTTAATCTGAATTTCACGCCGGTTTTCGCCTACGTATTTAAAGCGAAGTTCATATCCTTTTGTCGGTTTATAATCAGTCAGTCTGTCTGCCCACTCAATTATAGTCACCTCGTCTTCTCCATGAATAGTTTCGAACAAGCCAAGACTTTCGATTGCTTGTTTTCCCTCTAGCCTATACAAGTCAATGTGGTTCAGATTTTTAATTCCATTAAAATTGACCGCGTGGGTTCGCTGTAAAACGAATGTGGGAGAAAGAATACGCTCCGTTATTCCCAAACCTTCCGCAAGTCCTTGAACAAAAGTTGTTTTGCCAGCCCCCAAATCTCCATAGAGAAATAAAGTTTCTCCGGGCTTCAATTCTTTGGCAAACTCTTTCCCAAAATCTTTCGTCTCTTTGTCGCTTTTTGTTATCAATTTTCTAGCCATATTTTAACCTTATCCCAATTCCTGAATATCCAAACTCCGGCTGCAGACCCTGTTAAAAGCATACCAAGTATTAGAAACGCAACGAAGGGAAATTCTTTTTTACTGCTTCCAAGAACTGCTACTTCCGAGCTTTTTGCCGGAGTTGGTGAAATATTCCTGACTCTGGCAAAATCGGTAGCTATTTTATCAGAATTATTAACTGTTTGCTTCGTATTAGAAGATGTCAAACTCGTGCTCGCGTTACTACTACTTGTATTAGAAGCTGTAGAAACTTTCGTTGGAGTTGGAGCTTTAACAGTAGAACTGCTGGTTTTAGTACTACTTGAACCCGATGATGAGGAAGGTTTTGGCGTTGGAGTCAGAGTATTAGGAGCAGAATAATTAACGGTCAGATCAACTACGCTTTCATCGTCACTTCCGGCAGCATTTCCCGAAGAAGTGTAGCGCTTAATTTTCAATTTATAACTGCCGGAGCTCGGGAACTCTGTGGATGTAGGCGTCCCAATCCGCACTTGAAGACTTGCAGAAGCAGTCGTTTTTGAATCAACTATGTTTATCGGAAAATAAGAAAGGCCCGATGAACCTCCATACCAGTCGGAACCACTGTATGTCTCTCCAAAATAATTCGTAGTTCCGTCTTTATAAATTTCAGCCCTCAAGTAATTTTGCCCGGCCGAGGCTCCCAGAACTGAAACATCCACGTTAAAAGGATCCGAAGAAACAGAAGAGGGAGCATTGTTTATAGCGATCGAGACGGCAAAAGCCTGAGGAACATAAAGAAGAAAAAACAAAAGAAAGGCAGTTAATTTTCTCACTTTGCTTTAAGCAATCTTAAAGCTATTGTAAAGCAATTTAAATTAGAAAACTACTTTTATTGAATTTTAAAACCCTTGCATTCTGTCCGTCTCAAATATGCTGCTAAGCGAATATTTACTTGCAAATGGAATCCTGTGTCCATTGGCAGTGAATGGATCATTCATTAGGTAATTTCCTCCATTATAGTCCGTTAAGACTACAAAGTGAGTATCCCCGTTGGAATACCTTATTCCGACTATCACAGGTCTTCCTGCTTGAAGTTCGCTATCAATAGATGATCCATATCTGGTTGATGTCGTTCCATCGGCTGATATTGTATTGTTCAAATACGCTGGGTAATATGCTGCGAAATTTTGCGGATTAGAGTTTATGGTTTGCGGCGTAACATTACGATGTCCGTAATGAGTATAAACCATGGCCATAGCCGTTATCAGACAACCATCACTGGCTAAAGTATATTGAGTTCCATTTAAGGCATTTCCTCCCCACGAAGAATCTCGTTGATTGTAATAACATCCCCAATCATCACATACAGTTTGACCACTTAATAATGACGCTCCCCCTTGGCTATCCGCAAACCCCGTAAAGCCCGCGAGCTGCGCTTGCGCCTGAGCCAGCAAGGACTGGTAATTTGACTCACTTCCTTGCGTTTGAGAAAGCAGAGTAGCTTTTTCAGACTTTTCCTGATCTAGCTGGTTCGAATAGCTAGCAAGATCAGCCTGCAGATCTTCAGCTTTTTTCTTCTGATCCTGAAAAATGTTTTTTTGATTTGCGTAACTGTTTTTAGCCTGTACCGTATCGTAAATTAATTTTTTATCGTGCGCCTGGGCGAGGCGAAGGTAGTTAGCTCTTTTTACAAAATCACTAAAGTTGGACGAAGCAATTAAGGTTTGGAACTGTGGAGCGCTTCCCACCTCGTAGGTTGCGACAATTTTATTAATTAAAACCTTCGTTAAATTATCCAGCGAGCTTTCAACCGTGCTTATTTTCTTGTTTGCAGTGTCTATATCAAGCGTTAAATCGTTTATCTGCTGCTTGGTGGATTGAATTTGAAGTTCGGTTAAATTTATTTGAGAATCATAAACCGCAATCTGGGAAGATAACGTTTGCTCCTGTCCTTGCAAATCGGAAATCTTACTTTTTAAATCATTAATTTTATTTTGAAGGTCTGCTACGCTTTGACTACTAGCTGGTGTGGGTGTAGGCGAAGTATCCGCAAAAGCCAAAAACCCGGATGACAGAAAAAAGGCTAAAAAAGCCAGTATCAAGCAGAGCTTTTTCATAATCATTTGAGATACCTAAGGACTGCTAGATAACTCGCAAATGCTCCCAGACTGGCTGAGAGAAGAATTTCAATTGCTAATAGCTCGAACAGAAAAACGGGCGAGAGCGGGAATAACGGAATCCCATGAAGAAACGATTCCAAATGGGGAGTAGCTAGAAAAAGCAGAATCATCGAAATTAACCAGCCGATAATTGCACCAATTACTCCATAAAACATACCTTCCTGAAGAAAAGGCGCTCTTATATACCAACCACCTGCACCAATAAGACGCATTGTCTCGATATCATCTCTTTTCTGAGCAATTTTGATCCCAATTATTATTGCCATAACTAAAACTGTGGCAAAGGCCAAGACCGCAACTATTGTTATTCCTATTTTTTTAAGTGCTCCTGTCCATGAAGTTAGAGTCGAAACAACGTCTTTCTGGAACACTACCTCCTGAACAATCGGAGACTTCTGAAGTGTGGTTGCCACAAGATCTAAATCATTAATTTTATAGGTTGAAATTTCTAGAGATGAAGGTAGGATGTCGGCAGTAACCAAATCCAAAAGCAAGGGATCGTTTTTATTCTGCTGTTTATAAATCTGAAGAGCCTGATCTTTGGAAACAAAATTTATTGAAGAAACCACGCCTGATTGCTTTAACGAATTACTCAGGGAATTAATGTCAGTTTGCTTGGTTTGATCTTTAAAAAACGCAGTCACCTGAGGCTTACTTTCAAAATAGGTAACAATTTTAGTAGAGCTAAAAACGAAGATGGAGACGAGCGAAAAAGCCAAGAAGGTTATAGTCATGACAAAAATTGCCGATACCGCTTGGTAAGGTGAACGACGGATATTTTTCCAGGCTGTTTTTAGTGATTTCATTTCAGAGCTTCCTCAAAATCGTCTGTACTTAGTTTAACATCTTTTTTCTCGCTCGGCTTTACCTCATGTTTCTCTTCTTTTTTCTCCTCTTTTACTTCTTCCACTTTTTCTACTTCTTCTTCCGTTTTTTCTTCTTTATACTCGTGTTCTTTTTCTTGTCTATGCTCTTTTTTTGCCCCACCTTTATCGTTCACCAAATTGCCTTTATTCAGCTCGATAACTCTTTTGTTAAGTTTTTTGACTATTTCTTTGTTATGAGTAGCCATCAAAACCGTAGTCCCCAGCTCGTTAATGTCCGAAAGAAGTTTCACAATTCCAAAAGCTGTCTCGTCATCAAGATTTCCCGTCGGTTCGTCTGCCAGTAGAATTTCAGGAGACATAATAAGAGCTCTTGCAATTGCCGCTCTTTGAACTTCCCCTCCGGAGAGCTGAACGGGAAATTTATCTTTATGCTCGAGTATTCCCACCGACTTTAAGATTTCTTCGGCGCGGCTTACCGCTTCCTTAGCTTTCATTCCGGAAACTTCCAGAGGAAGCATGGTATTTTCAAGAATCGTCCTGTCGTTAAGAAGCTTGAGATCTTGAAAAACTACTCCGATTTTTTTCCTGAGTTCCGGCACTTTATTTCCGGGTAATTTTAAAAGATCCCATCCGCTGACTACAATTGTGCCCGTTGAGGGTAAGCTGTCTCTAATTAGAAGCTTAAAAATTGTGGTTTTTCCTGAACCCGTGGGACCTACGAGAAAAACAAACTCACCTTTTTCGATCGTGAAAGTTATATCCGACAGTCCAAAAACACCAGTACCAAATTTTTTTGAAACATTCTCCAGGCTAATCATCTTGAAAGTGGATCGGGAAGAAGATTAATTTAAGACCTCAACTCGCCCGACATCCATAAGCCAGGGAGCGTGCTGGGCTTTTTGAGTTTGACCCCAAACTTTTACTTCCCTGCCTTCGACTAAAGAAAGATCTACAACGGAAGAAGTCATGTAAACAAACTGAGTCACGCCACCCGGTCTCTCCAGATGGAATTGACCTTCGCCATCAATCCCTCCGGCTTTTAAAGTTCCTTGAACTGCATCTTTGAACGTCGTTGTGTCATTAGTCCCAAGAATTGTTCCCTTATTTACCTGGGATTTGTTGCTTACTTGGGTCGGAGTTCCTAATGACGTAGAGGTCCCCTTAGCAATCACAAAACCTGTTCCTATTCCTAAAAGGATAACAAAAAGGACCAAGCCTGCGATTAGTGGTTTTGCAGGTTTTGCACTCGGAGAATCAAACTTCTTTACTAGATCTTCTTCTGTTTTTGTGTTTTCCTGCACGTCGGGCATACAAATTAGTAAAGCATATTTGAATCTATTTATCAACCCTAAATCACTTAACTCAAACTTCTAAGTTCAGCCTCAATAAAATTATCAATATCACCGTCTAAAATAGCCTGCGTGTTAGAAGTCTCAATATCCGTGCGTAGATCTTTGACCATTTTATAGGGGTGCAAAACGTATGAGCGAATTTGATTTCCCCAACCCGGAGTCTTATATCCACCTTTAAGCGTGGCTTCTTGTTTCCTTCTCTTTTCCTCTTTAATCAGCCAAAGTTTTCCTGCCAAAAGTTCAAGTGCGAATTCTCGGTTCTTCCCCTGATATCTCTCGGAGGAAGCCGTAACCACAATACCCGTCGGTTTGTGCTTTAACCTAACTGCGGTGGAAACTTTATTTACGTTTTGCCCGCCATGTCCGCCCGAGCGATAAAAATCCCATTCCAGCTCGTCCTCTCTAATCTCAACTTTTGAAACATCGTCAATCTTTGGCACGACTTCAACAAGAGCGAAAGAGGTTTGGCGAAGCTTATCGGCATTAAAAGGAGATTGTCTTACCAAACGGTGCACTCCTGCTTCATATTTTAGAAAACCGTAAGCAAATTCGCCTTCCACGAGAAAGGAGATACTTTTCAAACCTGCTTCTTCTCCCGGAGTTTCTTCGATGGTCTCCTGGGTGAATCCTTTTTTCTCAATGTATCGGCTGTAGAGCCGATAAAGCATCTGCGCCCAGTCCATCGCTTCAACTCCTCCTTGCCCAGAATGTATAGAAACGATCGCCGAGTTATTATCAAACTCTCCTGAGAAATACAGAAGAGTCTCCATCTCTTCAAGTAATTTTTCCGCTTCATCCGCTTTTCCGGAGTCAAACAGAGAGTTTAATTGTTTTACTTGCTCAATTTCCTTCTGGAGATTTGCCATCTCCCTCATTTTCTTAGTGGCCCCCTCGGAATCCTTCCAAAAATCCGGCTTCGTAGATTCGTTTTCAATCTGAGACAACTGCTGCGCTTTTGTTGAGACGTCAATTTTAGCAATAACCTTATCAATTCTTTCTCTTAGATTTTCCATTTTAGAGTCCTTGGCAGATTCGAAGACACTGTTTCTTTGCCTGATCAGCCGGCAAATCTTTTATTCCCTGTATATCGTGAAGCACTTTTTGAATCTGAGGAGAAGACGTAGCAACTTCCTGAGCATTTAGATTATTTACGTTATTTTTTACTTCTTCTATTTTGTCTCCTACAACAGATTGAACATCCACGGGAGCCTTTACATTCGGCTGTTTAACCACAACCTTAGTTTCACCACTTAAACCAAGAACGTGAACGTTTGGCAAAAATGCCTTTTTTACCTCAATTATTACGAGAAACGCAACAACTACGAAGAAAAGCGTAATCAGGATTTTTTTTAAATCCCACTGTTCATTTTTCTCTTCCTTTTTCATAGCTCAATTTTATTCTACAGGCTTTCCTTTTGCAAACGAATGAGATTATAATTTCCTTATGAAAGTAGCATGTATCGGTAGCGCGACAATTGATGTTTTCGTTTTACTACATAACCTACAAAGCTTTAATTACGATAAATTCACAAACCAGATTTCATTTCCTTTAGGCAGCAAAATTCCGCTTGAGGAATATAAAATTGCTCTTGGCGGAAATGCATGTAACGTTAGCGTTGGCCTTTCCCGATTAGGCATTCAAACCTCTCTTGTGGCAGAAATCGGGACAGACGAGTTTTCAAAAAAAATAGAGAAAGATTTAGAATCCGAAAGGGTAATCACTGCGCTTACTCATAATCCCCAAAGAAATGAACACTTTAATATAATCTTAAGTTACGAGGGAGAGAGAACAATCCTTGAGGAAAAGACGCCCGAAGGAAGTAGCCTGAACGCTCCAGACTCGAATCCCGACTTAGTCTATCTCACAAGCGTTGCCGGGAATTGGAAAGAAATATATCAAAATGCTTTATCTAAAAACCCAAACTCTATATTTGCGTTTAATCCCGGACCCAGGCAAATCGAAGAGGGAACAGCGGAGATAATCAATTTTCTTCCAAAGTTTGAAATTATTTTTTTAAATCTCCAAGAAGCACAAAAAATAGTGGGCGAGGAATTAACAGATGTAAAAGAAGTTTTGTCCAAGCTCAAAAGCTTGGGGACAAAAGTTATTGCCATAACTGATGGAAGAAACGGATCTTACTGCGCTGACTCTGAGGGTCAATTCTTTAAGATCGCTAGCGCAAGCGGAGAAAAGCCAATCGAGAGAACAGGGGCAGGAGATGCTTACGCGACGGGGTTTCTTTATGGATATATAAACAAAGAGAACGTCAAAGAGTGTATGAGATATGCGGCAATAAACGCAAATGGTGTAATAAAAAAAATCGGCGCCCAGGAAGGTCTTCTTACGCTAGAAATGCTAAATCAAACTAAAAACCGGTTTTCGAATTTAGAAGCACAGCTATTATGATTAATTTATCAAAAATCACAAGAAACGGAAAGGCGTTTTACCTAGCCTATGATCAGGGAATGGAGCTCAGTCCGTCTGTTTTTGATGACGAGAGCGTAGATCCACAAAAAATACTTGAAATAGCAATCGACGGAAACTTTACGGGCGTAATCTTTCAAAAGGGAATTGCAGAAAAATATTACTCAAACACAGAGTTTGTTCAAAAAGTCCCCCTTATATTGAAACTGAACGGAAAAACGAATCTGGTTAATCCAAGAGATCCTTATTCCCCTCAAATCTGCAGCGTTGAAGAAGCTATTTCGATTGGAGCATCCGCGGTGGGATACACTGTTTACGTAGGCAGTTCTCATGAAAGCCAGATGTTTTCCGAATTTAGTAAAATCGAGCAGGAAGCTCATTCTAAAGATATTCCTCTTATCGGTTGGATGTATTTAAAAGGACCCGGGACGTTAGGAAAAGAGGTAGGAGAATTAACAGCTTACGCAGCACGACTCGGACTTGAAATGGGAGCGGATATAATTAAAATAAAATATCCCGGAAGCGAGGAGAGTCTCCGGTGGGCTGTGGAATCTGCCGGCAAAACAAAAGTAGTAGTCTCCGGTGGAATTAAAGCAAATGAAAAAGAATTTCTAAATGAAGCACAAACAGTAATAGATGCTGGATGCATCGGCATGGCGGTCGGTAGAAATATTTGGCAAGCAGAAAATCCTACAAGAATAGCGAACGAACTCAAAGACATTATTTGGCAATGAAAATATTTATCGGAGCAGACCATAGAGGATTTGAATTAAAAAGCAAACTTATAGATTGGCTAACATCAAATGGTCATGAGGCTGAGGATTGCGGCGCATTTGAATACAACAAAGGCGATGATGCATCAGATTTCTCTGCGGCTGTCGCCAGAAAAATTCTGGAAAACTCAGGTAGCCTGGGTATTGTCATTTGTGGATCAGGCGCTGCAGTCGATATCACGGCAAATAGATTCAGGGGCGTACGGTGCGGATTAGGCTTAGAAAGGGGACAAGTTGAGCACATGAGGGGATGGGATCATATAAATATCTTAGCTCTGCCTGCAGACAGCCTAGGCTTCGATTCGGCAAAAGGGTTGGTTGATGTTTTCCTAAAAACAGAGGAAAAAAGTGAGGAAAGAATGATAAGACGAATCAAAAAATTGGACGAACTAGGCTAGGAATTTCCCACCATTAAAACTTCTTCGATCAACCTATTTGCGTAACCATATTCGTTGTCATACCAGGCTATAACTTTTAACATATTTCCTCCAACAACCTGAGTAAGGGACAAGTCGACAATTGCGGAGTGCGAATTTCCGACTACGTCTGACGAAACGATAGGATCCTTAGTTACTTCCAGTATATTTTTGTAAACGCTGCCTTTCGCGGCTTCTTCAAAAGCTTTATTTACGTCTTCAACCAAAACTTCTTTTTTCAAAAGAAAAGTAAAATCTGACAAAGAACCGACAGGAACCGGAACTCGAATTGATAAACCAGTAAAAATCCCATCTAACTCAGGTAATGCTTTCGCGGCTGCAGACGTAGCCCCGGTTGATGTTGGAATTATGTTCGCAGCCGCTGCGCGAGCTCTACGATAATCCTTATGCCCTCCGTCCTCCAATCTTTGATCCGAAGTATAAGCATGAATCGTTGTCATCATCGCCTTTTCGATTCCAAAGTTATCTGAAATTATTTTGGCTACAGGAGTAATGCAATTTGTAGTGCATGAGGCATTACTAATCGCATTTGCGCCCGAATAGTCCGAACCGTTAACCGATAGAACGTAAGTCTCGATATTTCCCCCTTTTGCCGGAGCAGATAGGATTACTTTCTTGGCTCCCGCCTTCAAATGCAAGTTTAATTTATCAAGAGTTTCAAAATGCCCAGTGGACTCAATTACCACGTCTATTTTCAAATCTTCCCAGGGAAGAAGTGAGGGATCTTTTTGGGAAAAAACCTGAGCTTTATGTCGTTTGTTAATTACAATTTTACCAAGGAGATCTTTTTTGGATTCGCGGCTTTCCTCAACGCCAATCTCATCTTTAAGTCGTCCATAAACCGTGTCGTACTTAAGAAGATACATCCAACCCTTAAGATCAGTCGAGGATCCGGCATTAACAGCAACGACTTCAATCTTGCTTTTATATTTCTCAAGAATAACTCTGTGAGCCATCCGTCCTATTCTTCCGTACCCGTTAATCGCGACTCTAATCATACTTCCATCATAATTCAAATACGTAAGTGTTATCAAACTTTCTGATGAGTTTTAAATTTTTATTTGATTCTAGGCTTGGTAAGGGGTCAAACTTAAAATACTTATCCCAGGTACTCTTTTCAAAAATTATGTATTTAGCGCCCGTTTGTTTGATTAGATTCAAACTCAAACTACTGGGAAAGTTATTATTAATTGTTTGAATCTCGTTTTGCCAAGCAGGAGGTGAAAATCCGCTGGTTCCATTCACCATTTGAGGAAAACCCTGATCGGAGTAATAAACACGTAAAAATTCTTCCGAACCACATTTGTCATTCCAGTTACAGACAGGAATGAAAATTGCAGGTTTTGGATTTTCTTTTAAGAAAGAGTAAACTTCTGGGAATTTCGAAATTTGCGGAACATTGTAGAAATTAAGCGGATAATTAAACTCCAAAACGATCCCAAGAATTATAAAAAAAGAGACAATTAGACTTTTTTCTTTGCCTATTTTTTTGAAGAGGGCCGCAAGCATGACGGCAATAAGTGGAGCAAAGCATAAAATAAATAGAACTTCCCACCGAGCGCTGTTTCTAAAGCCCGAAAAACCAGGCAAAATATAGTAAAAAAGGGCGTAGGGAAGAGGTATTAGAAATGGATGGTGAATAGTTTGTCTTGCTAGATGCATCGCCGGCCCTAAGCTTGTAACCAGTCCTAAAATTCCCGTAACGAAGAGTGAAATTAATGTTAGATCTTTTTTTCTTTTCTTAATAAAGTAAATTAAGCTTGCTATGCTAAGAATTGAAAAAACTAAGCCTAGAAATCCCGGCTTTATCTCTCCGTTATGAAATTTGTCTACCCTAAAGCCTTGAGGCAATATATTTTGCATTCTGCTGTCGCTACTTGTCACCAGAAAATCTTCAGGCTGAAGAGCAAAATGTATCGAGTCGCGAATATCCCGCGTATAATTAAATTCTTTCGAAACCTTAAAGTATGGAATCACCAAAGGTAATAGCACTAAAAGAGAAATTAACAATATAAAGAGATTTTTCTTCTGAAAAAGTAGAGCTATATTCTCTCTTTTTTTAAAAAAGGTGAAAATTACATAAATTAAAAAAAAGAATATTAAGAAATATCCCGGTAAAAAACTGTTTGATGTTTGGATAACAAAAAATATCATTGAGAGAGCCAGCCATCTGGATTTTTTTGTTTTGAAAAAATGTAAAAAGAAAAGTATTGACAGGGGAACCCAAAAAACAGAAAGTATTTGGAGATGGACTTTTTTATCTAAAACAGCTGGCGAGAAAACCACCATTAATCCTGCAATCAATGACGCTAAATAATTTTTTTTTAAGTAATATGCGAGAAGGAAAATAGAAAAACCCAGCATTATCAACGAGGAAATTAAAGTAAAGTTAACTGCAACGATTGGTTCTTTAAATATAATTATTAACGGTGCCGATAAAATACTTGATGACAGAAAGATGTCGGAATACGCCATCGTATTTGAGAAAGGATAAAAAATATTTCCGTTAAAAAGTTGAGTGGGCGAATGAAATAATGAATAAATAGTATGGTTCTGTATCCAGGCTATCAGGAATTCGTCTCCATAACCTGTCGTAAAATTTGTCAAATGGAATATTAGAGGATAAGTTAAATAAATTGCGGATATTAAGAAAATAAAAAAAGCGGAGAGAAAAACCAATAATTTTTTTTTATTTCCTAACATTTAGAAGCTCTTTTATTTCACTAACAATAGCATCTTTATCTATTTCTTCAAAATGCAAAAGCTCTTCCGGCTTTCCGCTTCTTGGTTTTTTATTGACTGATAAACTGTAAATCTTGACTTCTGAATTAACGAGCTGCGAGCAGACAGCTTCGTAGATTCCACCCTCTTTATAATGATCTTCAACTACTGTTATTAAACCTGTTTCCTCCGCGGCTTTTTCTAGTGTCGCAGAGTCAATTGGCTTGATTGAATATAGATCAATTACTCTTATCGACAACCCTTCTCCAATCAATTCATCATAGGCCTTCAGCGCTTCATGAGCCGTTATTCCCGCAGCAACTACCGTAACTCTGTCTTTATTAGAGCTTCTGAGCGTCTTACTTCCACCGATTTCAAACTCCTCTTTCTCGTCATAGATAATAGGTGTTTCCATTCGTGTTGTTCGAAGATAAAATATCCCATCATTTTTAGCCATTTGCTCGGTTAGTTTTTTAGTGGAATTTCCGTCACTTGGATAAAAAATTATCGAGCCCAAAATGGAACGAAACAGAGCAATATCCTCAAGTCCCATTTGAGAAACGCCGTCCTCGCCAATCGAAACTCCAGCGTGACTTCCGACAAATTTAATATTGGCGTTTGAATAAGTGGCCATTCTTATTTGGTCATGAGCTCGACTTAAGAATGCCGCAAATGTTGAGACAAATGGTATTTTCCCTCTTCTAGAAAGACCAACGGCAGCAGAAACCATATTTTGCTCGGCAATATACATCTCGAAGAACTTCTCCGGTTCACTATTCATAACAGTTTCTGAGTAAGTTGAATTACTAACCTCGCCGTCAAGAACGACCAGGGAAGGGAAGTCTGAAAGAAGTGTTAAGAGCGCGTCACCGTAAGCCTTTCTTGTAGCAATTAAATCTCCAGACTTATATTGTGCGACGTCAAAAACTTTCACTTGGGGAGCTGTATTTTTCTTACTATTTAAGCTTTTTGGTTTTCCGATAGTGCCTCTTAAAGACTTATCTATGTCACCGAGATCCTTCAGGGCCTCCCCTACTTTATCATGGGGGAGAGCCTTTCCGTGAAAACCTTCTTTATTTTCTAAAAAGGTTATGCCTTTCCCTTTTATTGTTCTTGCGATAATCATAGTGGGTTTTGAAGCTGACTCTGAAAAAGAGAAAGCCTGTGAAATTTCGGAAAAATTATGCCCGTCTATCACTGCTGTTTCCCAACCGAATGAATTTATTCTTTTTTGATAATCTTTCACGTCCCACTCAAGCATTGTTGGTCCGCTTTGTCCCAGCCTATTAACATCAATAATTCCCACGAGATTCTTTAAATTATATTTTGAAGCCAGCTCAATCGCCTCCCAAATCTGCCCTTCTGCCATTTCCCCATCTCCAAGCAAAACGTATGTCTTATAATCCAATCTATCCATTTTCCCTGCCAGCGCCATTCCCAAGCCAATAGACAATCCTTGTCCTAAAGAACCAGTCGCCGCCTCCGTAAACTTAAATTCCATCGAGGGATGCCCTTCTAAGGGCGACCCAAACTTTCGATAAGTTAAAAGCTCTTCCTGGGAAATTGCTCCCGCTGCTGCCCAAAGTGCGTAAAAAAGAGGGCTGGCGTGGCCTTTACTAAAAATCAGCCTATC
>Ga0182021_10004460_pt1 | contig 16469 bp, 16 predicted proteins | sample 612E3MmetaG_FD_120493 | JGI IMG/M metagenome (GOLD analysis project Ga0182021, IMG submission 120493) | Permafrost microbial communities from Stordalen Mire, Sweden - 612E3M metaG (Illumina Assembly) | ecosystem: Environmental > Terrestrial > Soil > Wetlands > Permafrost | place: Sweden...
GACGTCGTTGCCCGAGTGGTGATGGTCGAAATACCGCTGGGCGTCGGGAATGAAGGCCAGCAGGGCCGTCCCGGACTCCCCCAGCGGACCGATGTCCGCCCCTCCCCCGCCCGGTCCGACCCACTGGATGCCGGCCGGCCGGAGAAGCCCTTCCCATTTCTTCAGCTTTTCGAACGACGCCGCCGAGCCCAGGCCGAAACCGATGGGCAGGAATCCGCCGCGGTCCGATTCGATGGCCGCCAGGTGGCGTTCGGACGAGCGGCGCGGGGCCTGCGCGTAATCGCGGCCGGCGCTGGCCCCGAATTCTTCGTTGGGATAAAGAACGACGCGGATCGTCCGCTTCGGCGCCAGGCCCAAATCCCGGATCAATCGGATCGCCTCGAGGCATTGGGCGCAGCCGGCGCCGTCGTCATGGGCCCCGGTTCCCAGCTCCCAGGCGTCGAGATGGGCGCCCAGGAGAACGATCTCCTCGGGATGCTCGGAGCCGCGGATTTCGCCGGCCAGGTTGGATGATTCCGTCAGGCCCAAGTCGCGGCAATCGAGCTTCAACCGCAGCCGGAGGCCAGGGCGGGCGGCCAGGCGCCGGCTGAGGTCTTCGGCGTCCAGGGTCGCTAAGGCAGCGGCCGGGATCTTCGGCGCGGCCGGATCGTAGGCCGTCATTCCCGTGTGCGGAAAGCCGTCCAGGCGCTGGGTCATCGAACGGATCAGCACGGCGATGGCGCCGGATTTGGCCGCTTCGGCCGGTCCGCGAGAGCGGTATTGGGCCGCTTCCCCATAGGCGGCGAAGGATTCCTGCATTGTCCGGTCCATGGGATGGTTGAAGAAGACGATGGATCCTTTGACCCGGTTCCCGGCCTTCCGCAGCTCGTCGAAGGAACGGATTTCGATCAGCGGCGCTTCGATTCCTTCGGCCGGCGTCGGCACGCTCAATCCGAGCGCGGCGATGCGCAGGGCCCGTGGAGGCTCGGCCCCGTCGAGAAGCAGCGCCTCCTGAATTTTGCCGCGGACCCAATGCTCGACACGGACAGGCTCGCGCCAAGTGGACAGACCGAGGCTTTCCAACTCCCGGCGCATCAGCTCCTGGGCTTCGGCGAATCCCGGCGATCCGGTCAGCCGCGAGGGGGCCAGCTGGGTGAGGCGCTCCAAGATGGCGTAGGCGCCTTCCGCCCGCAGACCGTCCCCTCGCATGGATTCGGCGGCGTCGGCGTAAGGACGCTTGACGGCGGGGCTCTGGGCGGCCGTGAAGGCCGGGCCGGCTGCGGCGGACGACAAGACGATCAGGACGGCGGAAAGGCCGAGCCTTCCCGTCCAGCGGAGAGACGGGCTCGATTTTTTCATGGCCACTCGTTAAAAGCGCGAAAATACGGGATACGGCGGCGGCCGCCCGGATCAACGGTGCAGGAAGCAGCGCTCACAGTCGGTTTCGCCCGGCTTGCGGGTGACGATCATGGCCAGGCCGAGCTCGTCCGCCTTGGCCACGACCTCCTGGTCCCTGACCGAGCCGAGCGGATAGATGAGCGCTGTGATGCCGTGGGCCGCGGCCAGCTCGACGACGTCGGGGAACGGCATGAAGGCGTCGGAGGCCAGGACGCAGCCTTCGGCGCCGTAGCCCCGGCCGGACAGCCGGATGGCGTCCTCGGCCGAATCGATGCGGCTTCTCTGACCCGAGCCGATGCCGTGGATGACGTCGTCTTTGCCGATGACGATGGCGTTGGAGCGGGTGAAGCAGGCCACGGTCCAGCAGAAGACCGCCGCCCGGACCTCGGCCGCCGTCGGCTTGCGGCGGGAGACCACGTCGACCGATTCCGGAGAGACGATCTTGGAGTCGAAGCGCTTCTGGACGAGCAGGCCGCCGGCCACGCGCTTGTATTCCAGGCCATTGTCCACGGCCGGCTCGTGGAGCGAGCCGCCCATATGGACGACGCGCAGGGGCTTGCGGCCGGCCAGGACGGTCAGGGCGCCGGGCGTGAAAGCGGGGGCGTAGACGACTTCGATGTTGCGGACGCTTTCCACGAGCCGTCCGGCCAACGCTTCGCCGACCTCGAAGTTGAAGACATCGACGCTGCCGAAGTTGGACAGGGCGTCGACGCCCCAGGCCTTGTCGAAGGCCGTCAAGCCGTCGGCGGCCATGGCCACGCCGCTGGGCATCTCGTGCTTGATGAGGACGGCCGTCTTGGCCTGCGGGTGGATCTCGGTCAGTTTGCGCACCAGGCGCTGCCCGAGATCCATGTCGCCGACGTTGATGTAGCCCAGGCCCTTGGAGCCCTCCTGGAGGACTTCCAGCGTGGCCATGTTGGCGCCCGAGGCGCCCTCTTCGGCGTAAAACGCGGCCGGATAGCCGGGATTCTCCCCGTAGCGCATCGGCAGCCGCTTGACGAAGCGGGCCTCCCCCACCTGCAGGACGTCGGGGAAATCCTCCTTGACCTTGGTGAAATACTGCTTGCGCGAGGACTTGTCGTCCGGGGTTCGGCTCATGGCGCGGTCCTTTCGTGGCGGTTGATGATGGCCAGCCGGGGCCGGCCCAAATCGGTCCGCGGAGCGAAGACGCAGGCCACGGCCACACGAAAGTCGTCCGGCCGGCCTTCCGGCCGCAGGGCCGCGTAAGCCGCTTTGGCGGTCGCTTCGGGCGTTTCCTCGGTGAATTCCAGTTCCTGCGGCTCGCCCGCGAAGGAGGCCAGCGGCTCGCGGTTGTCGCCGGCGTAAGTGGCGATGAACACCCCGTGGCCGGGCCGCAGGGTCGGCTCATGGAAAGAGCGCAGAGGCTCCCCGTCCGGGCCGCGCTTGAGGACGCTCACGGCGGCCGCGCCCGAGGGGGCGATGCAGCCGGAGATGCGGGGCGTATGAATGGGCGCGTCGGGTTCATAGGTCCAGGTCCGCAAACCGGCGTCCAGCGCGGAAACCGGACCGGACGCGGCGGCCGGATCGATGTCGGCCGTCTGCCGGCCGTTGCTGACGGCGATGCCGCGCGAAAAGACGATGGCCGGATAGACGAGGAGATCCGGGTTCCCCTTCTTGAGGATTTCGAGATCGGTCGGCTTGGTCCAGACGGCGCCGTTCTCCTCCACGAGCCGCCGGGCCTGGCTGGAGGGCGAGCGGCCGGTGATGGCGTAGAGGACGATATGATGCTTGTCGGCGCGGTCGCGCCCGAGGGCCAGCAGGCGGCCCGGATAGATCATCCGGCTGAGATTGTCCCAGGGTCCTTTCATGGCGCTCCTCCGCAAAATCCGCTTATAGATACCACAGCGATCGGTTGAAGTCAAAACGGCTTTGGGCTATCATATCATTCCCTTCAAAACGCCCATGACCATCCAGCGCCGGACTTCCAAAGCCTACGAAGACCTTTCGTTTCTGCGCTCTCCGGCGGCGCGGCCGCTGCGCATCCTCAGCGAATATATCGAGCCCCACGATCGCCTGGAGCGGCTCAAGGTCAACAGCACCGTCCTTTTTCTGGGCTCGGCCCGCATCGACCCGCGGGACCGCAAGAACCCCCTGACCCGCTATTACTGGGAAGCCGAGGAGCTGGCCTTCCGGCTGGCCCGCTGGGCCATCCCCCTGCGCCCCAAGGGCAAAAATTTCGTCGTCTGCACGGGCGCCGGCCCGGGCATCATGGAAGCGGCCAACCGCGGCGCGGCCCGGGCCGGGGGAAAAACCATCGGGATGAACATCGCCCTGCCTCACGAGCAGGCCCCCAACCGTTACGTCTCGCCCGAGCTGTCCTTCATCTTCCACTATTTCTTCATGCGCAAGTTCTTCCTCATTTCGCGGTCCCGGGCGGTCATCGCCTTTCCGGGCGGATTCGGGACGCTGGACGAGTTCTTCGAGACCATGACCCTGATCCAGACCCGAAAGATCGCCAAGGGCGACGTGTGTGTCCTTCTTTATGGGGAGGAATACTGGCGCGAGGTCCTGGACCTGGACGCCCTCGTCCGGGCCGGAACGATCGGCGCCGGGGATATCCGCCTCTTCCGCGTGGTTTCCGACCCCAAGATGGCTTTCGCCTATCTGAAGAAATCCCTGACCCCGTTTTTGGACGGGGCCAAGGGCGCGCCTCTCCCCTCCCGGCTGCTGATTTAGGGCCGCCTACAATCGAAGGATGAGCCGCAGCTCGATCTGCGGCTTGAACGTCTCGTTCCCGACCTGGCGGATGTACCCCCCTCCGGCCAGATTCAACCAGACATGGCGGCCGAGCGGATATTCGGCCGAAAGCTCGGTGAAATTGTCCAGATTGTGGAAGCCGGAAGCGCGGGGCTGCCATTGATAATAGCGGGTCTGGGATTGGAGCCGGATCAGGATATCGCCGATCGAGCCTTCGCCGGCCACGTCGAGCGAGGTGAACTGGATGAAATCGGACTTCATGGACTGGGCGCCCACGGTGAAGCGGATGCCCGCCCAGCGCGGCAGGGTCAGCCCGGCGTTGGCGATCCAGCCCGAGCGGACGCCGCCCATCAGGCCGAATGATCCCCGGACCCCCCAGCCTCCGTTCCCCCAGGACGCCGAAAGGCGCAGATCTTTATAGGTTGCCGGAACGGCCTGGGCGTAGAGTCCCCAGGTTCCGTACGCGCTGACCTTGTCGAGGATGAAAAGCTGGTCGAAGGGGTTGGTCCACTGCGAGGCCAGCAGGGAGAAGGAGACGGTATCGGAGCGCCAGGACAGGCTGAATCCGGCCCGGGCCAGCTCCTTGGCCTGGAAATCGTAGCTTCCATAGGCCTCGATCCAGACGGCGTCGGAGAGAAAGAGATTGAGCCCGACGGGAAGCTCCTTCTTGATGAGGCTGGTCGTGAATCCGGGATAGCTGCCCGCGTTGTACCCGGCGCTGAGGCTGAAGGTACGGTCCTTGTATTTGACTTGGGCTGCATAGAAAAGATCGGAGCTCGCCTCGGCCCCCGACCAGACGTCGACCATGCGTCCTGCGGCGGCGGAAATGGAGAAGCCATTGGACGTCCAGGACGCCGCTCCGCCGTCCAAGACGGGGGAGCTGGCATAATCGAATTCCGGAAAGAACCGTCCTAGCGTCGTTTTGACGCCCGGAGCGATGAGGCCGTTGGTGTCGACGGCCACCGTCTGAAGGATGTGCTTGTTTTCGTAAGGGCTCTCCAGGACCTTGTTGTCGGGGTGGGAGAAATTGACCCAGCTGTTGCTCCGATAGCGGAGAGTGATCTTGTTGTCGGCGAAGCTCCAGCGGAACTGGCCGGTCAGACGGAATCCGTTCCCGATGGTCGAGGCGGCCGCCGAACCGACGTACATATAGCGGAAGCTGAGATAGCCCCGGAACGGGATCCGGCTGGAGGCCGGGGCCGGGGTTTCCTCCGTCTGGGCCGGAAGAGCGCCCGCGGACAGGGCCAGGCCCAACAACAAGGCCGCGGCGCCCCGGCCTTTTCCGCCTTTCATCGCCTTCATGACACCCTCGCGGAGGGCCCGGACTGCCCTCCGATAGGCGGCCCGCCCGGATGGCAGTCCATGCAGCGGCCATTGCGGTCGCCGCTGTGGCCCTTGTGGCAGTCGTGGCAGGTGTAGTCCGCATACTGGCCGGACGTCTTGTGGCAGGAGGCGCAGTCGAGGCCGGCCATGGCCCCCGTCTCGATGTTGAACCAGAACGGGCTGTGGGCATATTTCCAGGTGTCCTGCATATGGCACTCCTGGCAGTCCCGGCCGGCGCCGTACCGGGCGTGCGGGAACGGGGCCGTGCGGTAGGCCGACTCATGGCAGACGGCGCAGGAATTGGGCCGCGGGGTGATACGGAAGGACTGCAGGTCGCGGTGGCAGTCGCCGCATTCCAAGGCCCGGTGGGTGCCCATCAGCGGGAAGCCGACGGTATTGTGATTGAAATTGTTGACCGTCCAGGCCGGCTGGCGGTGGCAGACATAGCAGTCGCGTCCGACCGAGCCCTTGTGGTAGTCGGCGTGGCAGCTGGTGCAGTTTGGACTGCTGCGCGTGAATTGCTTGTCGGCATGGCAATCGGTGCAGCCGATGCCCTGGTGGAGGGCGAAGAGGCCCTTGTCCGGGTGCTTGAACTTGACTTCGGGAAAAGGATGGCCCGGGGTGTGGCAAGTCTCGCACTTGCGGTTGAACTTGGGGCCGTGGGGCGGCGTATGGCAGGAGGAGCAGGCCGGCTTGGGCTCCTTGTCGCCATGGCAGTCATCGCAGACGAGCTCGGCGTGGCGGCTTTCCAGGAGAAAGCCAGTGGCGGAATGTTCCTTGATTTCGTCGGCCGTGGGCTTGTCCTTGCCCTTGACCTTCTGGTCCAGCTTGACGGCCAGGGCGCCGGTGCGGCACCCGGGCTGGAGGAGGACGATCGCCGACAGGATCAGGACGAGGGCCAGGCCGAGGACGATCACGCCACTCCTGGAATTTCGGCAGGCTATATTTTCAGTAGGGATCATCGGCCTCACCATTTCTTTCCGTGGCATTTATAGCAGGAAGGTTCGTTGTTGTATCCGCCGTGCAGATCCGCGCCGTGGCAGTTGATGCACACCGTCGTCGGCGATCCGCTGGCGTGGAGATTCCCATCCCGGCTGATGGTGTGCTGGATGGAACCGCAGTTCTGCCATTTTTTATCGGAATGGCACTTGGTGCAGGACGGTTGGCCGGACGTTCCGCCCTTAAGATCGATCCCATGGCAGGCCGTGCAATTCTGGTAGGGCAAGCAGTAATTCGGCTTGTGCAGGACGCCCCCCAGATTGACCGTGTGGCTGAGCGACGAGCAATCGGGGCTGGTCCAATACGAGCCGTGGCATTGGGTGCAGGACGGTTCCCCGTTCAGGCCGCCCTGGAGAGAGCTGCCGTGGCATTGCGTACAGACCCCGTTCGGCTGACAGGGATTGGCGCCGTGAAGGACTCCGTTCAGATTCAGCGTATGGATGCCGCTGAGCTTTCCGCAGTTGGGGTCGGTCCAGAACGTCCCGTGACAAGCGGTGCAGGAGGGCTCGCCGTGGGAGCCGCCCTGCAAGGCGCTGCCGTGGCAGGCCGAGCAGTTGTCGATCGGGCTGCAGTAGCCGTCGGCATGGAGATGGCCACCGAAGTTGATTTTGTGATCGAGATGCACGGCCGCGCCCGAAGACTGGCCGGCCCGCAGGGGGTTCTGGGGGATCTTGCAGGAGAGAGAAAAACCGAGGACGGCCGCGGCCAGGGCCAGTCCCGTTCCGAAGCGCGCCGTAAGCTCCACGCGAGGCCTCCTACCTTTGATATCCGATAGTTTTGATAGATACTATCGGATCCAGGTATTCAAAGTCAAGGCCTTATGGAGTTTTCATTTTTTTGAGGCGCGTCCGAACGCCGCGGGCGCGCAGCAGGGCGCCTAGCAGCACGCCGGCCCCCGTCCCGGCCATGTCGGCCGCGGCGTCCCAGACTTCGGCGCTCCGGCCCGGGACGAAGATCTGGTGGATCTCGTCGAGGGCCCCGCCGAGCGCGCCGAGAAGAAAGGCCAGCGCCATGCGGCTCGCGGCCGGGCGCTTTCCCGGTTCGGACAAGGCCCACGACAGAAGCAATCCGAAGACCCCAAAAATCCCGATATGGGCGATCTTGTCGAATCCCTGAAAAGGGGCCTCGATGGGAAAGCTGGAGCGGCTGGAGAGAAAATAGATGAATCCGTAGTATGCGGCGGGCGCGACGATCCGCCGGAAAAGGAGTCGGCCGGTCCGGGATGCCATAGGCGCATTCTACGCTCATGAGGCCGCCCGGACCAGCCTGGAACTCGACGAATCCTCCGCCGCGAGCTCACCCGCCCTCCTCCCCTTTCGAGGGGAGGAATCGGGCTCCGGGAACCCCCCCCGCCGCTTCTCCGAAGAGGGGAAAAACTCATCGCGGTACTCAGCGAATCTTCACCCCGGATCTCACCATATTTACCCATAGGATTCGCCTCCGAAGGGAATGGTGTCCATTTCCCCGACGGCTAAAATCAGTCCCGTGATCGACGAAGTCGACACGAATTTCATTTGGAGGTTTCTCATGAAGCTTTTCAAAAAAGCAGTCCTGGGAGCGGTCCTCGCCGTTCTCGCCGTCGGCCTGGCCGGCGCCGCCGCCACCACGACCCATTCGGTCCAGATGCAGATCAACGAAATCTGCCTGATCGGCGTAACCGGCGCCCCCGCGGCCCTGGTCATTGCCCCCCCCGCGGCCGGCGGCCAGACCCCGGCCAACGCCACGGACAACTCCACCTATCTGCTGTACACTTCCACCGTGGCCGCCAACAAGACCCGGTCCATCTCCGCGGCCTGGGGCGCGTCCGACGCCGCTCCGGCCGGCTGCTCCCTCAAGCTGACGGCCACTCCCGGCGCCGGCACCAACCAGGGCGCCCCTGTCGCCCAGATCACGATGAAGTCCACCGCGCAGAACATCGTCACGGGCATCAAGAGCTGCGCGACGGGAACGGCCGCCGGCAGCGGCGCCCGGTTGACGTATGTCCTGTCCGTGGACGACGTGACCGCCCTCGTGGCCAGCACGAGCAAAACGGTCACCATCACGTTTACCCTGACCGACGCCGCGTGACGGAGAAGAATCCATGCGATCGACGAAGCGGGGAGAAGGAACGCGGCGAACCGCCGTCCGCCGCGCCCTTCTCCGGCTCGTCCTCGCCGCCGCCGCGGCCGGAAGCCTCGGCGCCATCAGCATCACCGTTTCGGGATCCTGGTCCGCCGTCATCGACGTCTCGAGTTTGCAGGGCGGACCGGGAACCGACCTCATCCCCGTCCAGGAGAGCCCGGCCGGATCCGCGGCTCTCACCGTCGACGAGACCAATAGGCAAGGCTGGGAAATCACCGTGCGCCGCATCGACGGAACCTGGCCCGCGGGCCTGGCCCTGGCCGTGAAGCGGGCCTCGGACGGAATGGGCAGCGGAACCGTCAGCGGCGGCACCGCTTATCAGGGTCTGACGGAGATCGATCAACCGTTTTTTTCGGGCTCCCGCAATCGAGTCCACATCGATCTCCGCTTTCAGCTGAGCGGGCTGTCCGTGAAGATTCCCCCTTCGGCCTATTCGACCACCATCGTCTACACCGTCGTCCAGACGATCTGATCACCAAGGAGAGGACCATGAAAAATCGAATCCTGGCCACCGCGGCCGCGCTTCTTCTGTCGGCGGCTCTCCCCGCCGCGGCCGATGTCTCCGTTGTCAACGGCCTGACCCACGAGAAGACCGCCAACAAGGGCGAGACGTATGAAAGCCTGGTCATCCTGAAGAACGTCGCCGCGGAAGCGGCCGAAGTCCGGCTCTACCAGACGGACTATTCGTTCACCGCCGACGGCCGCAAATTCTATGATTCGCCAGGGACCGGAACGCGGTCCAACTCCGGATGGATCGCCCTGGGCCAAAAAAGGATCGTTCTCCCCCCCCTCGGACAAACCGAGTTGAAATACACCGTCCAAGTCCCCGCCAAAGCCGACCTGGCCGGCACGTACTGGAGCATGATCATGGTCGAAGAGCAGCCCAAGGCGGCCCCGGCGATTTCCGGCGACCCATCGAAGGTCCGGTTCGGGATCCGCCAGGTGATGCGCAGCGGCATCCAGGTCGTGACCCATATCGGGGAATCCGGCGCCCGCAAGATCCAGTTCGTCAAGACCGGCCTGCTCCGCAGCGGAAGCGCGAAGTCCCTGGCCATCGATGTCCTGAACACCGGCGAACGCTGGCTGCGGCCTTTCCTGACGGCCGATCTGGTCGACGAGAAGGGCGTCTCCCTGGGCCGTTTCGACGGCGGACGCTGGCGGATCTTTCCCGGCACGTCGGTCCGCTATACCGTCGATTTCGGCTCCCTGCCGGACGGCCGTTACAAGGCCCTGATCGTCCTGGACAACAAGGACGAATCGGTTTTCGGGGCCCAATATACCCTTGATTTCACATCCAAGCCCACGCCGGTTCGCGCCGCCGCCCCGCCGAAAACGGGCAAATCCGGCCGGGCCGTTTCCTGAAGCGAGACCGCCCATGGCCCCAAGGACCGGACATACGGGACGCCAGAGAGCGCTCCTGACTCTTTGTCTGGTCCTTGCCGCGGTCCCTCTGGCGGCGGCCGCCCGGGCCCCGCAAATCCGCATCATCGCTCCGCCCGACGACGGTCGGGCGGTCGAGCTCAAACCGCAGAGCTCGCGCACGTTCGTGTTCCACGCCCTCAACCGCTCCGGCGCGGCCGTGACCTGCGAGCCGGCGATCGTCCTCCCCCCCGGCTGGAGGCTTCTCGTTCCCGAGACGGCTTTCGATCTGGCTCCCGGCGAGGATTCGACGCGCTTGGTGGCCGTCCTTGTCCCGGGCGGCGCCGCGGCGGGTTCCTATAAGATCATCTACCGATGGACGGTCCGCGGATCGGCGGTCGCCGAAGAAACGGCTCTTCCGGTCCGGGTGCCGGCCGAAACGGAACTGGCCCTCAAGGCCGGAGCATGTCCCGGCTACATCGTGGCCGGCGACTCCTACCGGGCCTTGTTTGAAATCTCCAATCGGGGCAATTCGGCGGCCGACATCGCGGTGGCCGTGCAGAGCCCCGACGGCTTTGCCGCGGTTCCCGAATGGAACAGCGCCCGGCTGGAATCGGGTCGATCGCGGACCCTGGCCGTGACCGTGAAAACGGACGCCTCTCTCCGGGGGCTGGTGATCCATCGCCTCATGGTGACGGCGGCCGCGACGGCGCCGGACGCCGCGCCGGCCAGGGAAACGGTTGCCACGGAGGTGAAGATCGTTCCCCGCGTCAGCGGCGTCGCCGATTACTATCGGCGGCTTCCTCTGGAATTTTCGACGGTCGGCCTCTACAACCCGATGACCCGGACCAGCGGGCAATTCCGGCTGGAAGGGACCGGGGCCCTGGACGCCGCCGGGCGGCAGACCGTGGATTTCCTTTTCCGCGGCCCGGGCCTGGCCGATATGCTCAGTTTCGGCCTGCAGCGGGAGGAATATCGCCTCTCGTTCGACTCCCCGGGGGCCTCGATCCGGCTGGGGGATCATGTCTTCAGCCTGAGCAAGCTGACCGAGTCGGGCCGATACGGCCGCGGCGCCGGGGCCGAGATCCGCCCCTTCCCTTTCCTGGGCCTGCAGGCTTATTATGCGGAGAGCCCGCGGGAATGGCTGGTCGAGAAGCGCCGCCAAAAAGCCGCCCGACTCACCCTTCGACCTTCCGACAATCTTCAATTCGGCGCCAATTTCGTCGGCACCAAGGTCGATGAAGCGCCCGAGAGCCGGGCCTTAAGCCTGCAGGGCCAATGGACGACCAAGCCTCTTTCGCTGAACGCCGAGTATGCCTTCGGCTCGCCCTCCGATCGTTCGGGGGACCGCTCCGGACGGGCCCTTTGGGTGGATGCGGCGGGCCGGGCCGGCCGGGCCGCTTTCCAGGCGACCTATGTCGATGCCGATGCCTCCTTCCCGGGCTATTATAAAAACATCCTTTATCGTTCGGCCCAAGCCAGCTGGCAGCCTTTCGGGCCCCTCGGGCTCCGGGCTTCGTACCAGGATCAGCAGCTGCGGACCCCCTCCGCGCTGTTCGTCTCGACGCTGGCCGAGAATTCGGCCCTGGTCGGCGCCCAGGCCGACATCTCCTCCAAGATCCGGATCGGACTTGATTACCGGCGGGTCGACCGCAAGGACCTTTCCTCGGCCGGAATGTTCAATTATCGCGACGAAACGATCCGCCTGGGGGTTTTTTCATTTTTCGGCACGCTGGCGGCCAGGGCTGCCGTGGATCTTGGCCGGACGCGCAATTTTCTGACCGGCCGCGTGGCCGGACTGCGCGAGTTCGACGCTTCCCTGTCCTTCGAGCCGCTGCGCGGCTTGAGCTTCGGGGGCAGCGCCGATTATCGGGACCAGGACCGCGGATTCACCGGCGAAATGCTTAAAAGCCTCGATCTGCGGCTGGACGCGAGCTTGAAATGGGGCGGGACGCGGCTGGATGCCTATTATCGGACCTCTTTCCGCCGGAACTTCTTTCTCCAGTTGACCGAAGCGGCGAGCCTGGACGACCCGTTCCTCATGGCCCATCGGCTGGATATGCTGGAAGCCAGCCTGTCCCATCGCTTCGCCAACGGCCACAGCGCGGCCATCCGGCTGCGCGGCGTCTCGCCGCTCGACGGCTCCCCCTCGGGCGCGGGCGCCTTGAGCCGGGTCATGGTCTCATTCGAATATACGATCCCCCTGCGGATGCCCGTCGGCCGCCGGTCGGATATCGGCAAGATCAGCGGGCGCGTCCTGGACGCCGAGACCCCCGGCCGCGGCCTGGCCAACGTCCTGGTCAAGGCCAACGATCTGGCCGTCTTCACCGATGACCGCGGCTCATTCGTCTTCCACGGCGTCAAGCCCGACACATATTATCTCAGCCTCGAGCCCGCGTCGGTTCGCGGCGGTCAGGTTCCTCTCCAAGACGGGCCCCTCTCGGTCTCCATCGAAGGCCCCGCCGAAAAGACCGTCGACATCCCCCTGGCCCGCGCCGGCGCCATCGCCGGGCGGGTCGCGCTGATCGCGGCCGAAGAAAAGGACGCGCCGGCGGCGGACGCCGCCGCGGCCGGACTGGCCGGGACCATTGTCGAAGCCCGCCAGGGGACCGCGGTCTTCAGCCAAATCACGGACGATAAGGGGCGGTTCCGCTTCGAAGATCTCCGCCCCGGCCGCTGGGCCCTGGTCATCGATTCCGAGGATCTGCCCGAGTTCACGGCTCCGGAAAAAACGGCCGTGGAAATCGACGTCCGGCCCGGCCTGACCGCCGATTCGACGATCCGGGTCCTCCAGCGCCACCGGGCGATCCAGTTTATCGACGGCGGGGAAATCGCCGTCGATCAAGGGCGGAAGAACGAGGTCGTTGCGCCCTCCGCCCCGTCCGCGGCCGCGGCCAAAGGGCCGGTCCTGCTGCAAGCGGGCGTTTTCTCGACGCTCGACAACGCCGAACGGATGAGGCGTTCGATGGCCGATCTCAGCCCGGCCGTCAAGATCGAGGCGTTTAAAGCGGCCGGGAAGACGTTCTATCGCGTGTTGATTTCCTGTCCGGATGGCGTTGCGGCCGAAACATTGAAACGGGCTTCGCGGGAACGCGGAGTGGATGTGATCAGCGTCAAGGCCGGAAGACGGAAATAGGGACGCGGGTCAGGACGCGTCCATCAAAGTGAAGACAACGGTGACCCGTTTAGACTCGCCGGACGTCAAAAGCGCCGGATTTTCCACCCGGAGCCGATAGAAGAGCCTCGCGCCTTCCCCAGCCTGCAGCCCGGTGGCGCAGCTTCCGATGCCGGCGATCAATAATTGCGGCCCCTCGGACAGGACGATCTCTCCCGCGCTCGAACCTTCCGGGCCGATCCGGGAGGGCTTTGCGGTCAGCCTCAGGGAGCACCCGGCCGGCGCCGCATTCCCGCTCTCCCATTGGGCGACGATCACGCGCCGGACGCCCCGTCCGACGGCCGACGTGTAGCGCAAGGCCGTCGTGTCGTCGCCGGCTTCGCTCCCGGATTCGATGAGCAGGGGGCGGGGATCTCCCGAGACCCCCACGACACCGAAGGAGGATATCTTGAGAACGAGGGTTTGGCTCACCGGGGAATCCAGGGAGAAGACGAGGGAGGCCGTCGCCAGGACTACCGCGCCGAAACCGACGATCCTTCGCCGCATGACGGCTTTCCTCCCTACCGATTCTATTCCCGGCTCCCGGCCGGGTCAAGGGAGCCGACTCACCTCCAGGGGGGAGTCCTCCGGTTCCGAATTTCCCCCCCTGGATCATCAGGGCGGGCGATTCTCTTTGGAGGCCGTCAGCGCGATGATGGGTCCGTAAAATGAATCCTCTATGCTGCCGCTCGCGCCGCCGCTGGAAAACGGCGGGCCTTTTGCCGGTTCTGTTGTCCGCGGCATTCTGCGTCCGCCGCGCCGCGCCGCCCGCCCTCGGTCCGGAGGTTGTCGCCGGCGGACAGGCTATGACCGGCATCGCCTCCTGGTATGGCGGCGATTTCCAGGGCAAGCCGACTTCGAATCGGGAAATCTACGATATGTACGCCATGACGGCGGCCCATAACACCCTGCCGTTCGAAACCCGGGTTCGCGTCGTCAACCTGGTCAATGGAAAATCGACGGTGGTCCGAATCAACGACCGCGGTCCGTTCGTCGACGGCCGGATCATCGACCTGTCGCTGGCCGCGGCCCGGGCCATCGAATTGGAAGGGCCGGGGACGGCGCCCGTCCGTCTGGAGATCCTGTCCGCGCCGCCTCCCTCCGCGGGACCGGCCTTTGCCGTCCAGGTGGGCTCGTTCCTCCGCCCCGAGAGCGCCCGGGAGCTCGAAGCCCAGCTGAAGGCGCCTTTTGGCGCGGTTTCGGTCGTCGCCTTCGCCGACCGGGACGGGCGCACGTTTTACCGCGTCCGCCTGCCTGCCGCCGACCGCGGCGCATCCGAGGTCCTGGTCCGCCGGCTCGCCGAAGCCGGATACTCCGCGCTCGTCGTTGAAGAGCGCCGGTAGTCCCCGAAGGGGCTACGATTTATAAAGGTACGCCGCCGGACGCAGGGCGTTCTTTGTGCCGTCGTGGGCGGCGAATTGCGACGGCCCGGTGAAGGAGGCCGAGCCGAACTCCCCTTTCCTGTTCAGGGCGTAGTAATTCATGCCGAAATTGGGCCGGCCGTCGGGCCGCCGCAGCCGCGGATTGAGCTTGACCTTGTCGGCCATCCGCTCCAGCATCTTCAAACAGGATTGCTCGGGCGACAAGCCCTGGCCCATGTACTGCACGATCTGGTAGCTGGCCAGGGTCTGGATGTTGGCCTCGCCGAACCCGGTCGAGCCGGCCGCCCCGACGGCGTTGTCCACATAAAGCCCGGCTCCGATGATCGGCGAATCCCCCACCCGGCCGGCGATCTTCCAGGACAGCCCGCTCGTCGTGGTGACGCCGGCCAGGTCGCCCTTGGCGTCCAGGGCGATGCAGTTGATCGTGCCGTAGGTCATGACGTAGGCCTGCAGCTCGCCCGGGAATTTTTTCGATTGGGGCGGCAGCCAGTTGTCCCGTTCGGACAGGCTTTCCTTCCATTGCAGCCACATCTCGCGGGCCTTGTCGGTCAGAAGGTCCTCCTTCTTGAAACCGTGGGCCAGGGCGAAGCGCAGGGCGCCTTCGCCGACGATCAGGCAGTGGTTGCTTCTCTCCATCACCAGCTTGGCCACTCGGCTCGGATTCTTGATGTCCTGGATGGCGGCCACGGCGCCGGAGGAATGGGTCGGCCCGTGCATGACCGAGGCATCGAGCTCGACCACGCCGTCCTCGTTGGGCAGACCCCCGTAGCCGACGGACATGTCGTTGGGATCATCCTCGACGATATTGACGCCGGCGATGACCGCGTCCAGGGGGTCGGCGCCGGTCCGCAGGAGCTCCATGGCCTTATCCGTGGCCCGCAAGCCGTTGCCGGAGGAGACGACGCGCAATCCGGAAGCCGCCGGGGCCTGGCCGGGCGCGCCGATCAGCTCGCGGCCGCCGGCCAGGGCGGCCGCTCCGAAGGCGGCGCCCGTTTTCAGGAAATCGCGTCGGGAATGGGCGGAACTCATGATCGTTCTCCTTTATTCGATGAGCGCGTTTGTCCGTCGGACGGAGATGATATAGTATCGATTTCCCGAAAACGGAACAAGAGACCATGCTCCCGGACCTGCGCGATATTTTCGGCGGCCTGGCCGCGACCTACGAGCGGGTGAACCACGCCTTGACCCTGGGCCTCGACGTCTCCTGGCGGCGCCGGGCCGCCCGGGCCGCGGCCCGCGGCGGCGGCTCGATGTGGCTGGATGTCTGCAGCGGGACGGGCGACATGGCCCGTTCGCTCCGCCGCCGGGCGCTCCCGGGCACGCGGATCGTGGCCCTGGATTTCTGCCGGCCCATGCTGGATCTCTCCGTCGCCCGGCCGCCGGCGGAGGGCGGCTTCGAATTCGTCCTGGCCGACGCCGCCCGCCTGCCCTTCCCGGACGCGGCCTTCGATCTGGTCACCGTGGCCTTCGCCACCCGCAACCTCAACCTGTCGCCGGCCGCGTTGACCGCGGCCTTCCGCGAATTCCATCGGGCGCTTCGACCGGGCGGCCGCTACGTCAACGTGGAGTCGAGCCAGCCGCGTTTCCGCCCGATGCGTTTTCTGTTCCGGGTCTATGTCCGGACGCTCGTCCGCCCGGTCGGGCGGCGCCTTTCGGGCGCGAGCGCAGGCGCGGGCTACGCCTATCTCTCGGAATCCATAACGGAATTCTATCCGCCGGAGGAACTGGCCGAGATCCTGCGGGAGTCCGGCTTTTCCCGGGTGACCTTCCACCGCCTGATGTTCGGCGCCGCCGCCATCCACGTCGCTATCAAGTAAACTAAATTATTTCGAAGCCTGCCGCAGAGATGGGGTTTGCACATCGCTCCCCTTTTTGAAGATTTCGACGGGTGACGCAGCGATCCAACCTATTTTCGTTTAATCAAAGAACGGAAGCGCCGTTCGCGCAAAATTGAAAAATGTGGGGATTCGGGCGGCCTGGGTAAAAACCCTTGCGATGGGCCTTGCAATCCTTCGCGGAGCAAGGACGGGCTTTGC
>Ga0182021_10004461_pt1 | contig 16467 bp, 14 predicted proteins | sample 612E3MmetaG_FD_120493 | JGI IMG/M metagenome (GOLD analysis project Ga0182021, IMG submission 120493) | Permafrost microbial communities from Stordalen Mire, Sweden - 612E3M metaG (Illumina Assembly) | ecosystem: Environmental > Terrestrial > Soil > Wetlands > Permafrost | place: Sweden...
CATTTGAAAGGCAACTAATACAAGTAGGAGATCCCCGGAGAAGTTTTTCTGTCTCACATTGACCCGCCCGCTCAAACCGATCCAATTCGTATATTGGAAATTGGGTGAACTGGACTGCACTGCACCTCATCGTTGGTCCAATTTCCAGGTGACTTGGTAGGCTGAGTTCCTGCCGCAGTGGCTTCTTCATTGATCGGTGTCGATTCACCTTCGACAAGTGAAGAGAGTTATTGTCAACTGCGAACAGTGGTATGTGTTAGCAAGTCCTTCATGTCAATCAGCTCCATCGCTGAATGAAGCGTTTCTGGGCAGCACTGGCGGATTTGGTTGTAGATTGATATTGGGTAGTGCTGCAAGGGCCTCCGCCTTCCTGGTGGCCCTTGTGGATCTCCAGACGCGACGACCCCCTACCGCAGCAACGGCGTATCAGATGCCGTTGGACCGTTTGAAGAGAAATGGGCGGGAATGTCGCATGGCGATCCTCCAAGAGAGAGGCCACTGCAACGCCGAAGAAAGGGGAAGGTGGTCTGTTGAGGCGCGATACTTTGATAGGAGATGAGTGGACGCTGCTGGAATCGAACCAGCGACCTCTTGCTTGTAAGGCAAGCGCTCTGGACCAGCTGAGGTAGGCTTCCTAACATGTGTTGAACTATACGAGATGACGCGTTTTCCATCTTGAAAACAAGCTCCTGTCTCATTTGTCACGCAGAAGGCCGCGAGTTCGTTTCTCGTCGACGGTCCTTCCTGCGGCTTGCGTAGCCGAAGTTTACCAGGCACGTCGAGGGCCGACACTTCTTGTCCGTCCATCCTACCCACCCCCCAAAAGACCACCAGGACGATGTGCTATAGGACGATTTTGAACTCAGCCGCCATCCAGTCGAAAGCATATAGGCGCAGGCGTTTTAATATGTCATCAGCTTCCGACGTGTCCCATAATGACCCACTACACTTTGGATCCCTTTCCGGCGAAGGCCAGAAGGCAAGATATAGATTCCCCTGGGATATTCCTTCGAGGGATTGGCCTGTTTTATACAGTAGCGCGCGCTTCATGAACTCTGACGCCTCCACGGCTCTCCTGTCGATGAAGGTACCTTCGAGGCCTATTGCGTGATTGAACCCGTTGAGGTAAAGCCGGTTCACGGCTCTTGCGCAAAGCAATTTCCCGAAATCCTTGGTAAACTCCTCCCGCCTTGTGCTGTATTCACTTTCTACCGCCCAAACCAACCTAGTATTTACTCTTGGTTTGCTCTTCCCCTCCAACAAAGGCACCGATTCTGCTATTGAGATATCAAAGAGCCACTCTCCCGGCTTCTTGATTCCGCTTTCGTCTACTCGTTGAACAAAGGGAATGATTGCCTCGTCCCCCCTGTAGAATTCGAAAAGTCGGTCCGCCACCTCCGATACGAATTTTGCCGATCTCAGGCTGTTGCTGTGACTTCTGCCGATGAAACGATCCTTTCCTTTTACCTGAATTGCTGTCTTGAGTGCGCTGGAAAGGAGTGATTTCAGTTGAACTGGAGAGATTTCCATTATTCACTCAATTCCGTCAGTCTGTCGAGTATTTGTATCATACCCATCGTATCGAGAGCGCAGTAGTCCTCGAGTTGTTTTCTTACCATCTGTTTCTCAACAGATGTTGCATCCCCGAAGGTCACCCGCAAGTATTCTCGGCTCGCGGCTCCTCCACCGGCGATTGCCATTCCTTCGTAACTCGTTCCAGTCAGGGCCGGCAGCACCGCCTTCATCGAGGCACTCCCCTCCTGATCAGGATGATAATAATGGAAAGCACGAAATGGCGCCAAGAGGTCGACAATACGGGGCTCGGTTCTGTCCCACCACGTCGAGTGCTGCGGATTTACTTTGCAAGCCTCTTTCAGTCGCGCGCGCTCAAAAGGTGCATTGTAACTAATGATCGACCCCTTCGTGCCCAAGAGACTCTTGAGTCCCGACCTGATTTCGCGCCGAGGATCAACGCTTCCATCAGCTAGGTAGGAATGATGTTCCGCTTCTTCCCCCTCGGCCGTGACAATGTGCAGAGAGAATTGGAAGGGTATCTGCTGGTAAGGCCGAACTTCGTCAAAAAGCGGAATTGCGGTTGCGAATGTCTCGAAGTCAAGGAAGTACAGAGGGTACTTTAGTTCCTTCAGGAAGGCACGGATTGCCGGCTTGTCTATCTTAGGCTGACGGTGCTTGACAGATTCTCGCTGAATGCGCTGAGTGACGTTCAGTTTGTAGTTTTCGGGTATATCAACGATTCTCGTCACGCCCTGTTTCAGCAAATCGAATGCCTTCCTTCCCAGCCTGTTGAGAGTGAAGACATTATGGTCTGGTAGGAAATCCCAGCACATCTCATGAAGAGGACAGTCATACGGATCGTTACACTGAGGCCCAATGGAAATATCGGGACGCTTCTTGAGGCGGATCACGTCGACCATACCCTTCAGGTTACCTTCCACCTTCGGTAATAGGTCGGCCACCTGCTTAGTTACATCATCTCGGATGAAAAGATTCTTTGGATCAATGCGACCTCGTCTTACGTATTCATTGTTGATGTACATCAGAAAACAATTGCGGACTTTTAGCCCGGCTCCCTCATAAGTGTATCTCTGAAGCGCCAGGTCATGAAAGTTGATGTCCTTCACCTCCGTGGAGCTCTTGACCTCAATAATGTCCCACTGCCCTTTACCCACCGGGTTGAGAACGTCAGCTCGCGCGAAAGCGTTCTTGTAGCTGAACGCCGCCTCAAAGAGAGCTTTACGCGATTTGATTGCTTCTAAGGATTGCGGCAGCACTTGAGCAAAGTCGACAATCCCTTTCGCCACATCGATACCACCAGGGAATAGTGTTTTCGCAAGCTCCCCAACCTCGTGGCCTTGATCGAAGATGGCCTGTGTGGCCTCGTCAGGTGCAGGAATGTCTTCCTTTGCATTGTAGTGGTACCAGAGGAGCTTCGAGCACTGAAGACCTGCAAGGTATTTGGACTTGGAAAGGAAGGTCACAATCTAGTTTCCTCAAAAAGAATAAGACATCAGCTTCACAAAACTCCTATTAACCAGTCATGTTAGCACTCTCTCCGGAACTGTTAGCACTCAGCCCTTGAACCCTTAAATGTGGCACTGAAGGCAATCGCCCTGCGACTGGGGTAGCCGCAGCTCTTGTCAAGAAAATAGAAAGACCGACATGAAGGCTATGACGGGCCTACCCCTTTTTCCGCCGCGCGTCGTCCTGCATCTGTGATTGACCATCGCGCACCTTTTCGATCTTGGATCCAGCCCTCCTCCTTAAGGTGCTTGCGTGCCCAGCGAATGGCCACTTTCCAACGCTCGGTTCCACGAGCCAACATGGCTCTGTCGCCAGGTTGGAACGTCGATTCCATGACGCTTTCGACAGCAGGCTCGATTTGTGACAGGGTCGCTTCCCCACCGCATTGATTCAACGCCTTAAGGATCGGTTGGTAGAAAGCCCAGAGTGGCGTTACTGGTTTCTTCTGACGGACTTGCCCACCGGACGTTAACTGTCGCCATCGTTTATGAAGCACTTCAAATTCTACAACAAATTGCTGGAGTTCACGACCTCTTGCCACTAGCGACTCGGCGGAGGCATAGTCACCTCTTGCCATGAGTTGTCCAGCCTTCTGATTAAGTCCTTTGATAGCTTTGCGGATCGCGACGTGGACCATTCGAATTGACTGGTTCACGCCGCGGGAGTGAGGGATCTTCTTCATGAGTGCTTCTCCCCTTTTGACACTCTCCCCTTAATCATCTTGTTAATGTCGAGTGCTTCAGCAAGAATCTGCACCCCGGTCGGGGATTTCCCTGTACTAAACACTTTCTCCCAGAAGTCAAAATTCTGCTTTGGGCCAAAGACGTGTTTGCTTAGATTCTTGTCGACCCAACACGGTAGTTGGGAAAGACTCTCCAAGAAATTCCGTAGTCTGGTCCAGAGCTCATCGGGAAGGCGAGTTTGCAGTAGCCGGTCTTCATAAACAACTTTCCCGGTATAGGCAAAGAAATTTGCCATCACGAGTCGCATCCATCGCACTGTGCTACTCATTACTTCTTCGCGCGCGACACGCCACGCACGAACATGTCCTTCGGGGATAGCCTCACCTTTTTCCAATTTGTTCTCCAATTGGCGCCCCCCTATGTCTGGGTCCCAATTACCTTCGAAGAAGACCTCTGCAAAGATGTTCATCAGTTGGACCATCTGGTCTCGCTCGAGCATTCGTGGGTTGACGCCTTGTTCCAGTCCATCATCGATGGGGTTATCCAGAGCTTTCTTGTAAAGAAATTCTCTGAAGAAGCTTCGCTCGATTGTTAAATAAGAAAGTGGTCGCTCGAAACTCTTACCAGACCATTCAAGAAATTCCAGCATCTTGTTGGTCTGGTCCCGAGCGATCATATCGCGCTGAGCATCGATGATGTAACGTTCCATCTCTCGACGCTCACCGCGGAAGAAGCGTACTAGATCATTCTCCGAAAAAGAGTAGTCATTCTCAGCAAGTCCGCGCATCCCCTTGTACCTCTTCACCCGATCGACGTACAAAGAACTTCCTAAGTGACGCATGACAGCAACGTCAAATGCGACCTGCCTGAGCTTACCACCGGCGTTCGTGTTAGCTTGAAGGAGCACGTCCAAGTCGGGCTGGACAAACACACGTACAGGGAGCTCTTGAATTCCCAAGAGTATCTGTGCGGCAGCTTTGTGCTGTCCGTCAAAGAGTCTGATCTTTCCCGAACCGTCTTCATCGGGAGCCCACCATGCGAGGCCGATATGAAGCTGAGGCCGTTTCATCATAAACTCTTCGATGAGCCCGCGGATATTCTCTCCAATGCTTCGCGGGTTGATTCGGTCATCATGGTGAATGTACTGAAGGGGGAAAACAGCAAAGAACGTATCCATTCCACTTAGTTTGTCCCGATAAAGCGGAGCGCAATGGATCGAATTATCGCCCATTTCGGGAAAGCTGAATTCGACGTTCGAATCCCCTCGTCTCAATCGCAGCTTAAGTTGTGCCCCGTCGTGGCGCAATAGCACATCACCCAGATTAGCGCCCCGGCGTCCCTCTTTCTGGGCGTGTTCCTGTAGTCTATCGAACTCGGCGAGCCTACGCGCAATCGCCAAGTTAGCTGCGCCTTTGCTTCGATTGCAGGAGGCGTGGGTCAGAGCGAAATTGTTCTCCGCATCAAGTCCATCTTCGACCAAAGGATCAATGTGGTCAATGTCGATTTGACCCTTCTGAAGCACGAAGTCAATTGTTTTGTCACAGATGAAACACTTCCTTGATTGCCGACTCAAAAGTTTCTGCTCAAGTGTAGCGCGTTGTTCAGCGTCAAGGCTGGCAAGGTATTGAGACCGGGCCATTGATTATCGTCCTTTCAAATTGCCCTGGGAAGGCAGGATGTGGAACAGCTTGCCGGAGGTGTGGTCCTTTAATCTTGTCTGACTTCTGCAGATTGTGACGAGCGCAGAGAATGCGAACATTGTCGGGCGTCATGTTCGTGCCGCCACGCGAGTAAGGCAAGTCGTGATCGAATTGCAGCTCGTCGGGTGCTTCACAAATCACGCAAGGGCCTTTGTCACGCGCTCAGACGGCTTGCTTCACGTCACTCGGAATCAATCGACTGCGCTCGCGTAGGGAGAGCCGAGACTCTTGTCGAAGAGCTAGAAGAGAGACATCAGCATTGGTGTTCCGCCCATGCATGGGCTTAAGACGCGGCTTGTCCTCAAAAAGCATTTGTCCGCAATTCTGTTAGCAACACTTTGTCAGGCTTGCTAAATGAGGCCTTGAATGCTCACTTTGGATTAAAATAAGCTCTCGTCCCCCCGGCTGGCCACACTGTTGGCAAGAGGCTTAGAATTCGGTCCCCGCGAATCGCCAGCGCCATGTCAACAGCAGGATCAATAATTAACGATCAATCAGCCGCTAACTAACTGCGTATGAGGAGCGAGGTGATCCACTGTCAATTTACGGATGCCCTTGATCAGGTTGATGACATCGTCAAGCTCGAACTCCTCCCATGACGCGTGAAGCGCGGCATTTCGAAGACCTGCGTAATATTTGAGCTTCTTGGCTTCTGGGGCCGACAGGACACCAGCAGATTTGAGTCCATTAATTCTAGATTCGGCATTCTCTGATTTGTCTAGCTGGTTGCGAGCCGCCAATCGTTTCATTGTATCCTCGAAGACTGCAGTAGCGATCACTGATGCTTCGGCTTTCCTTCCTTGGTGAGCGTATTGTTCAGCGTGTTCAAGAAACCCCTTGAGGTCGTCAACTCTGACCTCCTCTTCCACCCTGACTAGATAACCTTTCCTGATTGCGTCGCGCAATTGGCGGAGGAATCCAATCATCTCTTGAATTTGGCCACACCAAATGCCACCCTGGCGCTTGCTTCGACGCACTATGTCCACGGCTTCGCCATAGAAGAACTTGTCAAGTGCAGTCATGCCTTGCACCAAAGTGACAACACTGGAAAACCAATATTGACACTCCGCCGTGTACTCGAACTCTAGAATCGCACGGCCGGAGAATTTCTTACCACGATTGATGAGAACGGTAATTCTTCGACCATAATTCTGGTTCTTGCTCATGTGTATGCCCTGAGAGATCAAAGCGTAGGTTCGGTCGCTGATCATGCAAAAGCGACTGACTTGGCGATCGACAAGAACTTGGATCTAGCAGCAGCCGAGAATCCAGCCTTCCTCTTCAATGCATCGCTGGAGCTCTAAGTCAGTTAAATTGTGGGGAGTGTCAAAGCTTTCACCCAGAGCGTCTTGCCGGTCAAGTGATGCCGCCCAATTACACATGCATCTCACTTGGGCCTGATCACGGACGAGATTTGGTTGGGCCATCATCACAGTAGTGACATCTTGATTGACAATACCTGGCCACATTTCAGCGTGCAAAATAAACGGTCCGACTGGAAGCGAAGGACGAGGCGAGAAACCTGTTTCGAAAGGCCACACCCTGCTATGTTCGACTAGCGGCAGTGCGGTTCGAAGGGACTTGACACGAGGTATTCCTACTAAGGCTTGACTTCCCACAGAACCCGGCCCATAGAGTTTCCAGACTTCTTGGACTCCATGAATTCTCATCTCTGTCACCCGGAGCCTCTCAAGTTTCCTTCCTGTCAAGGTAATGAAGGGAAAAGTCGGGGCATGAGATCGTAGCCATTTGCTTGCCTGATTTGTGGGACAATTCCAGAAAGGCCCCCCTCGGTTCCCACCAACCTCACGGTTGACTCTCGAAGCGATTTCAAAGCGATTGCTATTGTTACTGTCATCGTCTTCCACCATGTTGCTCAAATGTTCCCAAGTTCTTCGCCAAGGCTGCTGAAGGCTGTCAGCAGAAAGGCATTGACAGAAACCGGCGGGATAACCATACGGGAAATCAAATCCAACGAGCACACGAAGTTTGGCTCTTACATAACTCGAAAGCACTTCTAACAGGTGGGCGTAGACATCGCTCCTGGTACGATGGTACGATGCTTTCACCTCGTTGGGTGGACACATCTCTGCAACCCAGACAGAATCCGGAGCTGGATGTGGAGGCCCCGGCGCATTTCTCGAGCTCCAGTCAACGAACACATATGCATCAAAAAGCGACATATAACCCTTCCTACGATCCGCTTGACCACCGCGCACTCATGGGCAGCGATCATGTTGAACGAAGCCCTGCATCGGCTAACATTTCCCGCTGCACAGGTTGCACCTCAATGAGGCTATGTTGCTCGATCAAAAGTATCGCGTTGTCAATCATCTTCGGAATCGACGTGTTCCATCCGGTGTCCAGATGGACGCTCCATTCGTCAGGCATCAATAAGATTTCAAACGTTAGGTCGACTATCTCGATGTACTTATCAATCGACTCATCGTGGTTTCCATAGAAGAAATGTAACGAGTTCCTCCTATCCATCGGTGTGAGAATGTTGGGGAACAAAAAGTGTAGCATCTTTGAGTTTGAGACTAACTTACTGTGCGACTTCATCAGGCAGAGTCTCGTGTAGATGCTTCGAAGCTGCTTGAACGAGGCATTTGATCGAATATCCCCACCATTGATAAAAAGTCTCTCAAATGTTTGCAGCTCATTCACTGTTGAAAGCAGATTGTCCTTGAAGTCGTCAAAATACTTCATCTTGGCTGCACGGCTGTTCATGTCCCAGGCCACAAGAGTCGCATATAGCATTTCAATGTTGTAATCCTGGCCTAGAAAGGATGCCACGCTATCTGCCTGACTTCGCAGTTCGAATACCCGGCGGTAGAAATATAGATCAGGTCCCCTTCTGTACCTTCGGTTGATCTCCGAGATGCCCACCCGGAGCTTATCCACGATGGAGGAAAGCTTTTGTTGGCGACACTGAATCATCGGGGTCCCTATGATGGGTGTGGAGTGGCAACATGTGACACCATTGAAATTGCACACCAACTACGGCAAAGTCAATCCTCTATATTGGTGAGTGGGACCTGAATTTTAGAGCTGTCAGAGTTGTTTGTCTCGTCTCATGAACAGACTCTTTTAACTATGCTCATTATGACGAAGTCAGGACAGCGCTATTAATGCGAGGTGTTGCGGGCGAGCCCAGCGAGAGGACTATGTTGACAATTCTGTTAGCAAGCCATTGTTAGCTACCTAAAAAGGAGCTTCTAGAGGTCAGAACGGGCCATGCCTCATGAGGACCTCCGGCTACCTAGGCCGGAGGCTGGGGATTGATTTCCCCAATCCTCGGGTTTTTCAAACAAGCGCAGCATGGAACAAGAATGACGGATTCTGATAGAAACTTCAATAGGACATACCAATTGAGCGAGTGTCGTGGTTTGTGTTGTTTTGCGTTCGCTTTTGCCGCCCTTGGGCTGATTGGATCACAACGCCTCTGTACCCTTGGTGTAATAGCGAGCGCCCCGAGTCTTGCCTCGTACGTCGAAATCGGTGCCGATCATTGGACCCACGACGACTCTTGCCATATCTACTGATACTCCAAGAAGCTGAGCTATATCGACGACTCGAAGGCCTTCCGACTGTTCGACTAACTTCTTGGCCTGAGCACGTAGAACAATTAGTTGATTTTCCACATCGTGAGTAGGCTGGACGGGAACTTCTTGGGCTAAGAGCCTGCTGATTCCTTCGCCTAAAGAAGTGAATGAGTTGTACTGAATTCTGTCGATTCCCCTAAGGTCGGCAGGCACTTCCTCTATTGGTGTTTTTGAGGGATCAATAGCGATGTAGGCTTTTTCATTAAGTCCGAACGCAAGCCCAAGTTCGAGAGTGACGTTTGGATTCCATCCGGAGATATCGTAGATGCCGAATCGAGATGAGCGAATGAAATCTACAATCTTCTAAAGAATATGAAGATTGGTTATCTTCTCGTCGGCAAAAACAAACTTCACGTTGAATGCTTTCTCAAGCTCAGTGTAGACCTTTCTATAGTCCGCCCTATCGTAAAGACGATAGGAATAGGCTACGAAAATTAACCTGGGGTCCCGTCTCGGATTTGGAATCCCTGTGGCAAGAATGGATGGGGTGAGATTCGTTGCATCTGTCATTTACGGTCTCCTTAGAATGTGCCGCGGCAAGACAATGACGCATTCGTAGCGTAACTACGTAATATTGCCTGTGGGCCTAGCCTGGTTCCCACAGTGGGTTGATAGTGGCCAAGTCATCATCCTATGAGCAGCGCGCGCGGTCTCGAATACCGTAGGCCTCCGCAGTAAACCCGATTACAATTGAGCCAATAGGCTCAGGGTCCCTTCAGTTGAAGGCTTCTTCAACCAACTTACCTCCGGTTGAAACACAATGTGACCGTACGACATCCAGCCCCAAATGGGTACGTTCGGTATCCTACCAAGGATGAGGCTCTGAGATACAATTCCGAGGTTGCCAAGCGTTCAGATTCAGCTCACATGTTGGAGTAGTCGCCGGCCGCTCCAATGTGCTTTTGGTGTTCAAGAACAGCCCGGGCATCTGTCAAGCTAGACACATAGTCTTTTGCTAGGATGATATTCCTCGTAGGAATCATCCAGTTGTCTCCTTGGGCTTGAGGCTTCATGCCAATAGTGTGTTCGTAAGCAAATCTGGACAAATGCTTTTTGGGAATGCCAACCTCGCTCCCGACCTTAGAAATAAACCAAGTGATGTAGCCGGAATCCGCTAGCCTGTTGTGGGCTTTCTGAAATCGCTCTTCTACAAGGTGAGGCGCAACCAAGTAGACGAGGAAGATATCCCTTACTATTCTGGCAGCGCGCGCGTTTTCTGTCTTCACAGTGAAGTGGTTATGAAGGATGCCAACTTGCAGCCTTCTCCATATTTCACCGATCTCCACTTCGAGTTCCTTTGAGTGGCTCACGATGTATTCGTGCTTCTCTCGCACTTCCCCCAACGAGCTAACGGCAGCAAGCCTACGGTCAGTGGCGTCAAGTACATCTTCCATAAGGACCTTCAGCATGGCTCGCCGTTGGGATATGAAGCGCTCGTAAAGAGTCTCACCTGGACTGGGTATGATGTCGATCGGTGGTCGCTCGAAGAATTTGCAGTGGAACAAATCCTCGAGTGTTATGATCTCCATTCTAATTCCATCTTCGAGGTCAGAGATCAAGTAAGACACTTTGTCGGCTATACGCACTGCTTGACCTTCAAGATGGCATGAGACATCGCTTCTGAAATCTTCGTGTTTGGTTCGTTTGGCGAGGGCACGCTGGCCTAGCAGGTTTTCCTCATCACGGAAATACGTGTGTTTGAAAATACATTCCGTTGTCTCGAAGGTGAGGTTGAGCCCCGGAAAGGCCCCCGCCCCAGCAGATTGATATGCATCTTCCAACCAGCGAACAACGTCTACACCGTGTTCGTAATGGTTGAATCCGCCCAGTCGTGTATCGACATCATTGAGGGCCTGGTTCAGGGCGAATTCACCTGCATGGCCAAAAGGCGCATGACCGATATCGTGGGCTAAAGCACCTGCTTCTGTTAGGTCTCTGTCGAGGCCAAACGCTGTGGCTATTGTTGATGCCAACTGCATGACTTCAATACTGTGCGCGAGGCGCCGTCGAAGGTGATCATCCGACTTGACTGGGAAAAGTTGGGTTTTGCCGGCAAGCCTGCCCAGCGAGTGGGACCAGAGAATCCGATCTCTATCGCGTTGAAAATCGATTCGGAATCCGTCCGACTGAAAAGCGTATTTTCTCCCAGATGGTTGTGCGGCAAGATCAGAAAGGAATTCATTCCTGAGTGTCTGAAGTTGTTCTGGACTCCTGCGACGTGCAGGTTCCGGCTCGTCCTTCCATATTTCGAGTGATGCATCAAAGGATGAGACTACTTCTAAGCTGCGTGTGCCTAATGACTTAGATAGGACCTCAATTGTCTTTTCTTTGGAATTGCCGTCCTGCCAGAGCTTTAGTAGCTTGCGAGCGAGGTTGGCATCTTGTAGTTTCGCTCCCTTTTTGTTTGACCCCCAAATCGCGATTTCATTTGTTGAAGCATTTCGCGTGCTCACGGTTCTCTCGAATGCCACGTCACGATCCAAGAAACTCGGGAGGGCAGGATTCACTTTATCCGGAGAGAGGAAGAACCGCCGCGTAGCCGGATTGCGAGCAAAAACTTCAATGACTTCCTTTTTCGATGGAGTCGGGTCAACAACGGAGTCCGGCTGGACTCTTAGGACTAAGAGATCTCCCTTTCGCCACCATCGACCCTTGAATCCAGAGATGTCATCATAAGCCTTTGCTTCGAAAGCTGGAACTCGATACTGAACGTACTCCGATTCCAAAGAGACCACTTCAAAGCTCTGCCGAAGCATCTGTTCCAACAATTCCGACCGTTCACTTATCAGCCCAGGCCTCGTCAGTCTAGAGGGTAGGACGCAAAAGATAAATCCGTGATCTCCGATAAGCTGTCGCGAACGCGCGATAAAAAGGTGAGTTGATGGCGGGTACCATGGCGGATCGATCAAGACGATTCCGTGACATGCCCTTTGGACCGCTGGGATTTCATCATTCACATCGTAGAGGTACTTTGACGCAACGACTGGCAGGTCGAGCGCATCCAGCACGTGTTGATCTGAGTCCAGAACTGTGCAAGGCTCATTGAAGCAATGAGCGTAATGGTACCCGACTGTCGGCGTTCCGAGAAAAGCAACTGATTGACCCCTACCATAATCCCAAACCCGCTCAGCGAGGCTGCTCACCGTGTCCAAGGTGAACCACCATTGACTTACGATAGGATTCGGCGCTGGCAATGATAGAGGAAGGTTTGCGCTCAGTCGTCTGGCGTGTGACGGTTTTGCCTCCTTTAGCCCTGTGATCATCGGATTGGCGGTGGCTGGTCCTTTTTGCATCAATTCGATTTGATCAAACAAATCCCTAACCAAGGTGGGATCTGCGCCACCGAGCGCTGATAGGATGTCATCGTAGTTCGTTATTCCACGCGACATTGCCCGTTGGATAGCTCTTAGAACCTCATCTCGGTGCAACATTTCGGGCGTGTCCATTTTTCAGGGTTTCCGGTTGTTGATCCTACCAAGAGGTCGCAAAATTCCCGCTCCAAATACTGCACAACGCATAATTGCCTATTGGTCCTTATGGACAGGGTCCTTAACCCCTTGAAGCTAGATCGCGCTCACGTTACCGTGCGATCAAGAAATGGTTGGAGGTCCATCAATCAACTGTGGCGCGTAGCATACTGCTCCGGATCTTGGATCTCTGTTCTACTCTTGAAATACGCCCAGACACTAACCGCAACGGATCCAAGACAATGGCCCATCTTGTTGTTCATTCCGTGGAGAGCCAGCACAGGTTACAGGGCGTCATTTGGAAGGTCCCGAGGCGTTAGTATCCTCTCAAACAAATCAGGGTGCACCACGTACAGGTGTTTCAAATAGGCGCACGCCAAAGAACTAACAGAATCATCTGAGCCTTGTCAAAAAGAGATCCCATCTTCCCAACCTTCAGGGGCCAATTGGAACTGACGGGTCATTCAATGAGATGATAATCCTGCATTACGTTCGATGCAAAGACAGTCGCAGTACTGTTGGCACATTTCAACCTATCGCAAGATACGTTTGTCTTGACTTCGAACGGACGTTTTTCCGCCGCCCTGCGGTCTGGCAAGCCGCGGGACCCCTACAAGGACAGGATAGGCACCGATTGGTTAGATCCAAGGTCCAATCACCTACTAGGTGCGCCAGCAGCTTATCTCAGCATGGCACCAGAACGTTGTGCGCGAACTACGCACCAGCCAACACTTTTCATTTCAGTTGAGCGAGGCGGTAAACAAACTCTTTTCGTCGTGCAAACACGAACATTAACTATGCCTCACCAAATCATTTGAGTGTGGTAGCTTGCCTGCGTGTGCGCCGAAACCATCATTTGGCAGCATCGTCTCCTGTTTTCTTCGTCAATAATCTTGACACTGCCGCCTTAAGCTCCGATTGATCCTTAAGTATCTCACCTATTCGTTCGGCCAACTCCGTGAGAACAATGCGTATGCTTTTTGCCAATCCCAAGCATTCTTCATCGGTTTGAGCGTGGAGACCGCCGCTCAACGCATTGTGAAGCAAAGCAAGAGGATTGTGCCCATCGATAAGGAGCGCTTGAGGAATACCTCCCTTCAGTGACTCAATAGCGCGGGTGAATTGTCCTTCATTTTTCGCAGATCGAAGCGACTCGATAAATTCTGTAGGAGCCCGAGTGCTCTCGGCAACCTTGATGACTTCATCGAAGATACTATTCTTCTGATTCTCCACGACTCGACGATAGTAGGCAAAGGCAGCAATCCCCATCCCCTGATTCTCCGCTCGACGGCCCTTTAAGTAATACTCTCGTTCCTCGTTCAAGATTGTGAGAAGACGAGTTGGGGTTCGTGAACCAAAGGCTGGTAACTCACCGATCTTGCTGACATTCGCATTCTGCCTATCTACCAACGAGAACAAGAGCGCATATACCTTCGAAGTCTTCTCACAATTCTTGCACACATACTTCAGGAAGAGAAACTGGTTCTCTTTCTCTTTTGGATAAATGTGATCATTCGAAGGTGCAAAGAAACGAATACCTTTGCATTGATCTGACGCGCAATGGAGTTGAATATCCGCTAGTCGGATTTGGAGGTCTTTGGATACGCCTGTTCGATACTCGAACGCAATTACTCGGATCTCGGTTTCCGTTCCTGGCGGAGAAGACACAAGGAAGTCCTCAAGAGTTGGCTTCTTTGAATGCTCCATCGGGTTAGGTTGGTCTTGCTTCATTGTACGCTCATCTTATATGCAAACTGGCGCATAACTATGGCTTAGTCACACTTTGTCTTTTCTTATGCGGGTTGGACGCGCATGTTTGTCTATTGCGCCATTAGATTGAGAACTTAACCGGCTGGATGTAGGTCTTATTGAATACAACCAGGCATTCCCATTGAGTCATCATCGGCACCAGAATCAAGAGCGAGGAGACGGCCGCCGGTCTCGAAAGCCGCGGGGGCTCAGCCAAGCGCTGGTTAGCCATGGGTTAGCTAGGCCAGCGGCCGCCCCGCGTAAAGGGTTACTCCCTTTTCATCAACCCCGCACTCGTGGACACAGTCTGCCGATACAAACCACACTCAATGGCCGACCGATTTGAGGTGTTCGACGAGTTTTGTCCACGCCTTCGCAGCTTGTGAATACTTCCGTTTTTCCGGGAAGCCCATTTCACCATAGGTACGAGTATCTCCCTCAGGGATAAAAATGGGGTCCCATTGGAAGCGATAATCGCCTTTGGCGGATGGAGCGATCATCCCCTTGGTCTCTCCGTCAAACAGATGTACTCTCCTTCCATCACAGTAACCGATCACCGATTTCGCCACGGCTTCCCTGGAATCACTTGCTGACAGAAAACCAACTAGTTTCTCCCCCACCGTATCCCAAACCACTTTCGACAATCCGCCGGGAAACATTTTCAGATCCCTTATTTGGAGTCCCCCATGCTCTACTGCGCACGGGACTCCAACCTTTTCGTAGGCCTTCAGTGCCTTGTCCTTGACAATGACATGTAGATCTATGTGGAGAATCTCCTGAATCGCCTGCCCCACGATTCGGAGGTCTAACCCTGATCCTTCAAGGAAGACTTTGACCTCGGCCGCTTTGAACGAATTGACAGTATTGAAGTATAGGTTCACAAGAGCGCCTCTAGGAAGTCATCAATGCTTTTGTCTTTGTCAATAGGGTCCAGCTCAAGTGTAAGAACACCCCATTGGTTCAATACTTTTCTCTGCACCTCGCCGGGTGAAAAGGTTGTCATGATTCCAGTAGGAAGATCCTCAAGAGATTTGTCTAGCACCCGTAGTTTGTGGAGCTTGTACATGACATACCTTACGTTTATGTCACCGAAGCCATAGCCGACAAAGAGGAGCGTTCTTCCAAGGATATCTGCTCGCAGTTTGATGTCGAGTGCTGTTTCAAATTCCATTCTCTCAAAATAGCTGCTTTCCGTCAACACCAAGCTTGCATCGTCGGAAAACGTCCCATGGAATTTTACAATTTGCGTAGCACCGTGATCTATCGCCGCTATATCTCGGATGTTCGAGATAACATGGTAGGGCTTAGTAGAAAGTCGGAAGGCGCGCTCGATGCTGTCCTCATAGTTTGTAGTGTAGATGAGCGGCGGCGATAGTTTTGCGAGCGCAACATGTGATCTTGAATCATGAATTTGTTCGTCAGAAGCCGAGAATAACTTGTCAAGCTTGCTGCGCAGTGTTCCAATGCTCCCTCGTTCGATGACATAGTATTCTGCAAGCTGAAGGAAATTGCCGCTCAACTTGAATACATCTGGGTCCCAGCCCAACTCCTCAGCAACCAAATCTATGAGTTGAGCCCACGACGGGAACCTGAAACGCGTGGACAAACCTGCACCGATAAACGGGATTAGCCTCTTCTCGCGGATCAACTCGCGGCACTTCTGTAACGTGAGATCAACACTGGACGCACCATTCATTTGAATGCCTTTCTGGCAATTAACCTCTCAATGCTGTGTTTGTGGACACTCCAAGATGTCGGGTGCGACTCCTCGATAATATCATTCTCGTGGCTTTCAATAAGCCAATCGGAATAGATGGCCAACAAATACCCTTCCTCGATTAGTGTCGGCTCCAGGTAATCTTGGACCTGCGGAACGGGCAATGTTTTCGTGAAGGTGGCAAGCACGTTTATTCCGCTCATCGTAGTAAGGACTTTCATTTTGTTTACCAGAGCAACCAAATCTTGCATGCTTGGCAGGCAGTGCAGCAGACCATATGCGATGACGACATCAAATTGCTGGTTAGAATCAAATACACGAGCGTCGGTTTCCACGATTTGAATCCTTGCACTCTCTTCAGCCGGGCAGGCCCTAAGACGATTTCGAAAATTCCGAATTGCATAAGATGAGCATTCGACGGCAATTACGTGATAGCCTAAATGAGCCAAAAAGATCGCATTCTTCCCCTCGCCTGCCCCAAGATCCAGCGCAACGCCATTAGCA
>Ga0182021_10004462_pt1 | contig 16466 bp, 10 predicted proteins | sample 612E3MmetaG_FD_120493 | JGI IMG/M metagenome (GOLD analysis project Ga0182021, IMG submission 120493) | Permafrost microbial communities from Stordalen Mire, Sweden - 612E3M metaG (Illumina Assembly) | ecosystem: Environmental > Terrestrial > Soil > Wetlands > Permafrost | place: Sweden...
CCGGACAATGATAATCTTTATCAGAATTGGCTCAATACATGGGTATCGGATGCACATTCATATAACGGTGGAGGATGTGCTCAGGCCAGCGCCTATAATTATCGTGCCAACAGAGTAATGGCAAATCTTGCATCAAAACTGGGGCTAAACCCGGAATCCTTTCTGAACCGCAGTAAAAATATCCATGATGCTGTGCAGAAAACTCTATGGATCCCGGAAAAGGGCATTATGGGTGAATATATTGATGTGATCGGAAATAAGCTTCTTCATCCATCACCTGAACTTGCAACAATTTATCATTCGATTGAAGCAGAAATTGTTGACTCTTTTCAGGCTTATCAGATGCTTTTATTTACTGAAGATGTATTGCGCAATGAAAAAACCATATCACGGGGAGGTCGCCTTGTTTGGTCCTCTGACTGGTATCCGCAAAATTATTCGAGTTGCGGGTTATATACAGCAGAGAACATCCATCTTGCATGGGCATATTTTAAATGCGGACAAATCGAAAAAGGGAATGAAATTCTAAAAGGGATTGTTGACGCCCATTTTCTTAGCCGCTATCCGGGCATTGTTGCCCATTGTTTGACTCCGGGTGGTTACAGTGATGGTTCTTCCGATTTTACCGATATTTCGAGCATGTACTTAAGATTGATAGTTGAAGGTCTTTTCGGGATAAAATTTAATCTTCTGGATGGTGTAATATCAATTGCACCTGATTTCCCTTCAGAGTGGGATCACGCCAGTTTAAAAGTTGCAGATGCCTCTCTTGAATATCAAAGGAAAGACCAGAAGGAAGTATTTTATTTTCAAAGCGATGCCAGAGCAAATAGGGTCTTTTCTATTCCGCTCCGTTCATCAAAAATTATAAATGTCTCTCTAAATAACCATCCAATAGAATACCGCATTGAACCTGGAATCGGAAATTCTAAACTAATCGTCGAAAGCAATCAAACAGGAGGTATTAAGATTGAAATAAATTATGATTTAAAACAACTTCCAAAACTCATTTATAAGCGAAATGTTTCTCCAGGACAACGCATTGATTTATACATTGATAAAGGTATTATTACCGAAATAAAAGATCCGACCCGATGTCTTAATAGCATTAAACAGAATAAAATGTCTTTAAATGCAGAGGTAGCAGGAATACCGGGTAATCATACTGTTTTCATTCACGTAAAAGAAGGAGAATGGGACAGTTGGCTGGCTGCAGACATGATCATAGATAAAAAACCGCCAGTAATAAAAACTAACAACGGAACTGAAAAAAACTTTAGTCCGGTTGATATATCCGGTTATTTCAATATATCTCTTAATGAAATACATAAGCTTGAATACTGGAACCCGAGACCGAAAGGATATTCCATTATGGCTAATCTTAATGGACGATTTGGATGGGATTGGAATCAGGCGGGTTACAGAAAATTAGTAATTGATGATAATAATTTACGATCTTCTAAAGGAGTGTACTTTGCTAAAAACGGTATTCCATTTTCTACACCGGAGAAAGGGCCAAATGCCTCTTGCGTTTCGATCTGGAAAAATTTTCCGGAGGAGATCTCCTTTAGTTTATCAGGAAAGGGAAATGAATTAGCAGTTTTTTTTATCGGTGTGACGAACCCGATGCAGTCGCGTGTTGAAAATGCCCGTTTTACAATCGAATATACTGATGGGTCTGAAAAAGAAGTGTCGCTTATTAACCCTGAAAATTTTGATGATTGGCTGGTTGGTTCAGTTCAGCAAGAGAATGATACAGAATATTTCAGCGATTTCAATCATGGAATTATTCAACGCATACCTGTTAATCCTTCTAAAGAGTTGAAGGCATTAAAAGTCCGTGCAGTTGCAAACGAAGTTATAGTTGGAATTCTTGGTATTTCTATTCAGAGAAAATGACATATACCATAATGAAAAAAAACCGTAGAGAATTTATAAAATTATCAGGACTGGCAAGTATTGCATTTGCTACTGACAGTGTTATGCCGGGGAGAATTGTTCAGCAGCAAAGAAAGGTAAATGCAGAATATGATAAAAAATTAGCTGATAAATATAATTTGTTGATTCCTGAGCAGGAGGATCAACATGATCCCGCTCCTGACTGGCTGAAAGAGGCAGATATGTTTACCGCTGATTGGTCTGTTAAGGCAGATATGCTTAAATCCCCATACTCGTTATGGAAAGGATACGATATTGAATTAAAAGATACTCTGGTTGAAAGGATAGTCAGATTACCACCATTATATGGCAAAAAAAAGGTACATGAACAGGTACCCGTAATAACAGACGGAAACTTTGACGGGACAGATATCAGGGGAGTGTCGCTTATTTCGCATGTTCCTCATAGTGAAACAGCCTTTAAACAGGCACATGAACAGGGATTCAGGGTTATACCTTATGTCCATTTCAGTTGTATTCATTCATATTATGCTGATCAGGATGTTTTTCTTTTTCAGCATCCGGAAATATTGCTTAAAGATAAGGCTGGCAAATGGGCTCATCTCGAAATGGATGGTACTTACAGGCTTTACAGGTATCTTGTCTGTGCCAACAATCCTGTTTATTGGAAGCTTTCTTTGTCTTATGTAAAGAAGTTGATGGATTGGGGAGCTGATGGCATATTTATCGATAATGTCGGAAATAGGGAGGAATGCTTTGCTCCTGAATTTACTAATTTGAATCCTGAATTTGGAGCTTATGTTCACGAGCATCTTTTCCCTGAAGCCTCACATAATTATGCTTTTAACCGTCTCCTCCAGGCAGTCCGTTCCCTGGTTAAAAGCTACGGTACCGATAAGATAGTAGTCCTGAATTCTGGTATTGATACAGAATTTCAATATAATGGAGATTGTTGTACATGGGAATCATTCATTTACAGTTGGGCCTGGGAAGGAAGAAACAAAAACCAGACCTGGACAAATATTAAAGAATCCGTTAAGAAAAATGAAAGTTTTATTAAAACCGGCCGGAGAATAACTGCTCTATCCTATCTTGATCCCTCCGGAAAAGAAGTGAAAGATGATGCCTTCTGGGCCTTTTGCGCAGCACGTTTATTGGATATGATCTGGTGGACCACATTGAAAAATACCGGGGCAGAACAACTTTACCAGGTTCATATGGGCAACAGCCTGCAGCCTTTACAGGAAATTAATCAGGTTTCATTCAGAACTTTTAAAAATGGAATAATTGTACTTAATGACAGTATGGAAAATAAGACCTTCAGAATTAGTTTGCCAGACGAATTTTACCATAAGCAACTCCTGGATTTATATGATGGGAAAAAGCAGGTCGAAGTTGTCAATAAAGATATAGAAGTTGGTGTTCCAAAACAGTCGGCAAGAATATTCATTGCATTAAATATTTAATGAGTATCAGGAATGAATAATAATTGAATTGGAATTAAATCAAAATATAAAAAGAGGAGAGGGGGATTCCTCGCTGGCGCTCGGAATGACAAGGTGCAGTTGTTATATGAGGTGAAAGCAGAGGCGATTCGCTCAGCGAATCGCCTCTGCTTTCACCAATGCCACATAAAATACTGTCATTCCGAGCGTTAGCGAGGAATCTCATAATCAATTGTTTTAAGATTATTATTGATAACCGAAACTTATAAAATATTTAATTAAAAAAGAGTTATTCATTATACAGAAAGAATCAAATAATATCGCATTATAATGGTAGGCAATCGTAGAAATTTTATAAAATTATCCGGGTTAACAGGTATCGGTTTTTTAGGTTCACCAGTAATATCTCAGGATATAATAAACAGATCTGAACTATACCCTGATTCAGCAACTGATCCTGAAACTGTTGTTTTGCAAGAACCATTGAACAGATTTCCTCGTGCTGTACATGAATATTTCGTCAGATCAGTACGTGATGTGGAACAAAAAGGTAACAAGAATCGTTGGGCAATTAATTCCAGACACGAAGCTGAAATTTATGTACAAGGCGTAAGGGAGAAAATTAACCAGTGCTTTGGCCCATGGCCGGAGAAGACTCCTTTAAATGTTCGGATAACCGGAATAATCGAACGCGATGCTTATCATATTGAAAAGGTTATCTTTAATAGTCGTCCCGATTTTCCGGTTACAGCAAACCTTTATGTTCCAAAAGGAAAAAAATTTCCTCTGCCTGCAGTAATTGGTACATGTGGCCATAGTGATTCAGGCAAAGCATATCCTGAATATCAATCTTTTGCCCAGGGGCTCGTCTTGCAGGGATATGTAGTATTGATATATGATCCTATCGGGCAGGGCGAACGACTACAGTATCTTACCAATGAATTTAAGCCACGTTATGGGATTGGAGTAACTGAGCATTTGCATGCAGGGAACCAGATGTTTCTTACCGGAGAATCATTGAATTCATGGTTTGCATGGGATGGTATAAGAGCGGTTGACTATTTGCTTTCACGAACAGAAGTCGATCCTGATCATATTGGTGTCACCGGAAATTCTGGCGGTGGAACTCAAACCACATGGCTATGCGGTGTTGAACCTCGTCTGACGATGGCTGCTCCAGGTTGTTTCATAACCACCTTTCTTCACAATACAGAGAATGAACTGGCTGCCGATACTGAGCAGTGTCCCTGGCGTGCTCTTAAAATGGAACTTGACCAATCAGACTTTATTGCCGCTATGGCTCCCAAGCCAGTAATTCTCCTGGGACAGGAAAAGGATTTTTTTGATATCAGGGGATTGGAAGAATCTTTTAGCAGGTTAAAGCATCTTTACAAATTACTCGGAGCTGAAAATAACATCCAACTTTTTATAGGTTCGGGTTATCATGGCTATTCACAGGAAATTCGTGAAGCAATGTATTCCTGGTTCAATAAAGTAACTAATATTTCCAAAACTTGCACTGAACCTGCTTTATCTTTAGAAAAAGAAGAAACACTCTGGTGTACCCCTAAAGGACAGGTTGCGGAATTTAATCCTAGTACTGTTTTCTCTTTTACCAGCCAGCTTTCTGCTTCTTTTAAAAAGAAAAGAAAAATTCTTCATGGAGATGAATTAAAGGAGTCGGTTATTTCTACGTTAAAGCTTCATATTCCTGAAAGTGTTCCCGGCTTCCGTATTCTCCGCCCAATAGAAGACAGATCTTATCCGAAAAAATATGCCTGCAATTATTTAGTAGAAACTGACCCTGGTATTTATGCAATCGTTTACAGGTTAGACAACAATCCCCTGTATTCCCGCCCGCCGCGGGAATTAAAGCAGGCGCTTCTATATGTTTCCCATCAGTCCGCCGACGAAGAGTTACGTAAAGAAAAATTACTGTCAGGGTTGATTGTGAATCAACCAGATCTGACAGTATTTGCCTGCGATGTAAGAGGTGTTGGCGAATCACAACCCAATACATGTGGAAATAATTTTCTGGCACCTTATGGCAGTGACTATTTTTATGCAATTCACAGCATAATGCTCGATTATCCTTATATAGGGCAAAAAACCTATGATGTAATTTGTGTCATTAATTGGCTCAAATCATTTGGCTATGATAAGATCCACCTGGTTGCGAAAGGGTGGGGGGCAATCCCGGCAACGTTTGCTGCCCTGATCTCGGACACGATTACAAAGGTAACTTTGAAAAATGCGCTTACCAGTTATAGCGATATTGCTGAACATGAGGATTATAACTGGCCATTGGCAACATTATTGCCTGATGTGTTAAAGACTTTTGATTTGCCCGATTGTTATCAAGCACTTAAGGCGAAAGATCTGATTCAGGTTGAGCCCTGGAATGCAGCCTGTAAGATTGAACGCTAACTGAGAGTAATGCAATAAGCAAAGCAATTGTGCCTGCAAGGGTGATATAGCCAGTACTTTCTATTTACTCAATATGTAAAATATACAATGTTTGCAAAATCCCTTTTGCATGTTATTGTGTCTGTGAATTCCTTCCTCTTTCCGTTTCGAAACAACTCCCAATTCAATTCTGTCTTTTTGTCTGCAAAAACTTTAGTATTTATTATAGAAATAACATCTCCGCCTATCCACCATAAGTCTTTGGCTGATGCAGATCCAAAGGAGTTATTTGTTCTTCCATAATTACGAATTCTATAAGGATATAGTGACAAACCGTAAGCTCCATCCGATTCCCAGATCAGATGAAGGGTATCGCAAACAGTTGTTTTACATGTTCTGTTTAATTTTATGGTAAGATCTGTTAATCTGCTTAGGTAAAAAGATAGAAATTCTGCATTTTGTTCAAGTTCCAAAAGCCCAAGTGTTTTTATTTTGAATACATAGTCTGAATCCCCCACAAGGCAGAAATTATAGAAACGTGCATCTTTGACTTTTCTCAATGAATAAGTGAAACAACCTGAGCTGTCAGTAGAGAATTGACCAGCTTCGATCGGTTCTGATTTATTACTGCGATTTAGTAATCCCTGAACAATTATATTTTTCCCGGGAATTCCCGCCTTTGTTCTTTCATCTGAAACTTTTCCTTTCATTTTCAGGGTTCCTTCAGTATTAACACATCCCATCAGCACTCCAGAAGCGAATGCAAAGAAGATACAGAATCTAATGTTAACCAAATTCGTTTTCCGCATATTGACGAAAGGTCTGAAAAACATAATAAATTTAACAAATTTATCTCAAACTAATACTATAGCTTTAAGTGCCTCACACCTTGTGCCTCATACCTCACGCCTCACACCTTTTTACTCATACCTCAACGCTTCGACCGGATTCTTACTTGCAGCTCTATACGATTGCCAGCTCACTGTCAGCAATGCAATGAGCAAAGCAATAGCGCCTGACAGAGCAAATATAAGCCAGCTTATGTTAATCCGGTAAGCAAAGTTGTGCAGCCATTTATTCATGGCATACCAGGCAATAGGGCAGGCAATTATAATTGAGATCATTACCCATATAATATATTCTCCTGACAGGAGGGAGAATATTTCAACGGACTTTGCGCCGTTTATTTTCCTTATTCCTATCTCTTTTGTTCTGCGCTCTGTCATGAATGAAGATAATCCAATAAGCCCAAGACATGAAACTATGATTGCCAGGAAAGAGAAATAACCTAATATCTTGCTCATTCTATGTTCTGTCCGGTACAGGTTATCATAATCGTCATCAAGAAAATGAAAATCAAGGGGAATATCAGGTTTAAACTCATTATACGACTTCCTCACAAATTCAACAGTTGAAATGGTATGTCCGGGTTTCATTCTGATAAAGAAAGTGTTAGATTCACCTATTTGCATAATGAGCGGTTCAATCCTGTAATGCAATGATTTAAAGTGAAAATCTTTCACCACTCCAATAATATTTAATTTAGTTCCCTGGGGAGTTGTTATTATTTCCCCGATGGGATCCTTAAAATCCAGGATCTTTGCTGCCTGTTCATTTATCACTATTGCAGTATTATCAGTCAAAAATTCAGACGAAAAGTAACGTCCCTCCTTAAGCTCAATCTGAAAAGTTTTAGCATAATCCTCGTCAGCACCCAGAGTATAAAATAATACATCATCACCCATTTTTTTCCCTTCCCACTTATAACCACCCGAAGTGCCCTCAATGTTTAAAGGGTTATTATAATTAATGAAAATTTTTGTTACACTCACTATATCAGGATTGTTGAGGAGCTCTTTTTTTAAGGTTTTCAGTTTAGGATCCCACGGAGCTGTAGGGAACTGAAAATAGCCTATGTTGTCTTTATTAAATCCAAGTTTCATATTTTGCAGATAGCTGAGCTGTTTTCCAACAATCAGTGTGCATATAATAAGCAGTACCGACAGTGAAAACTGGAAAATAACCAGGACCCTTCTGAATTGTGAGTTACCGGGATTTTTATTTATAGCCCCTTTCATGATATCCAGCGGCTTCAACGAAGACAAATAGAACGCCGGATAGCTTCCCGCCAATAAACCGCAAAGCAATACCATAGTTATTAAACCCATATATAAACCAACACTCTGGTAGTTAACAGCCAACGGCTTCCCGATAAGATTCTTATAACCGGGCAACAGCAATTCAACCAGAATCATAGCAATTGCATGAGCCACCAATACAATCAACAGTGATTCTCCTAAAAACTGGACGATTATTTTACGTTTATTTGCTCCTGCCACTTTACGAACTCCAATTTCCCTTGCTCTTCGGGCTGATTGAGCTGTCGCCAGGTTCATAAAGTTGATGCAGGCAATAAGAAGTATAAAAACAGCAATGAGGCTCAAGATCCTGACGGATGCAATATCACCATGACCGCTGATATCATAAGTATATTTTCTTGAAGAAAACAGATGAATCTTTCTGATGTTCTGAAGGAAAATCTCTGAATCCGATCCTTTGATATGCTTCTTCAAAAAATCCCGGATTTTATTTTCCAGTAATTTACCGTCAGTTCCTTTAGATAGTTCGATATAATTATAACATAAATACTGCCAGTCATTTATCGGCGCTCCTCTTTCCTTTATCAACTCAATTGGGACTAAAAAATCAAAACGGAGATGACTATTATGTGGCTTCTTTATAACACCAGTGACTGTTACCTGGTAACCCAACGATTCTGTCAATGTCTTGCCAAGTGCATCATCGTTACCGAAGTATTTGTGTGCCATCTCTTCAGTAAGAACAACATTGTGGGGTTCATTTAGAGCGCTATTGATATCCCCCTCAACAAACTCAATGTCAAACATTTCTAAAAAGTCCTTATCAACAGTGGCAACCGCCATTTCATGCGTAAACTCATCACCTTTTTTTAATCTTAATTCTGAATGAGGTTCGTATCTCGAGGATCTTATTATTTCAGGATATTCTTCTTTCAGAGCTTTTGTCAATTCTCCCGGAGATACAGCAAACAGAGAAGACTCTCCTGCGGAAGGATTTTGGTTTTCAATCACACGGTATATATTATCGGCATTCTTGAAATGTCGGTCGTAGCTCCATTCATCCTGCACCCATAAAAGAATTAAAATTGCAGATGCCATGCCTATGGCCATACCACTGATATTCAGAATTGAATATGCAGAATGTCTTTTGATATTCCGAAGGGCTATTTTAAAATAGTTTTTAATCATATGTTGTCTTGTTGTCACCGTTGTTCTTTTTATCACATGCTTGCCCTTGGCTGCCATAAGCCTGACAATGACGCTGAAAGGAGTTTTTATTTCCCGCAGTTTTCGCGGATTTCCGCTGATTGTAACCTTTTTGCCACCAAGGCGCAAAGACACAAAGTTTCACCAAGTTGTCTCTTAATTCCAAATCTTTGATTTTGACTTTTGCCTTTTTACTTTTGTCTTTTGTCTTTTGTCTTTTGTCTTACCTTAACTCTGCTCCGGATAAAGGATCAGTATTTACCTTAAAATTTCAGTTATAAATACCCCAGACGTTCGTTGGTAAGCAGAGATCCCATCCCTGCTATTGAAAGAGATTGTCAATAAGCTGTTTTTCAGTAGCTGTTAAACTGACAACCTTATTAAAGTTAGTCCAGTCAGGCTCTGTTCGTTTAACTCCTTCCCAGGTGTAAACGTCTGAAAATTTTCCGCCATATATTAATTTATCCATAGTATAATACTTGAAAACATGAACCATATTGCCTGAACCGGAATCATATCCTGTAACAGTTGTACGAATCAGAGAGGTGTCGGGATTTATCAATAGTATTTTCAACTGTTGAAGAGCGGAACTGTTTTCATCACCATCGAGACGAATCTCTAAAAACCAGGTCATCTCTACTAAAGGGGTATCAATTTCCCGTTTATATAAAGTTCTTTTTTCATTATTTGCAATTTGAATAAACTCAATTGTTGCAGTACAGTCGATCAGGTTTTTTCCTTTGTTGCCTACCCGTGAGGAAAGAAAAATACGTTGATTTCTGTAACGGATAAAAAAATTGTCAGTCAGAAGTATATCATTCGGTCTCTGCAAAAATTTGTATGCAATATAACCTCCAAAAACGGGAATAAAAATCAGTTCAAGGCATGATTCAATAAAAACAATTACCTGTCCGGCTCCGGCTTTTGGGAGAATATCTCCATATCCGATTGTCGTGAATGTAACAGCGCTGAAATATATATAATCCAGGAAGTTCACGGTTTTAAATCCCACTGCTGATTTAAAGTCCAGAGAGTCAAACAGGAAATATAACAACCCGAAAATGAAAGTTAAGGCAAGGTATATTGCAGCACCTTTAAAAACAGCATTCAGGATCCGATGCGACCAGATAGATGAAGCAATATTCTGAGTTGCATTTTTAAGTAGTCTTAAGTCCATAATAAGGTATATTTAGAAAGATTGAAGTCAGTCATGAAACTTTTGGATTTTCTATGACTTGATCAGCTTTAAAAAACATTTCCATATATCTGATTAGCTCTTTTCATAATAAGATCATGATAACCAATTTTCATATCATTTGGGAGGAAGCTTTTATCAATAAATTTATACCATTTTTCAAAGGAAGCATTGAATTTATTGAACAGGTTCTCAATTGCTTTATTATCGATATTGAATCTGTTTATTGCCTCCATTACATCTTTTTTTCTGATTTTTTTCTTTTTCCCATTTAAAGTCAGCGCTAATTCTTCTTCATCTCCTTCCACCACAAGGCTGGATGCTACCATATCATATGCCGGACTTAATATATATCCCATGTCGGGATTCTCAATCAAAGAGAAATTTTTTAAATGCATATCTGCATTCCCTGTAAGAAAAGAAAACAATACCTGCTCAAAAAAATTGGTAATATCTAATCCGGGATTTGCCGAAAATCTGGCAATGGCTTTTGCGATTTGTTCATAAGAACTATTGTATTTCTGCTCAGTTAACCTTTCCGTCAGTTGACACATGTCTTCCATGTGGATCTTTAAACCATTCTTCCTGTCAATACGCCTAGTAATATATGAAAGTGTCCCGGAACTCAACCTGATAAGAGAATGAGGTACTACTTCAATGCCGGATATTTCGGCCAGATGCATTGTAATATCTTCCAGTTCAGGCAGAAATTTGTATCTTTTTGTAGGTGGTTTTAGAATGTAACCTCCCCAAAGGCCTACAATTGTGAACCTTTGAGGTTCATCTTTTTTCGACAATTTCTCTATTTCCAGGGATAATTTTGGTTGCACACCCGTCACAGTTGACTGTGATTTAATTATTTTTTCAGCCAGTTGCAACATTTGATCTTCTGAATATGGTAATTCAGGTGGGGTAGATGTTCCAAATATTTTTACGGAACATGCTTTATGAAATTCGGATGTTTCTTCTCCTAATTCATTGTAACAATATAAACATCTTCTCATAGAAAGCGATTAAGAGTTATCTACTTCAATACTAACAGCCCCAATGCAATCCCTGCAACAGGCCAGCAACAAACCCATCCGATCACGGGCATTTAGTTTCCAGTTTTTTTCAGCTATTTCCAATAACCATCCTTCAGGAATCAATCCATCAAAGAACGGGAACATCATTTTACTAATATGAGGTTTATCCTGCAAGGGAAGCGTCAAACTTATTGGCTTGACTTTTAATCCGGTTAAATATTTCTTATCATATATAAACGAATATCCATCCTCATTCTCGGATAAATATCCAGCCAATATGTCGTTCATATAAATTTTAGCTTTTCTCATTCATTTATTAGTTTGTTCCGGTTTATAGGTTGTGGTTTCAACTCCTGCCCGAAAAGTTTTAATACCTGATTTACCTTATCCATTCTCAACGTTGTTTTTCCCTGTTCAAGATCACGAACAAAGCGGATCCCCACACCGGCTTTTTCAGCTAATTGCTGTTGACTAAGGTTCAACTTCTTTCTTTTATCTTTTAGAAAGCCAGATAATGATATTGATGTTTGTTCCATGTTTTATACCTTTTCGGGTATAAAGGTAGTGATTTTTCAATTATCTATACCTTTTCGGGTATAATACAAATAAATTATTGGAATTCAGATTACTTCAATGTAAAATATTTATAAAGATGGATGATCCGGATATTTAATGAAACAAAAAAAGACCGAGTAAATCAATTAATTACAAGGTCCTTTTCATTTAGTTAATTGACTATCAGTAATCAATAATAAAATTGAATATTCCCTTCTGAGAGGTATAATGTGATGTTCAAAATGGAGAGGCGAAAAAGAGATTCCTCACTTTACTAATACTAGTGGCAACATCATTTAAAAGGGCTCTCTCGGGAGAAAAAGATTACCTTCGGTGAGCTCGTTCCGGTAGTGCGGAACTCGGTTCCTCATTCATCCACCTAAAGTTGGCACTTCAATATGACTTGAGATCCGTTGGCGGCGGATAAATTACTAATGACAACAATTGTAGTTCACGCATTCTGAGTGATTTGCACATAAAGCGAAATGAAGTTGTGAATATGAGTAGGGATCCCTCATCCGCCAGTTGGCGGATTCGGGATGACATTATTCTTTAGGTCACAAAGGGAAGGAAGAAGCGGCGGTTTGCCCCCCGGGAAATTCGAAAACAAATTTAGACTGGCAAACCGCCGCTTCTTCCTTCCCCATCCCTCTCCCCTGAAAAGGTGTCATCCCGAACTCATCCATTCCGATAAATATCACAATATCAGCGAATTAAAAAGGATGAGTGAGGGATCTCAAGTCATTTTACAGTACTCTCTTCCTGGTTAAGATGTCATAATGCCTGATGTACAAAAAAATTGTATTGGGACTCGGAATTCCGAATGAAGCCATGGTAAATCTACTAAATACATTAAGAAATCTGGAGGCGAAATGAGGAATCTTCCGCTCGATTTTGAATATTGCTAACTACACCTCAGTCGAAAATATTCAATCATATTATTGATTCCCGATACTCATTTTGAGTTAAGATCTCTTTTCATTAACCAGGACTCTTTTTGTATTTTTCGTACGATACTTTCTCCGGCTCGACACTCCATCCGGAAAGAATCCCTCCGTAAAAATAAAAAGTAACATCAAACAGAACTTTGCTGTTTTGTTCGGTTACCTGGTAGTGTTTGGTTGCTCCATATTCTTTAATCAGTTCATAGCTGCTCAGATTAAGCTTGAGCTGCTCATTATCAAGAATGAATTGATCAGATATTGCTTTTGCCACAGGTTGTAGCTCCTGGTTTCTCCTCGGTGCATTCTTAAGACGGTTAATATAATCTTCAGCACTGTTTACCTGCATGGCATTTTTTACCACAAGTTCAATTACGGCCTGATCGGTTTTCTTCAGTTCAGGAAGTATTGAAGCTTTAGCCAGGCTTAGCGAAGCCAGAATATGTAAGTTAACTGCCGTCATAATACCTTTCTTTTCAAAAGGATTTGTATTTACTATCTTATGTTCTGAAACATCGGGATTTACTTTAGAAGCAGCACGAGATGCCCTGGCACTGTCAGCATACGCTTTAAATTTTTCACGTATTTCTGGTGATCGCAGACTTCCGACTGTAAAGATTGCAATCCCTTTAGCCCCGTTATTTAACGCTTCATCCATGCATTTGAACATAATCGGACCATTGGTTCCAGTCATGCCACAATAGAGGGTAGTCATCGGGTTTTTATCCCGTACATTCTCAATTGTACAATCCGATATAAAGCTCAAGTCACCCGTATAGAAATTGTGGTATACCATCGGGAAGACAATATCCAGATTCCATTTTCCCCAATCCTGACGAACCATCTTTTTAGCCATGGCCGGGGTAGGGAATGGTGATGCCGCCATTACTTTGCCGTATGAATGAACTACTTTGGCAATCTCATTTGCTACCTCTGTAATCTGATCGCAACGGAACTGAGCCCACTTCTCATCAGTTGAAGGATCTTCCAGTTTACGCGGGTCATATCCATATTTTCCCAGGAATAATTTAATCATTGCGGGATGATAGCCAAAATCCCACTCCGGATATTCTCTATCCTGTACTATATCATATCTTGACCAGAGAGTGGTTGGAAGGATAACGTCTACAAAACGGTGATAATCGATCGCAATCCCATTCAATCCTTCAACTTCACAGTAGGAAACGATTTTCTTTTTGATGAACTCACGAACTTCCGGTAAAGCAGGACACATAAATTTATAATAATCTACGTATGCTTTCGTATCGGCAAGACTTTCTCCCTTCCTGTTCACGCTAAACCATTCGGGATGTTCCTTGAGGATAGCATCCCGGTCGTGCTCCAGGTTCATTGTCCAAAGCCATGCATAAACCTCAATCTTATGCTTATGTGCAATAGGAATAGCCTTACGGTAATCATCAGGAGTAGATGCATTAAGCATAACACCATCTATACCTGTTTCATTCATCACAACACATACCGAATCGAAATTCATACCGGGCCTGTAATCCATCCAGGTCCAGAACATCGGATATTTTGAATCCTTCTCTGTTTTCTTACCGGAATAGGCAACTATATCAATGAACGCTAAGAATAGAATAAGAAATTTTAATCTTTTCATGTAATTAAACTTTTAATTTGATATGAATTCGTTCCAACAACCAGGTCCCACCAATAATTATTAAGGCAAAACAGAGACAATTGATAATCCCCATTAAGCCATATGTGAACCAATCAGGTAATATAATTCCTGTAACGTCGGCAAGTCCATAAGATACATAGGGCATCATGTAACAAGTAAGAGTAGCTGTTCCTGCAGGTTTGATAACATTGAGCCAGGAGTCTTTACCTTTCTCTGCCAGCCAACTTAGGATCGAATATGTTCCTATTGCAATAGCCGTTACAATAAATATCCAGGTTGGTGTTGCACCTAATTTGGCGAGTATCCAGAATTGACGTGATAAAATACCCACTAAAAGAAAGATGACAATAGCTGCAACAACATATACAACCTTCTTTCGCACAGGTACCTGAATATATTTTGTGCTTATCAGGGAGAGAATAATGCCTCCCATTGTAAATGCAGGTACTGCTCCGTTACCGATGTGTAAGATCCCCAGTATTTCGTTATAGAAATTTGGACGTGGGAATGACAATATCGATGTTTCTCCCCAGCTCTGGTTCATTCGTGATCCAAGTATACATATGATCACAAATACAATCCATATGGGTATCAGGTATTTCAGACGGTCACGGGTGAACACGTAAATTAAAGCACAGAGAAGATAGGTCCATCCAATTGATCCTAGAATACCCCAATTAGCCCCAAAGACACCTCCTTTGGGATCCCTGAATGTAATTGCTAAAAAGAGAAGGATTATTACTCCGGTACCTTTCAGAATAGTATACAATCTCTTCCTGCCTGGATTATCGGTTGCCGGATATTGATTCCAGACACAGATAAATGCTGCAACCATTAGGAACCAGTAGACTCCTATCCTATAACTAACATCAGGAGATAAGCGTGCCTCGGAGTTTGTAATAAAAACACCCATTACCAGAAGAGCCAATGAGCGAGAAAAGATATGTCCGATTGTAGATTCTCCTGACATCCCTTTATTATATCTGCGTTCAATGGCAAAAGGTATAGACATCCCCACTACAAAAAGGAAACAGGGGTATACAACATCGGCAAGCCCAAGGAAATCCTCACCCCGGGTGGCATGTTCCAGCCAGTGTGGCACATCGTGTATCTTCCAGAAATCGTTCACAAATATCATGACGAACATTGTAAGCGCCCGGAAGAGATCTATGCCGGTGTTACGTTGAGCAAAATCAATTTTTGAATGATTCATATTTGATTATGGATTTCTTTAAACATCTCATAATTCATAATTAGGTATTAAAACTCGGAAATCAGGGAGAACCATTTACCTGCCGATGATCCCCATACTTCTTTATAGGTTGCTGTATTGAACTGCGGCCAGTATGGTGTATCTTCATTAAATCGCGACTGCATACCAACCGGTATTTCACCAACCATTTCTCCTGGTAAGGCAGTATAGAGTTGTGGGTAATTACTTCCTTCTCCCCAGATATATGATTGTCCGAAAGGATTTTTTCCGACAATCCAGAACAATTGCTGCTCTGCAATATTCATCAGCTCCTTGTCTTTCAGGAATTTACCACAAAGGGCTGCTGCTTTTCCTGTTGCGAGTTGAACAGCAGCATTGCCTTTGAATGAGAACCAGACTGGAAAAACCCTTAAATAATGATCATCATCAAGTTTGAACCCATTCTCGAGTTGTTCTTTAAAGTCTTTAGTCACATCTTTATGAATGCCTACCTGAACGATATAAAAATTGGCTGAATCTTTCACTTCATCTTTCTGATAGACGCCACTTGGCACCAATCCGTAAGGCTGTACATACTGAAAAATATTTTTCAGATAATCACCATAGAGTTTTATGGAATTGGCCCATGTTGCATAATCAGGATGGGTTGGTTGTGTTTCGCAGAGTGCTGTCAATGCCTGCATATAAACCTGGTCGCGTGACAGATGGGTGTAGTAAACAATGGATTTTTTATCCAGGTCACGATAGAAGAAGCCCCTGATCTTATCCTTATCATTCAGTGGTTCGGTTCGCTGACACTGAATGGTATATTTAATAAATTCTGCAGCTTTATCAGCGTAG
>Ga0182021_10004464_pt1 | contig 16464 bp, 22 predicted proteins | sample 612E3MmetaG_FD_120493 | JGI IMG/M metagenome (GOLD analysis project Ga0182021, IMG submission 120493) | Permafrost microbial communities from Stordalen Mire, Sweden - 612E3M metaG (Illumina Assembly) | ecosystem: Environmental > Terrestrial > Soil > Wetlands > Permafrost | place: Sweden...
ACCAAAAACACTTCGCCACTGCAAATCACAATTGAAACTGGAAATCTATTTAGAGAAGTCAAAACGTAACCGACATCGATTGCCACAAGCGTTGCCAAACTTATCTTCAGTAAAGTTAGTGAAATCGCAGGTTTGCCTTTGGTCAGGGCTTCTGCCGCTTCAATACTGTAGGTTTTTGGTATCTGTTTTCTGAAAAAGAGGTAAATTAACAGCAAACTGCTGACGAGAACGACAATAGCCACTGGACCCATGAAAATCAAGTGATCGACGAAGCTGTACTTGAAAAAGTCGGCACTTAAAATGTTGATGGGGTTGCTTGTAATCAACGGCATTGCGGCTGTGTCGGCGATTAAGCCTGCGGTGAAAAGGTATGCGAGCCTGCTTTTCCCGCTTATGCCAAGACAGTTACAACTTCTAGCACAATCGGAGTTAAAATTAAAACGGCGCTGTCGTTGGCAAAAAGAATGCTTACTGCCGCGGTTAGCAAGGCTATGTAGAAGTAAAGGCGCAATCCGCTGCCGCCAGCTAATTTTAAAACGCGCAACGCTGCCCATTTAAAGAAGCCCATGGCATCCAAAGTCACAGACAACGCTATGATACCCAAGAATGCTAATGCTGCATCCCAAATGTCAAGAAATGCATTTGCAGCCTGCCCCAAACTAACCGTGCCCAAAAGCAATGAGGCTACCGCACCAATACCTGCAGCATACCCAAGCCGTAAACCCCATGGACGCTTAATCATCAAAAAAAAGGGTGATTCCAAAAATCACTACAGCTACGACCGCAACATAGTTCACCAGAGCCACCCTTCCCTCTCTTGCTTTAGCAAACCACTAATTTGTAGGTGGTTAAAGAACCAAGCTGCCCAAGAATATTAGTTACTCAAGGGAGTTGTGGATTAACTCTGTAAAATTTCGGTAAAATCGCTTTTTTGGTGCGAATACTTTTTTTCTATCAAACATCCATTGATGAGTGTGCCGTTAATCTCAAACTTTGATCCATGGCATTCAAGCCTCTGTACCTGCTCACCCAAACTTACTCTTAACCCTTACACTGGATGTGACCACCGATGCGTCTACTGCTATGCCACAAGTTACATCCCAAACTTTGGTGACTGCCATCCCAAAAAAGATTTGCTTGAGATTTTAAAGCGAGAAGCTGCAAAACTCAAAGGTGAAACCATTTCAATTGCTAACTCGTCAGATCCATATCCTCGTTTAGAATTATCTGCTGGTTTAACACGGCGATGCTTGGAAATTCTCTCAGAGAGCAATTGTAAAATTCAAATTATAACTAAAAGCAATATCGTAACAAGAGACGATGACTTGCTGACCAAAGTTCCCTCGACCGTTGCATTAACCATAACCACGGATGATGATAATTTGGCAAGACTTATTGAGCCACATTCGCCGTTGCCGTCTGAGCGGCTTAGAGCAGCGCAGGACTTAATCAAGGCAGACATCCCCGTTTCGGTGCGAATAGATCCAATCATACCTTTAGTAAATGATCAACCCCAAACGTTGATTGAAGAATTAGCAAGCATCGGCGTTAAACATGTGACTTGTTCAACTTACAAGGCTAAAGCGGACAATTGGATGCGACTCTCCCAAGCATTGCCAAAAGTGGCAGAGAAGCTTAAGCCGTTTTATTTTCAGCAGGGTGAAAGAGTTTGTGGAGCCGCCTTGTTGCCAAAAGAATTAAGGTTTAAACTGCTCAAAGAGATTCGTGATTTGGCGGTAGCTAAGGGGATGCAGTTTGGTGTGTGCAGGGAAGATTTAGCAAAATTGAATACTGCTGCCTGCGATGGGTCATGGCTTATGCCAAAGGACAAAGAGGGTAAATGATGCAAACCCGCGTCATCATGTTAGCCGATTTTGACTATTTCTTTGCTCAATGCGAAGAGCTACGCAACCCAACCATTAAAGACAAACCTGTTGTCGTGGGCGTTTACTCTGGACGCACCGAGGAAAGTGGCGCTGTAAGCACCAGCAATTATGTTGCCCGAAAATACGGCGTCAAATCAGGCATGCCCCTGTTTCAAGCTAAGCGCAAACTGGAAGGCACAGAAGCAGTTTTTTTGCCAGTAGACCACGAATACTATGATCAAATAAGCGACCGCATTATGCAAATTTTCCGCAACTACGCAACCAGCATGGAACAAGTCAGCATTGATGAAGCGTACCTTGATGTTACAGAACAAGTTGAAAGCAGCTTTGAAAAAGCAGAAGGCTACGCTCAAAAAATCAAAAATGAAGTTAGAAATCAAGTCGGCATCTGCTTTAGCATAGGTGTTGGACCCAACAAACTTGTCGCTAAAATCGCCTGTGACAGTCAAAAACCCGATGGCTTAACAATAATCACCCCAGAAGAGGTCAAAAACTTCTTGTCGTCCTTGCCTGTTGAGCGCCTGTTAGGAGTGGGAAAAAAGACAAGCGTAGTCATGGAGTCGCTTGGAATAAGAACCATCCGCGATTTAGCTAACTTTGACGTGCAAAGGCTAATAGCCATTTTCGGCAAATCCGCTGGCTTGTATTTCCACAATGCAGCAAATGGCATCGACAATGAACCAGTACAGGAAACAGGCGAAGCCCAATCCATCGGCAGAATCGGCACACTAAAACAAGACTCACATGACTTAGACTATATTTTACAAAAAACCGACGAGTTAATAGCCGACATCTCAAGGGAAGTGCAAGAGAAAAATTTGTGTTTTAAACAAGTCACCATTTACGCGGTTATGACTGATTTAGGCAGCAAAACAAGATCAGTAACGATTGATCAGCCTGCGAAAGATAAAGAAACAATCAAGAAAAACGTAAAAGTGCTTTTTGAAAAATTCCTAAATGAAAGCCCGTTTGGACTCAGAAGGGTCGGCGTAAAAGTCTCAGGCTTCAGTAGAGAAGAACGCAGACAGAAGCAACTAACAAGTTTTTTCCAAAGCTAATTGTTTAAGCAAAGTTTTTTTCTATGCAAATCATTTCTATTTTGGGTAAAATTTTGTCGTGTGAATCAGAGAAAAAGAAGCTGCCTCCCGACCAGAGAGTTACTGACCACATTTTAGTTTGGGGCATTGATCATCCGGGCATAGGATCAACCAACCCAGAGCTAAAACTTGAACCCTACATGCTAACAATCGATGGTGAAGTCGAGAACCCAGTTAGGTTAAGTTGGAATGATTTCATGAAGCTGCCTAAAACCGTCTCCACCAGCGATTTTCACTGTGTGGAAGGCTGGAGTGTTTTGGATTGCAGGTGGGAAGGCATTCATATCCGAGAAATCGAAAAACTGGTAAAGCCCAAGGATGTGGCTAAAGCTGTGACTTTTGTATGTGCTGACGCGTATACGACTTCGCTTTTCAGAAAAGAACTCAGCGGCGACGATGTGCTTTTGGCTTACAAGCTTAATGGCGAAGTGTTGGAGGAAGGGTTGGGATATCCATTGCGACTAATTGTTCCAAGCAAATACGCCTACAAAAGCGCGCTCTGGGTCATCCATTTACGGTTCACCCGCAACAAAGAATTAGGTTTCTGGGAAAAACGCGGATACCACGACAACGCCGACGTATGGAAGAACCAGAGGTTTAATTACTGACGTTTACTGTTACGACGTTTCTTTGGTTTTTGAATTTCAATTTTGACTCTGATTACATTATTAAAAGATCATTTACATAAATGGAGGCAAAATAGTCAATCTAGTCCAATAATATATGTCAATAACAAATTTTTTATTCAAAAAATTACTTTTACAAGCGGGATAACGTTTATAAGCTTACTTTAATACTTTTGTGGCTCTTCAAGAGGTTGAAAAATATGGCTCAGAAAAATAAAGCAAGGCACCTAACAAACTGCCAATTAGCTAGCGCAGCTTCAGTTTTATCTGCAGATGGCAGCACTTCAAACGTGCCTTTGCTGAATCGAAAAGAAAATGCAAAACAAATTCTCTATCTAAACAGGGTATAAACACAAGGTTACATTTACATTAAGTAGCTTTTGTGTCAAGTTGAAGTCTTTTTATACTTGACTACCATCCGTTTTCATTTATGGGTGCAATCTTTGGACTTTACTGAAGCTAAACTTGGAAGAATCTTCATCCTCAGACTACATCAAGATGAAGTTTTACATGAAGTTATAGAGAAATTTGCAGTTGAGAAAAAGGTTTCCAGCGCGCTCTGCTTCTTTTTAGGCGGCGCAGAAGACAAAAGTAAAATTGTTGTTGGTCCAAAAGATGGAAAAGCTTGCACTATCGACCCTATGATAACTCTTTTGAAAGGAGTTCACGAATGCTGCGGCGTAGGAACCATATTCACCAATGATCAGGGCAAACCATTGTTGCATATGCATGCAAGTTTTGGAAGAAATGATAGCGCCGTTACGGGGTGCGTTCGCAAAGGTGTACCTGTTTGGTTGATAGGTGAAGTTGTAATTTTGGAGCTGAAGGGTTCTTCTGCTAGAAGAGCGAAGGATAAGGATACAAGTTTTGAAGTCCTAGAAGTAAGCTAGGTTTCGGTTTGGTTAAACCGGACTAGGAAAATTCTGTAGCCTTTGTTGTTTGAGAAATCTCCAAAGAATGGCTGGTCTGTTGGAACTCCGAATCTGTGAGTGTTGTAAATCATTGTATTTACCTGGGTGGAGTCTAAGGTTGTGTTGAAGAATTGCATGTGAGCGCCGTAATCAAAAAGAATAATGTATTTGACGTTATGTTGCTCGCATAAGCTGACAAATTGTGTGATGTTAAAGTTTGGCGTATAAGCGTCAACGGCGTCTTGTGGGTACTGCCAAATTTGGTCACTACTCATGTTTGTTGGCAAATAAAATCTGAACATGTCTGCTTCGAAAACATTTGAAGGGCAAACAACCACTACCGACTGATTCTGGCTTAAATGGCCAACTAAATAGCTTGTTGCTTGATCTATCGGAACATGAAATTGTCCTTGAAATTCCATCGTGTAAACATCATAGCTGCTGTAAATAACTGTTAATGCGATGAGAATTATGAAAAGTGCGGCGCCAAGTTTTTTCAAACCGCTCCCGCTCAGAACATTTGGCTTGGGTTTCCAAGAGCGGATTTTGCCGTAAAGAAACATGATGAAGCCTGCCGCCGAGATCGCTAAGATTGGGAAAAGCGGGTCTACATACCGCCATTCGCGGTGTGGAACAATCGTGAAGAAACCATAAACCACCACAAACCATGTGAGAAGGAAGATATCCGGGTTTTTTCTTCGGTAAGCAAACAAGCCCAAGCCGCATAATCCTAAAATCATGATGGGCAACGAAACTGGGTGGGTGGCGATGTTGTTGTATGGCCAGGTCATTTCAATCAGGTAGAAGACTGGGAGGAAGAATCGGGTGCTGTATTCTGGGCGTTGAGGCGAGCCTTCTTGGATGACATATGCTAGACTTTGAAAATTAGTTGCGCCGCTTGTTTGATACACCATCAAAAACCAAGGCGTAACCACTAAAGCTACAATTGCAAAAATCAGCAAAAGCTTGCCTAAACGAAGTTTCAATCGATCTCTGCAAAGAAACAAAATGCTAAATAACATAGCTATGGCGGCAACGACAAGCTGGTATTTTGCCAAAATTCCTATGCCTAAAGCTAAGCCGCTGAAAACCAGCATCTTGTTACTATTCTTACTTATCCATGTGAAGAAAGCAAACATTACTAAGATAAAGAAGAAGATGAGCATTGTTTCTAACATGCTTACTTGTGACAAAGAAAAGAAGCCCGGCATTGTCCCCAACATGATGCTTGCAACTAAAGCGTTTTTTAAGCCATACGTCTTTTTAGTAAAAGCAAACAAAACCCCGATTGCCAACAAAGAAAAAGTTAACGATACAAGCCGTCCTGAAACTGCGTTTACGCCGAAAATTTGGAAGTAACCTGTCGTTGCTAAGTCAAAGAGCGGCGGGTAAAAGCCGTAGGTTGTGAGGTATTGGGTTGTTTGCCCTCGGGTCAGCATTAATCCTCCGTATAAATGAGGCATTTCATCCCATTGAACGGTTCCAAAACCCAAATTGTACAGACCAAAACAAGCAAAAACCACTAAAAAAATCAGCAATGCTAATGAATAGCAGTGTTTTTTCAAGAAAGCAAGCGGTGCCATCGATATTGGGGTCACCTTTAGGCTGCCTCCATTGTGAGGATGCTCACCGCTGGTTTCAATTGTTGATTTAATGTTTCAGCGACCCCTATTAGATGAGAATTAACGAGGCGCTTCTAAAAAGAGTTTACTACAATCTCAAAAAAGTGGCAAAATATCTTGCAAAGCGGAAAGCTATAATTCTGCTCAGATAAGCGTGGCTTTTTTTGCCATTCTTTTAATTCTTTGAAGCTCCTGCTGCACGTTTAAAATCACAGGGACCTCTTGACCAAACGGTTGGCAATTTCCCTCAACTATAGCTTTACTGATTGCTTCAACAGTTGGTTCAGCGACCTCGATTACTGTATAAGCATAACCTATTTGTGGACCATAATGAGAGTCAGTGCCCGCCACCCGCACAAGCCCCAGCTTCTTAGCTGTTTCCTCTGCTTTCCTTACGCTGCGCTTGAAAGGAAAAGCTCGGGAATTAATAACTTCAACAGCGTCAAATGTGCCGCAGACGTTTCCTTTCAGGCAGCCTTTGAAGTACACGTAGGGGTGACAGGCAATTGCGACTCCGCCTGCCTTATGGATGCGCTCGACAGTTTCAGGAGCACTCAAACCCCGAGGAATCAGCTCCTTAATGTTAAGGGCAATGATGTGCCCATCCGCGCTGGAGACTTCAATGCCTGGGATGATAAGAAAATCGGTTTCCTTAGCGATTTTGTAGGCGCCTTCAAAAGAGTTGTGGTCAGTAACAGCAACCGCAGTTAACCCGCGTTTTTTAGCATAGTAAACGAGATCTTTTGGCGTAATCAATGAATCTTTTGAGTAAGTTGTGTGAACATGGAGGTCGGCGCTAATTTTCATTAATCAACCGCTCACTATTTGGGCTGGCTTCCCAGTTTCGCTCGAATATGCGCCAATTGCTCCTCAAGTTTTGTTTCGTCAGCATCGATTTTATGGAATAATGGTGTTGGCTTATTGATTTTATGTCCAGCTTCAAGCGGTACTAAAGCTTCAGCCCAATTGCTTTTCTGCATTGTTCCTTCGAGGTTAAGTGCTTGCCAAAGCTGCTCTGAAGTGTCAGGTATGAAGGGTTCTGAAACGACCGCGATTGCTTTCACAACTTGGGCCGTTACGTAAAATATGGTTCCAGCTTTTTCTTTGTCGGTTTTCATGAGGTTCCAAGGCTCTTTTGTGTTGAGGTATTGGTTGCCGATTCTGCTTATGCCAATCAGCGTGTTGGCAGCGGATTGCAGCCATGTACCTTCGATTTCTTTAGCAGCTTGCTCCACCTTCTCTTTTATCGCTTGCAGCACAGCCTCATCGTCCTTGTCAAATTTGGTTGGGGATGGAATTTGCCCGTCAAACTTGCTGTTTATGAATGACAAGGTGCGGTGAATGAAGTTGCCGAATGTGTCGTTTAAATCAGCGTTTATTTTGTCTATGAATGCAGTCCACGTGAAGTTGGTATCTTTGCTTTCAGGTCTTGTTGCAATCAAAAAGAAGCGCCAGTAATCGACTGGAAACATCTCAAGCGCCTCGTCTATCCAGATGCCTATGCGTTGGCTTTTTGATGCTTTTTCTCCTTTAAACTGCAAGAACTCAGTGGCTGATACGCTCCACGGCAAATTGTAGCCTTCGCCTGACGCTAACAGCAAAGCGGGCAAGATTATGGTGTGGAAAGGAATGTTGTCTTTCCCTATGAAATAGAGGGTTTTGGCTTGCTTGTTAAACCAGAACTCCCGCCATTTTTCAGGTTGACCTATCCGTTGACATTGCTCGATGGTTGCTGAAACATAGCCTAAGACTGCGTCAACCCAAACGTAGATGGTTTTGCCTTCCGCACCTTTGAAGGGTGCAGATATCCCCCATTCAACGTCTCGGGTAACAGCTCGAGGTTTTAAACCTTCTTTTATCCAGTTTAAACTGAAGTTTTTGACGTTGGCTGGAAGTTGCTGGTTCTCTTTTAAGTACTCTGTTAATGGCTCGGAGAGTTTTGAGAGGTCAATGTACCAGTGACGAGTAGTTTTGATAGCGGGTTTGTTTTTGCAGATTACACAGTAGGGTTCAACAAGCGTTGTTGGTTCTAGGAGTCTGCCACATTTGTCGCATTGGTCTCCTCGGGCTTTTTCGCATCCGCAATAGGGGCATTTGCCTTCAACGAATCGATCTGGCAGGAAACGTTGGTCATGCTCGCAGTAGAGCATTTGGGTTTCTTGTTCGAATATGTATCCGTTTTTTTGGATTTCCATAAGGGTTTTTTGGACAAATTCTTTATGCACGGGGCTTTCTGTGGTGGTATAATTGTCAAAAGAAGCTTCCCATCGGCGAAACAATTCGGCCACTCTGGCGTGGTTAAGGTCTGTTAACTCTTTAGGGTTTATACCCTGTCTTATTGCTTCTACCTCGATAGGTGTGCCATGGGTATCTGAACCACTTACCATCAAAACATCATCGCCTTTTAGCCTATAGTATCGGGCTGTGACATCGGCTGACAAAACTGAGCCGACAAGGTTTCCAAGGTGGGGCGTGACGTTAATGTATGGCCAAGCAGATGTAACTAAAACTTTTTCAGGCAAACGAATCATCACCAAACCGTTCTTATCGTCCTTATTTAAAATTACTAGTACTAAATTAAACCAAAAACTTCATTTCCCAAGAAAATCAAAGTTTCATTTCGTCACTGGTTTGAGATGTCTTTTTGCATTTTTCTTGGAAGCTGCTTTGCATGTTTGTGAGGTATACAATGATGTATTTGAAAATTATAGGGATAGAAGAAACAGCAAGGTAATCAATAGGCAAATCTTAAATTAGGAATGGACAAAGTGGAGATTAGCCTTGTTCTTCGTGTTCAAGTCAGCGTCGATTCGGCATGTTTGAAATATAAGTTTTGTCATGGGAAGTAAAGTTTCCATTTAAGTACTTAGCCTTAACTTGAAGCTCAAGCTATACCTTGCTGATAAAAGAGGAATTCTGGAAAACTTCAAATCTAAAAAGTCATATAGAACGTTGGTATGAGCGCTGATAAACTTGATCAACTCCACGAAATCTTGAAGGAACCGTTCCGGAAAAAAATACTGTTAAAACTTGGTGAGCACAACGGCTTAAGTTTTGACGAATTGATGAAAGAGTTGAAAATGGATAATCGAGAAGAAGTAGGCACCCAGCTTAACGTTTTAGGAGACTTAGTTTCTAAAACAGAGTACGATGAGTATTTGCTCAGCGAACAAGGCGTCTCTAAAAAACCAGGCGGAAAATATAGGCTCACGGAAAAGGGTCAAGACGCTGTAAATGAAATGGTAGCTCTCCCAGAAATCAAATCAGAAAACTACAAAGAAGAAATAAACAGAAAATATTTTAGCCAAAAAGCGGTTAGTCGCCGGAAATTATTTTATGTACTCTTGGGAGCAGGCGGCGGATATGCCTTTTTCTTCTTAACGGGTGGGGTTATCAGCATTATCTCTGCAATTAGGCGGCTCCACCTTAATCAGCTTCAAAAATGGCTGGCCACTCTTTGGAGATATAGCTTTGATTGCGACGATTCCAGGAGCGTTTATTGGATATTTAATTGGTCATACAAAGAAGTTTAAGCGTCCAGAACCCGAATGGCACAATTAGCGAAAAATGAAGCAAGCCTTGTGGTAAGGCTTAAATTTCTTAAGGGTTAATACCCGTTACCTGAGGTTTCATAGTTGCCTTATTGTCGAAAATGCGGAGTAAAACTTGAAGAAAACGCACATTTCTGCGATAAATGTGGAACACAAGTAGCGGCAACTTTTGTGCCCCCAACTCAGTCAGCACCCATGCGCCCAATTAGAAGTGACCCTCTTTTTGTAGTGGGTATGGTCTTGATTGCCATAGTAATCTCAGCAATAATTATTGGCGCAATAATTTTTGTTGTATTTCATTTGGATTTCAGTCAAAGCAACGCGAGCCAGCAAAACGTCAACTCGTTATATCTTTTCAACTCGTTATTACATAGGCAGATTCCAGTATTTACTTTGCATCCTTAAAGGCAAAGCCGACGGTATCAATATACAATAGGCGTACCAATCATCAACCGCGTCAGGCATTAGAAGCTAAGGCGTAAACCATTTAAAACACAAGCATCTAACTTTCCTTAAAACAAGAAGTGGTTTTTTTGACTGAAACTAAAAAAATAACTAGACAAGAACTTGAAGCAAACAACGGGAAAAACGGTAAACCAGCCTATTTCGCCTACAAAGGCAAAGTTTACGATGTGTCTCAGAGCAGTTTCTGGCTTGATGGAGACCATCTGGGAATGCATGAGGCTGGCAAAGACTTAACTGAAGAGTTGGATATGGCACCGCATAGGGAAGAAAATTTCCAGAGAGTTAAGTTGGTTGGAGACTTAGTCTAACCTTTAAGCCGTTAAAAGATGTATTGAAGCACAGAATCAATCCTGCGCAAACAATTCTTTACATTTTGTTTATCTTTCGAACTTAATGATTCACGTTTTTTGTGCAATTCGGTTATTATTTCGTGAAGACTGTCGAAGGCAGTTTTCACATCTAAATCGTTGTTCATGCAATCTTCAAAACAAGAAGCAAGGCTGCTACTTAATTCATTTAACTCTGTGGCAGAGTTACTTGATTTTTGCGCTTCCAGATCTTTAACCATATTTTTGAATGAATCAAGCTTCCGACTGGTTTGGGAAAGCCGCTCGAAAGTGAAGTTTAGTTTTTTCCTATAAGGTCCATAGACTAGGAAGAATCGCAGATGTTCGCCAGTGAAGCCTTTGGCTAAAATGTCGTTTGGGTATACGACGTTGCCTGTGCTTTTGGACATTTTTTTGCCATTTAACAAAAGGTGGCCTCCATGCAGCCAGTAACGAGAAAACTGTTTTCCGCTGACGGATTCTGCGATGGCAAGGGTGTAATCGTGATGTCTAACTAAATTGTCGATGCCGCCGCACGCAACATCGATTGTAAAGCCCAGATGTTTAGTGACGATGGCTGCGTCCTGGATATTCCATGCTGGTCTGCCGCTGCCAATCGGCGTCTGATAACAAACCCCGCCCTGTTTACAGCCATCCCAAACGATGAAGTCGCCCTTATTCCATGGCGTACCAGGGTAAGTGTCCAAGTGAAAACGCCGCCTCTTCTTGGGCCAGTTACTCATGTTCAAATGAGCAAGTTTTCCAAACCCTTTAAAGTTTAAGGGTTCGAAATAAACGTTTTTTGCACTGTTATGCACGTACCAATAAGCGTATCCTTTGTCTAATAGCTGGATAATTAATTTTGCTGCTTGATCTACAGCTGAGGAAGCTCTTATGGAGTAGTCGGGGATTTTGATTTTAAGAAGTTTGAAGTCTTGAAAAAAGATGGCTTCGTTTTTCTTTGTCAATTCCTCTATGGTTAGGTTTTCTTTTTTTGCTTGGGCAATGGCCTTGTCTTCAACATCTGTCAATGTGATTAGCCGCGTTACTTTGTTGCCTAGGTATTCCATGTAGCGTTGAAGGAGGTCTTCAAAGAGGAAAGTTCGGTAGTTTCCAATGTGCGGTTGCAGGTAGGTTGATGGACCGCAGGTGTACATCTTAACTTTCATTTCTTCAGAGGGTTTGAAAGGCTCAATTTTTTGCGTGAGGCTATTGTATAGATTTAGCAATCGTGCTGCTTCTCCAGTTAAATGAATATTTATTCTTCTTTCTCTAGTTCCCGAAGCGTTTTTTTCGCTTCTTCCACATGCCTTTCCGCCTGGACCTGAGATGAAAAAATATGCCTAACAATGCCTTGCTTGTCGATTATGTATGTTACACGCCCTGGAATCAAGCCCATTGTTGAAGGCACGCCGTACAGTTCTCTAACCTTATTGCCTACATCGCTTAAAAGAATGAAGGGAAGCCCATAATGGGTAGCAAATGATTTGTGGGATGCCACAGTTTGACCGCTAACGCCCAACACCTCAGCTCCTAAATTTGTTAGTTCTTCATAGCTATCCCTGAAAGTGCAGGCTTCTCTTGTGCAGCCAGGCGTTTCATCTTTGGGATAAAAATATAAAACAACGTTTTTTTTGCCGAAAAATTCTGAAAGAGTAACGTTGTCATCCATTTGGGAAGGAAGCTTGAAATCTGGGGCTTTATTGCCAACTTTAACTGTCAAAAAATCACCAATTAATGAAGCTTTTGACGGCTATTATTCTTTTCGCAGACCTGGGGTAATGGCGATTAAATGTTATAAGAATGACAAACAACTAGCATTTATGGAAAAAACATTAAACATTGCTGATCATAAATGTCAAGCGTTATACTCTAATGTGCCAGGCGTTCCAATTGTTTTCCTACATGGATTATCGTATACCACAGATATTTGGCAAAAAATTGGAGTAACTGAACTGCTAATTGAGAAGCGCATACCATTTTTGGCGTTGGATATGCCTTATGGTATGAGAAGCAGATGTCACCCTAAAACCCGGAACCCGAGATTAATTTGGCTGTGGTAGCTGAAGCAGTCAAGAATGTGTTCGGCTCAAGGGTGCCAGTTCTTGTGGGCGCAAGTATAGGCGGACATGTTGCGCTGATGTACGCTGCCCGGTTTCCAGTTAAAGGTTTGCTTTTGGTTGGACCCGGAAGAGCGCTGGCAGAAGATTTGCCGCTGGCTTATAAAAAATTTAGTTTTCCTGTGAAGATAATTTGGGGTTCACAAGATAATATAATATCGGGAGAAGAAATGCGAACTCTTAGAGACAAATTGCCCAATGCCAAGCTTTTAGTTTACGATGGGGCGTCTCACTCTGCATACAAAGATGAACCCGAACAATTCAAACACGACCTATTGGAACTTTACGCCACTGCAGAACAAACCTAAATTAAAGCAAAGGTTTCGCGAAAACAATATAATGATAACGTCCAACATCCTTAACTTCGCCAACAGCAAACCCCGCATTACTAAGCAACTTTGAAGCGTATTCTTCACTGAACCTAATTTTAGCTGGCGGACCAAAAGGCATTTCCTGTTTCGTCCAATCCAAATCAACCAGACAACCTTCATCTTTCACCATTTTTTTGGCGTTATGAAGCACCTTCTGTGGATCGGCAAAATCATGAAGCACCATACTGTATAAAACAAAATCAACGCATTTACTGCAGAAAACGGTTTCTTCAGCAGCCCCAACCGTGGCAACGATATTTTTTAAGCCTTCAACTTTGGCTTTATCCTTAAGCCTTTGAATTGCTGAAGCGTCAACGTCCACGGCGTAGACTTTTCCTTTTTCTCCAACTTTTTTTGCTGCAAAAATACTAAAGAAGCCGTCGCCACATCCTATATCCGCAAACATCATGCCTAATTGTAAATCTTTTAAGATATCATCTGGATTATACCATGTTCGCCTTGTTGCTTCGTCAAGGTAGAAGCCTCCGTGGCAGCCCATACTTAGAAAACCTTCGGTTATCTACGGGTGGAGGAGATCTCTTATTTGTTTTTCATGTGTCTGCCGAGTTGTTAAAGGGAATATTTCTCGGTCGCATTCAAAAAACAATGGGTCTTGACCAATAACTTTTGAGAGTTTATCATCTGAATCAACATTTACTATCAACATAGTGCCCTGATGCCCAATGAGATGATAAGTCACTTCAAGCGTCTTCTCTTTCTCCAATTTATCAAAATACTTGAATTGCAATGGAAGTAGTTTAGACCATTTCTCGATGGGAACTTCACGTTTCACTTTTTGAATAATTAAAAATTTCATAATTGATTCCAATATACAGATGTTGCTTTGTTTATAAAACGTTTTTTGTATTGAGATCTACAAAGATTTTACTGAACTAAAAATTTTAAGTTTAAAAAATAAATAAAAAGAAAAGTTTAGTAGAAGTTTCTTGCTTCTTTTCGTTTTTCTGCTTCTTCATAGAAACGTAGAACTTCATCTACTATTTCTACGTTAGATAGAAGCATTCGTCTGCAGCAGTATCGTTTCAAGCCTAAGCTGTCTAATATGTCGCTTGCGTTCTCGCCTGTTTTAATGCGCCTTGTGAATTCTTCCCATTTGTCCCCAACCAGTTTGCCGCAAGTGAAGCATCTTACGGGAATAATCATTTTGGTTTTTTCTCTCCTTATCTATAACTTTTCTGTTCTTTTGAACGTGCGCCGGCTCCGCCGAACTTTTTGGTTTCTTTAGCTCTGGAGTCACCTGCAATCATTGTTCTGTCATATTCACTAAAGACTGTGCGTAAATGAGTACTTTTTGTCCATTTCAAGAGGGCGTTTGCTACTGCCATGCGGGCTGCTTCTGCCTGTCCCATATAGCCTCCACCGCGGGTTTTGACGTCCATGTCTAGTTGTTGCCAGACTTCTCCGCCTGCTTGCAGCAAAGGCTCCATTATTTTTGCTCGAGCAATGTCTGGTTCGTAAATTTCAACCGGAGTCATGTTTATTCTTACTTTGCCTACACCTTGCTTAACTATAGCACGGGCAACGGCTGTTTTTCTTTTTCCACTAACAACTAAAACTTTCTTTGCGGGCATAATTATTCCATCCTGTTTCTCCATCCAATTTCTTTTGCCAATTCGCCAAGAGTCATATGTGGACCCTTAAGATCAGCAGAGGAAGCTTCTTCGAACGTGATGAGTTGTTGATCTTTAAATTCGAGGGGTATACCCATGAATACTTTAAGTCTTTTGAATGCATTTTTGCCTTTAGGTTGCTTGTAAGGAACCATACCTCTTACAACTTTTCGCAAATACCTATCTGGTCTTCTGTAATGGAATGGACCTCGCTCTGGAGCGCCAACTTCAAGGAATATGTGGCCTTCTAAGACTTTGGCTTTCTTTTTGCCTGAAAACACTGCTTTTTCAGCATTAAGAATGATTACTTCTTCGCCATTTAGTAGTCGTTTGGCAACTTTACTGCAAAGTCTGCCAACGATTAATCCTTCAGCGTTCACGAAAGTTATTTGAGATTTTGTTGTTTGCATATCTCTCACCGAATGATCTTTACGTTTGTACCCTTAGGATTTTTTTCTAAGAGCTCAGGAATTGAAAGGTACTTGGCTTTGGCAGCTTCAAGTTTTGCCTTTGCTTTTTCAGATGCACCAAATGAAGCAATAGTCACAGCGTGGTTAATGGTGCCTGACCCCAAGATTTTGCCTGGTACAACTATTACGTCGCTTTTTTTGGTGTTACGGTTTATTGTGCTCAAGTTAACGGTTATTCGTCCGCTTCTTGACTTGGATAAATATTCAGCTATGTCCAGCCAGATAGCTGCTTGTTTTTCTCTACTTTCTTTTTTTAGGAGTCCGATAAGCTGGATTAATTCTGGGTTTGTAGTTTTTGTTTCCTTCATTGTACTTCAGCCTTTAGCAGTTCTTCAACTTCATTTAGTTCTTTACCTAACGTTTTAGCGGCTTCACTGAGTATTCTTTCGGGTGGAAGCGCACCTGTTGACTCGATAGTCATAACGAAAGCGTTCTTTTCCCAATCAACCTTTAATGGTGACGGTTTCTTTGGGCAAGCTTCAACGCAATCCATACATAGGTTGCATGCCAAAAGATCTCTTACATCAACCTTTTCGCCTTTAATAGCGTAAACCTTCTTTGGACAAATGTCAGCGCATTTTGAGCATTCTTCACATTTCTCATCTGGCACAGTAATTTTTGGGTAATATTTGTAAACGCACATTGAAACCGGTTGCCACTTAGCGTGAACCTTACCTCGTCCAAGCCGAGCATAAGCTTCAAGTTTTAATTTTTGGTTTTTAGCCAGTTTAATTATTGGAATTTTATCAGATACAGGAATGATTTCAGGATTTTCCGACACTATTTCTCCTGAGTAAACTGTTCTTGTTCCATCTTTGGCTTCAGCATCCAAAGTAAGGGTGACTCGACATTGGGGGCAACCAAATTCGCTTTTGCATTCGCATTCTTCTGGAAGATTATAAGCATCCAAATCTGTTTTCAAAGGAGTAAGTCCCAAACGGTGAGCAATAATTTCGTCCTGTAAAATTGAAGAGTTTTCTATCATGACAACTTCTTCAATTGCCATGCATGGAACCTCAGCGAGTGCTATTCGACGCAAGGCGTTCATTAACGGAACATCCGTTTCTTTAACGCTTAAGCGAAGGTTGTTATCATTTTTTTCAAGGATTTCAATTTTCACTTACTAAGGACACTCCAATAAAGTTACTATAATTCCGCGAGATTCAATAAAGATATAGGGGCATTATTTCAATTTTTCTGTTAATAAAGAAGAAAAAATGAGTTAGACTCTTCTTCCTCTTCTGCCGCCAGGTCTTCTTGTGCCATCATGGGGTATTGGTGTAACTTCTTCAATGCGTTCAATTTTGAAGCCGAATCTTGCTAGTGCGCGGATGGCTGCTTGGGCGCCTGGTCCTGGGGTTCTCGGTCCAGCGCCTCCTGGTGCTCGG
>Ga0182021_10004465_pt1 | contig 16463 bp, 13 predicted proteins | sample 612E3MmetaG_FD_120493 | JGI IMG/M metagenome (GOLD analysis project Ga0182021, IMG submission 120493) | Permafrost microbial communities from Stordalen Mire, Sweden - 612E3M metaG (Illumina Assembly) | ecosystem: Environmental > Terrestrial > Soil > Wetlands > Permafrost | place: Sweden...
CAAGGGGGCAGGCGGGTTGGCAACCCGCCGCAGGATACAATCCTGCCACACATAACGGCAGAGTCGCAACGAGTGGTGGCGGTTCTCCGCGGTCGCGGCGGGCGCGTCCAAGGGGGCAGGCGGATTGCCAATCCGCCGCAGGATACAATCCTGCCCCACAAATGAGAGTCTACCCCTTCCGCAGGGCCAGCACGGCGTTCAATCCGCCGAAAGCGAACGAGTTGGAGAGCGCGTACTCCACCTGCGCGCGCCGGGCGTGGTTGGGGATTACGTCCAGGTCGCACTCGGGATCGGGCTCGGTGAAGTTGGCGGTGGGAGGGAGCATGCCGTCGCGGAGGGCCAGCGCCGTGGCCAGGCATTCCAGGGCGGCCGCGGCGCCCAAGGTGTGGCCATGCATGGACTTCGTCGAGCTGATGGGCAGGCGCTCGGCGTGCGGACCGAAAACGGAGCGGATGGCCTTAACTTCCGTAGGATCGTTGGCGGCCGTGGCGGTTCCGTGGGCGTTGATATAGCCGATCTGCTCGGGCGCAAGGCCGGCATCGCGCAAGGCGGCCCGCATGGCCCGCGCGGCGCCTTCGGCGGAAGGCTGCGTGATGTGGCAAGCATCGGCGGACATGCCGAAGCCCACGATTTCCGCGTGAATGCGCGCACCCCGGGCCTGGGCGGCTTCGAGCGGTTCCAGCACCAGCATGGCGCCGCCTTCGCCCAGGATCATCCCGCGGCGGTCTTTGGAAAACGGGCGGCAGGTCTCCGGCGAGACCACGCGCATGGCCTCCCAGGCTTTCAGAATCCCCAGGCTGAAGGGCGCTTCGCTGCCGCCGGCGATGGCCAGGCCGGTCGAGCCCGCGCGCACCATCCAGTAGGCCTGCCCGATGGCGTGGGCGGCGGAGGAACAGGCGGTGGAAATCGTGAAGCTGGGACCGGTGATGCCGAACTCCATGGAGATGTGGCTGGCGCCGGCGTTGGCCATGGTCTTGGGAATGGTCAACGGGTGCACGCGGTTGTGGCCCAGCTTGTACAACTCCCGAAAGCCGACATCTTCGGTCGACTGACCGCCCACGCACGACCCCGTGACGATGGCGGCGCTCTCCTTAAGCTCGGGCGTCCAGGAAACCGCGGCATCGGCGACGGCCTCGCGCGCGGCGATCACGGCGAACTGCGCGAAGCGGTCCATGAAGTCGGCGCGGCGGTCGTCGAAGTAGGGCTGATGGCTGTAACCCTGTACCTCGGCGCCGTTCTGGAAGCGCAACTGGGAGCGGTCGGCGGATTCAATGGGGGCGATGCCGCAGCGGCCCTCGCGCAACGCCTCCGCGAACTCCGCGGTATTCCGGCCCAGAGCGCAGATGGCGCCCATTCCGGTGATGGCCACGCGCCGCATGCGCTACTGGCCGGCTTTCGCGCCGTCGGCTTTGGCGGCGACCAGCTTCTCGACACCCTCGCACATCTGGCGGATGCCGCGCACGTTGCGCACATCGTCGTCGGGAATGCTGACATCGAATTCATTTTCGAGAGCGAAGAGAATCTCGACGGCATCCATGGAATCGATCCCCAACTGCTGGAAATCGCTCTCGATCGTGACCGTTTCAAGGGGAATGCGTTTGGAGGCGGCGATCACCTTCAGCACGCGTTGGATCAATTCGTCGGACATAGCAATTGGCTTACCGTTTCAAATTTGTAGCCCCGGTCCAGCAACACAGGAACCAGGCGCCGGACGGCTTCCACGGTCACGCCGATATCCGGCCTGGCACAAAGCTCGCGTCCGTCGTGAAGACACAGGATAGCGCCATTTGAAACGCGCCGCGCCATGCGCTCAACCACCGCCTCCACGGCCAGATTCCAATCATAGCCGATTACGGTCCACATGACGCCGGTCAGATGGAGTCTTTGCTGGGTCCGGCCCAGCCCGAACCAGCGCACGCCGAAGGGCGGGCGGAACCAGGCGGGCCGGACGCCGGTGTGGGTTTGGATGGCGGCTTGAGCGCGTTCCAGGTCCCGCTCGATGAAGCGGCGCGAGCGAAAACACAACAGCGGATGGGTGTGGCTGTGGTTGCCGATGGCGTGGCCGGCCTCACTCACGGCGCGCGCCACGGCGGGCAGGCGCTCGACATTGGCGCCGCACTGGAAGAAGGTGGCGGGCACATGGTGGCCGGCGAGGATTTCAAGGATCCGCGGCGTGCTCTCGCTGGGGCCGTCGTCGAAAGTGAGGGCCACGGCGCGGCGGCCGCGCGGGCCGCGCCACACGGAAGGCGAGAAGACGCGCGAGGAGCGGCCCCGGACAGCCCAGGCCATGAAAGCGGTGGCGGCGCAGGCGGCGGCAAGATCCATGCCGTGTTGGATGGGTCCGTTCATGAATTCTCCATTGTAGTGGTTGTCGGTGGGGCAGGCGGCGCCGTCTGCCAGGCTGTGCAAGAAGAGCCAGCGGCAGGCGGAACCGCCTGCCCCACCAAGCAGTAGAAGCAGTGCCGGCAGACAGGCAGGCCGAGTACCACTCGGCCGCAGGTTAACAACCTGCCCCACATGGCGGCAAGCCGCAACGGGTGGTGGCGGTGCTCCGCGGTCGTGGCGGGCGCGTACAAGGGTGGCAGGCGGATTGCCAATCCGCCGCAGGTTAACAACCTGCCCCACATGGCGGCAAGCCGCAACGAGTGGTGGCGGTGCTCCGCGGTCGTGGCGGGCGCGTACAAGGGTGGCAGGCGGATTGCCAATCCGCCGCAGGCTGCCAGCCTGCCCCACAGGGCGGCGAGCCGCAACGAGTGGTAGCGATACTCCGTGGTCGTGGCGGGCGCGTACAAGGGTGGCTCACTTGAAACGGCGCTTGTAGAAGAAATCCAGGCCGAACAGGCCGTTCTCTTCCCGCAGCGCCACCACCGACCACTGCCTGCTGAAGGACCATTCCACACGCACTACTTGCGGGTTGCTGGTGGTGACGTTGGTAATGTAGGTAAAGGTGAGGTCGGGAGTCACCTGCTGCTCGAGAGTGAGGCGCGCCTGGGGGTTGGTTTCCAGGCCCGGCAAGGTCGGATCGATGCGCAGGTTGCTCACGCCGAAGAAGCGTTGCAGGCGGCCCGCGACGGGGCTGGTGATGGCCTGGCCCAATAGCGCGGAGGCGCCCATCTGCTGCCAGGATTGCGGCGTGGTGCTCTGCGCGGCCAGTAGCGCGGGGTCGGAGGTGGGGTTGCGGCCGGTGGCCAGCAGCGCCACAATCTCGTTGAACTGGAGCGGCGGATCGGAGCGGGGCGTCAGGTTCAGCTTGTTCAGCGGGCCGGAAACCGTGAGCATGATGTCGATGCCGCGCGCCTTGGTTTCGAGATCCACATTGAGGACCGGCTCCACCCGCAAGGGGTTATAGAACGCGATGAAACCCTGGTTGATGGTGAACTTGGTGCCGAAGAACACCATCTGCCCTTGGGTAATATTGATGCGGCCGAGCAGAGCGGGATTGCTGGCGGTGCCGCGCAAGCGCAGGTTGGCTTCGGCCTGGAGGTTCTCGGTGAGGGAGGTTTCGAACCGGGTGTCGAAAGAAGTGTCGATCTGGACATCGAAATTCAGGCCGCCTAGAAAGCCGGTCCGGGCGGATGGGGTGCGCACGGGTTGGGCGGAGTTCGCCAGCATCGAGCCGACGTCCGATTCCAGGTTGACGCCGGCGCGGCGGATGGTGAGGGTTCCCGCGAGCATGCTGCGATCCGAAGTCCCAGTCAGGTTCAGGCTGCCATCGGCGATGGTGCTGACACCTTCGGGATAGCGCACGCGGACCTGCCGGACCTGCGCGTGCAGCCGGAAGACCACCGGACCGGCGCCATAGCCCGCGAAGCCGGAGATCTCGATCTTGCCGCCGCCGGTCTCGCCGCTCAAGCTCTGGATGGTGGCTCGGTCGCCGGTGAAGAGAACCACGCCGTTGGCCTTCGAGATGCCGTTGGGAACACCGGCGATATCCATGGCCGCGTCATGGAACTCGAGGCGCCCGTTGACCTGGGGCGCGTCGAAGGGCCCGCGCACGGTGGCATCGGCGGCGACCGTGCCGGAAGCGTTGAGGTCGTGGCTGAATTCCCGGACCAGGGCCAGATCGGCGTGGCCGCTCACCCGCAGATCCAACCCGCTCTTGCGTTCGAAGGGCAGCTTGCCGGCGATACTGAAATCGGACGAGCGTCCCACCAGGCGGGCGCTCTCCACGGTAAGGACGGAGTTGGCCATGGTGGCCACCAGGGGGCCGTTGTTGTGGAGAGTCAGCGCGGCGGTGGGCAGGCCGGTACCGGGCGCCGGGCCGGCCTCGAATTTGGCGATGCGCAATTCGGCCTTCATCAACCACGGCTTGAGCGCGGGACCGTCGATGCGAAGCTGGCCCTCCGCCGAACCCGCGAACCGCGCGGCGGCGCTGGCGGCCGAAGGCGTCATCCAAACGCGCACGCGGGCGAAGTCCAGACTGGAAAAGGCGACGGTGGCGCTGCCGGGGTAATCGCCTTCGAGACGCCACTCACCCTCGCCCCGAACGACGGAGTCGGCCAGATCGGACTCCAAGTGGGCGCGCAGCACGGGGCCCTGCGTGCTGGCGGTGAGGTGGACGTCGCCCAGCGGCTGGCCGGTCCATTGCAGGCCGCGCAAGGAGACATCGGCGTGGAGACCGGAGATGCGGAAACCGGGCGGCCCGAGTTGGACATCTCCGTCGGCGGCCACCTGGACGGTTCCGTTGAGGCCCGGGCGAGCCTCTTGCAGGGTATGGATCCGCTCCAGCGGCATGGCGTTGCTGGCCACCTGAAAGCGCAGGCGGCCGGCGTCGAAGCGGTCGGGCGCGTGGTCGAAGGTGGCGCTCAAGCGGACCTGCATGGCGCCCGCGGCGAGCTGCCCCGCGGCCAGCGCGACGGTTTGGCCGCTGTAGCTCACGCGCCCGGTGAAACGGTCGAAGGGTTCGTCGCGGAGTGTACCCTTGACCACGTCGATATCGGCGTTGACCAGCGGCTTGCCGATGGTGCCAGTCAACTGCGCGGTGGCATGGAGCGTGCCAGTGAGGAGCCCGGCCAGGTTGGGAAGACCGCTCTCTGACGTTCGCGGCTCGGATTGCGGGCTTCGAACGTCGCGGAGTGGTTGGGTCACCGAGCCGCGAACGTCGGAGAGTGGTAATGGGACGTCGCGGATGGTCGCGTTTCCAAAGATCAGGCTGCCATCGTTGGTCTTCCACTGGCTTAGACCCACCGCCACATCGAATTGCGCGCGCGAAGGGCCGCGGGCCAGGGTGGCATTCCCCAGTCCCAGTTTCTCCGGCGATGCGGTGAGGTCGGCGCCCAGAGAGTCGAAGCTCGCGGCCTGGTAGGAGAAGCGGGTGACGCGCAGGCGGCCGGCAATCCGCGGATCGTCCAACTTGCCGGCGACGGTGCCCTCGAAAGACACGGAGCCGCCGCTCTGGAGCTTCACCGGCAGCCGGGCGGCGCTCTGGCCCAGCGCGGGCAGGAGGTCGTCGAGATCGCCGGTTTCGAGCTGAACGCGTATCTCGCGGCCGATAGCGCCGGAGAAAACGGCGTGCGTGGAAGGCAGCGTGAGGGAGGAACGGCCGAGGTCGAGCAGGCCGCCGCGCGCCTGGTAGCCGGCGGCAATCTGCCCGTGGACCGGCGGACTGTCGGGTGCGGGCGCCAGGTCCAGGTCCGTGGAAACGCGCAGTTCGATGGGCCGGAGCAGCGAGCCCTCCAGGTTTACCTGGCCCGATACGCGGCTATCCCATGGCAGCCGTCGATCGCTGTACAGGGCCACCACACGACGCGCTTCGAAATCCGCGATCTCGCCGGCGACCGTGTAGCGATCCAGGTTGCGAAGCCGCACCTCGCCGCGGAAGCCGCCGCCCAGGGCGTCGAGCGCCACGCCGTGGAATTCGAGATCGCGGCCGCGCAAACCGGCGGTGGCGATGGTGCCTTCCACGGGAACCTGGCTGGTGGAGTTCACTTCGCTGCCCGAGAGGCGGACACCACTCAGGCCGATTCCCTGCCTGCCAGCGGCCAGCGCCGCATCGACGCGGAAACCTTCGAGGCGCACGAACGAGTCGCGGTACTCCACGCCGGATGCGTGCAGGCGGCCGGAGGCGGAGTAGGTGGAAGATCCCGCCCAAACGGCGTCGCCGGCAACTTCGACCGTGCCGCGCCGCAGCTCCGGCACGCGAAAAATCCGGTTCACGTCGGCGAGAGAAGCGCGCAGGGCGTATCGGAAAGAGCCGTGGGGCGAGACCAGGTCTTCCACCGCGCCCGAGAAATCGATTTGGGAATTGCCCGTCGCCACTTTCGCGGAGGTGACGCCGATGCGATTCTTCTCGAAAGTCACCGCCAGGGCGACGTCGAGCGGCACGGGCCCGTAACCGCCCCACGCGGCTTCGAGCGGCTGCACGGAAAGATCCCCGCGATAGCGCGGCCCGGCCAGCTCGTAGAGGAACCTGGCGTTGAGGTTGCGGCCGCGCGCGTCGAAGGGAACCTGCCCGCGCGATTCGATCTCGAAGACTCCGTTTTGCAGTTGAAAGCGGCCAATCGCCAGGTCGAGGATGCTCTGAGTCGTGGAGCGCCCACCGCGAACCTTGGGTGCCGGCAAATTGGTGCGGCCGTCGGAATCGATGGTCAGGTAGACGCGCGGCTCGATCACTTCGAGGTACTGAATGTCGACGTCGCGCTTGAGAATCGAAATAATCTTGAGACCCACGGCGACGTTGCGGGCGTGGAAGAGCGGAGGCTTGCCGGAGGGTTCCGTGCCGTGGATTGTGAAGGCCCCGATTTCCGCCCGCAGCCGCTTCCAATCGAAGTGGAACGAGCCGGCTTCGACGCGGCCGCCGGTGGCCGTCTCGACCGTGCGCACTACCCGCTCGCGCACCTTCTGGTTGAACCAGGCGCTGCGGAGCACCAGGACGGCCGCCAGGGCGACGCCCAGAGCGACACCGGCGAGCACGCCCACGGCCGTCCACGCCATGCGCTTGCGCGTCACCGGAACACCTCGTCGTGGAACACGATCCCGGTGCGGTTGCGAGCTTCCTTGAGCCAGGTATCCATTTCCCGGTCGGCGCGCTGGCCGGTGATGGTGCGCTCGATCTGGTCGCGATAGTCTTCGAGGCCGATGGGCTGGGCGGGGTGGGCGGCTACCGCCGCCGGCTTCACGATCTTGTCGAAATAGTCCTGAATGTCCTGGCTGGTCACCTGGACCCCGGATTGGAAGCGCACTTCGATGAACAGCAGCAGGGTGCGCTGCCAGAGCAGCAGGTCCTTGACATCCTGGTCGGCGATGCCGTAATCGGCCAGGGCGCGCTGGTAGTCCTCGTCGTTCGGAAAGCGGGTTTTCTTGAACGCCTGGAGGACGGGGGCCACCTCGGCGGCGCTGGGGACCGGATATCGGCTGACCTCCAACTCACGCCGGATGAGCACCTGCTCCACCATGCGCCCGGCGGTAGCGCGCCGGCCGGCGGGGGTGAAATCGGGCTGGACGCCATCGAGGAACGCGGCCACGCGGATTTCGCGGTCGAGGTCGCTGGCGGCGATGACGCGGTTGCCGACAGAGACGGCGATGCGATCGACGATTTCGGCGCGCGCGAGGAGGGCGAAGGTCAGCAGGGCGACGGCCAGCGCGGCGGTGGCCCTGTCCAACCGCTCTCTCAGAAGCCGTGAAAGAACCCAGCTACGCAGGCAGAACCGCCTGCGCCACCACAACGAGTCCTGCATTTTCAGAGGTGGGGCAGGCGGTTCCGCCTGCCTCGCCCGCTTGCGGGCGTTCTTTTCACAGCTTCTCACGTTGGCGGCTCGGAAGGAGATTGCGGTAGTCAATTTGGGCCGCCGATGAAGGCGGATGAGAATAGCACCCCAGGCGGGAGACGCATCTTGCCCGGACATGTGGAGTTTTCATTCACGGCCCGTAAGCTCCTCTTTTTCCGATGGTTGAGGTCGCGGGTCGAGATTTTGCGACGCATCTTGAGAGCCCTTTTTGCAAGATGCGTCGGAGGAGAGGCCGTTGGCGTGGCAGAGCCAAGTTCGGATCGGGATCAAGGCGGATGCCCTCCTGTCCACAGTGTACAACGGGTAGGGTACGGTAGGAAGCGTAAGTGATTGATTCCGCAAAGACAATGCGTTGTGATTCAAAAAGGTTTGCTCGGTTTCGCGGCGCCGGGCGGCGCAGAGATCAACGGGGGTAGGAACCGGTGATCTTCTTCACCAATCCGTGGAAGCGATGGAACCACGATGCGCCGGGGAGAAACATCATCGGGCATTCGCCCGCAATTACCGAGATGCCGTTGGCGTCACAGAACTTCACGGCGTCGGCGCTCACAGCGCCCTGGCCGGTGGCGCGGTACATCCATACCCGCTTGACGCCCGCTTCGGCGCAGTCCCGGACCACCTGGTCCGTGAGTGCCGGCGGCGTCATCAACAGGGCGCGATCGACGGGAGGTTGGATCTCCTGCAGGCGGGCAAAGCATGGCTGCCCGTCCATCTCGCGCGCCTCCGGATTCACCGGCACGGCATCATAGCCTTTCTCGCGAAACTCGCGCAGCATCACTCTTGAGAAATCCTTAGGCTGGCGCGAAACGCCTACGATGGCGCAGCGCTTCTGGCCCAGGAAGTCCTCGATGCGCTCCCCGACGGTCATAGCGGATCGAATCTCCTTCCGTCATCATTATAACTTCGGTCGTACCTGGCACACCTGTACATGGGCAAGGCGAATCCCTGGGCCATGGCGGTCATTGAGGCTTCTTCGGCATTGCCCGCATGGAGCCGCCGGAGATGCCGCCGTCAATCAGCAGGGTCTGAGCGGTGACATACTCGCTGGCATCGGATGCCAGGAAGACGATCGCTCCGTCCAAGTCGGCCGGTTGCCCAGGACGTTTCAGCGGGATCCGGTCGCAGAGACTATCCACCCATTCCCGGTCTTCATACAGCACCGCGGTTTGCGCGGTCTTGAACCATCCCGGCGCCAGGCAGTTCACCGTGATGCCGTGGACGCCCCAGTCGTCGGCCAGGCTCATGGTCAGTTGCTTGACCCCGCCGCGGCTCGCGCCATAGGGCCCCAAGCCGGCATAGCCGGACACACAGGTGACCGAGCCAATGTTGATGATGCGCCCGTATTTCCTCGGAATCATGTGACGGGCCACTGCTTGAGACACGAAGAACGTCCCTCGCAGGTTGGTGTCGAGCACGGTGTTCCAGTCTTCCCAGGCAACTTCCAGCGCCGGTTTGCGGATGTTGCAGCCGGCATTGTTCACCAGGATATCGATCTTGCCATAGTGCTCCATGGCGGAGGCCACCACCCTCTGGATGCTGTCGTAATCGCGCACATTCAGCGCCAGCGGCAGAGCCTGCCGGCCCAGCGCCTCTACTTCCGAGCGAAACGGATCCAGAGTGGCGGGTTCCCTGCTGGTGACGACAAGATCCGCGCCGGCCCTGGCCAATGCGCGGGCGAAGAACTGGCCCAGACCGCGACTGGTGCCGGTGACCAGAGCGACCTTGCCTGTGAGATCGAAGAGTTTGGATTCCATCGATATTCATTAGACCGCAACGCGAGGCCGCCAAGTTCCTCTACAATGTGACGCTGGAGATGCCCTGGCCGGAAGGCGCTCTCCCGCGATGCCGCGTTGCCGTTTGAACTGGCCGTGGTCCTCAGCACGACCGAAGTATACGAGTTCTTCCAGCGCGCCGGAGAGGCGGTTCCCGCTCCCCCGGCCTTTCGGCGCCGCCGAACCGAGCAAACCTTTTTCGGTCACCAAATTCTTCGAACTAAATGTCTCATGGAGTCAGCGGCTTAGCGGGCCAGACGGGGTGTTCCGGCATGTGCGTAGGGTAATGTGAGATTGAAAGGACCACCGCATTTCGGGCGGTCGCTTACAGCGAAATGCCAAGCGAGCCAATTATTATCGTCGTTTCTTCGTTGTGGTAGCTAGCTGTCTTTGAAGTAACCAAATCGCGCTACCCACAGGCGCGTCAATCAAATCACCCCTATTTGGGGTAATTTTTTCGATTCCAAAAGCTGGTATCATTCTTTGGGGGTATCACCGCAAGGTAATACTCCCAAAGAATAACCAGATCTAGTTTGGTTTTCCGACAAACAGGTCTGAAGCCGGGTGATTTGAAAACAGCCAAAGTAGCGGCTTGTTGCGCGCTCGCATTCTCGCTAATCGGCACGGCGCGAAAACCCGTTCCTGGACGCGTGCCGATACCGCTGCTCTTCACGGAGAACGTGTCCGCCCGCCGTGCGCCGCTGCTGGCACAGTTGCGCCAGACTGCCGGCATATACGGGCTCGGCCAGTATGGCGATGCGGCCGACCGTTTTGGGTCCCTGCGGGGGGCTGCGCTCGAAGCCGGCGACGTCTACGTAGCGGCGCGCGCCACGGGCAATCTGGGCGCCTGCCAATTCGCCCTACACGAGTATGATCCCGCGCTGCGCTCCTTCCTGGAGGCGCATCGTCTGGCGGATCGGGCCGGCGACGCCAGCTACACGGCGGTCCTGGATGTCAACATCGCATCGCTCTACTCCGAAATGGGAGAACCGGAAGCCGCGGCGCAATGGATCGAGGGATCCCTGAGTCGCATGTCCGGCGAGGACCGGCGCCAACACCTGCCCAAACTGCTGATCCAGTTGGCCATTGTGCGCGCGCGGCAAGACCGCATGCCGGAAGCGTCCGAGTTGTTCCGCCGGGGAACCGAGGCCGCCGATCGCGCCGGCGACCTCGAGCTTTACGCCCTTGGCTGGAATCGGCTAGGCGAGGAGCTTCTGAAACGCGGCAGCCTTGCGCAAGCGGAAACCGCGCTTCTGGAGGCCTTCCGCGTCCGAAAGCTGCACCGGCTGGACTTGGAGCTCTCCTATCGCAACCTGGGACGTCTGCGCCTGGCGCAGGGCGACCTAGCGTCCGCTTCCGCGCTCCTGGATCGCGCCGTGGAGTTGGCGGACCGTCCATTTCCCCCCCTGCCTGCATGGGACGTCTACCATTCCCGCGGCCGCGTTCGGCTGGCGCAGGGCCGCCTGCGGGAGGCGCTCGACGACTTGCGAATCGCGGCGCGCCTAGCGCGTGCCTGGCGCTGGTCCGCGCCGGCCTATGACGCCGCCAACACCGGAGCCGAAGGCATGATCGAGCAGGTCTATTCGGCCCTGGTGGAAGCCGGCAACCGGCTCTACCTCGAAACTGGCGACGCCGCCCTCATTCGTGAGACGTTCGAAGCCGAAGAGGAGAACCGCGCGGGCAGTCTGCGGGAGATTCTCTTCGGACGCCGCGCGGACGCCGCCAACGTGGCGGCCTCCGGGGTGGCGCTCGAGCGGCTGCAGCGCGAGGAGGCGCAAGCTCTGCGGACTCGAGACGCGCGGGCCCAGGACGCGGTCCGCGCGACACGCGCCGAAATCGTCCGCGCGCAAGCATTGCCGGAGGCGTCTCCCCATTCCGCCACCACCGGCCTGCTGGAACGCACGCGGGCCGCGCTCGATTCCCACACGGCTCTGCTCAGCTTCCACCTGGGCGACTCGGTTTCCTGGATGTGGGCGCTGGACCGGGACGGGCTGGCGCTCCACGTTTTGCCGCCGCGCCAGCGGATCGAGTCTCAGATCCAAGCCGCGACACGCGCCATCCGGGAAGATTCGACGGAATCCGGACCGGCCGGCGCGAATTTGTACCGCACCCTTTTCGGGCCGCTGGATGCCCGGTTTCGACGCAGGACGCGCTGGCTGCTGGCGTTGGACGAAGGGCTTTTCGACGTGCCGGTGGCGGCGCTTCTCGAAAGCACACGGCCACGACCCGTCTATGTGGCGGAGCGGCGCGCCACGGTGGTCATCCCCGGCGCCGGCTATTGGCTGGAGACCGCGACGAGACCCACGGCCGGGCAGCCTTCTCCGGTCTTCCTGGGAGTGGGCGATCCCATCTACAATGGGGCCGACCCGCGGCTGCCGCACCGCCGTGAGAATGCCGCAACGGGATGGTTGTCGCCGCTGCGACTCTTCACCGCTTCCCCCCCGCGTGCCGCCGCCGGTCTGGTGCTGCCCCGTTTGGTGGCCAGCGGCGAGGAGTTGGAAGATTGCGCGCGGGCCTGGGATGGCGAAACCATCCTGCTGCGGGGGGCCGGCGCGACGCGCCGCAACCTGGCGGAGCAGATGCGCCGCCACCCGGCGGTGGTGCACTTCGCAACTCACGTTCTGGAATCCGCCGAGCGCCCGGCTTGCGGCTTGATCGCTCTCAGCCTGACGGACCGGCAGGAGGCGGAACTGCTGACGCCCTTCGAGATCGCCCACTGGAGAACCGGCGCGGGCCTCATTGTACTGAGCGGGTGCTACTCCGCCCAGGGCGCGGCTCTGCCTGGAACCGGGTTGATGGGTTTGACGCGCGCGTGGCTGACGGCGGGGGCGCGCGCCGTAGTGAGCAGCCGCTGGCCCACGCCCGATGAGGACGGGCCGCTGTTCCAGGCTCTGTACCGGAACCTGCGAACCGGGCGCCCCGCGGACCCGGGACAGGCGTTGCGCACCGCGCAGCTCGAGATGATTCGTTCCGGAGGCGGGCACGCCCGGCCGCGCTACTGGGGAGCTTTCTTTGTGATTGGAGGCCCATGAGCCCCAAAACCGACAGCGCCTTGAAGCCGGTTGCGAACCGCGCGGAGGGGCCCTGGTCCGATCTGGTGGAACAGATTCGGAACGGGAATCCATCGGCCCTCGAGGAGATGTATCGCATCTTCTCGACGGGCATTCGCTTCTATCTGTGCCGCCAACTGGGACCGCAGGATCTCGACGACCGGGTGCACGATGTGTTCGTGATCATCGTCCAATCCATCCAGAAGGGCGAGCTGAGGGAACCTGAGCGCTTGATGGGCTACGTCCGCACCATCGTCCGCCGGCAGGTAGCCGCGCAGATCGACGACAACGTGAGGGCGCGCCACAACCAGGCGGATTCGGATTTCGAGGCAACCCTCTCCGACCATCACCCCAATCCGGAACGACGCGCCATCGAGCACCAGAACGCAGAGTTGGCCATGCGCGTCCTGAACAGCCTTCCCAAGCGGGACCGCGAGGTTCTGGCCCGTTTCTATCTGGAAGAGCAACGGCCCGATCGGATCTGCCACGAGATGGGCCTGACGGAAACCCAGTTCCGCCTCGTAAAATCCCGCGCCAAGGCGCGCTTCGGCGAACTCGGCCGGACCCGGTTCTCGCGCCACGTGGGTTTTCGCGCGTAACCGTCCTCGAAATGTTCGAGAATTCCGCCGCCTCCGAAGCACCTATCTTTCAGAGAGGAATTGACTGGTGCATGTACGCCGACCGCCACATGGACGATGAGGAGATTGAGCGATACTCCATGGGGTCGATGTCCGAGGAGGCCATCGCCCCCTTTGAAGAACATCTCTTGATCTGCGAACCCTGCCAAGGGCGGCTGGCGCGGACCGACGCGTACGTTTCCGCCATGCGGCAGGGCTCCGGGCGTCTGCGCGCGGCGCCTCTCAAACGCGGACTCTCCTGGCTGCATTTTCCCCGCCTGGTCCCCGCCCTGGCTGCCGTGGCGATAGCGGTTGTGGCGGGCGTCTTATGGATCGGCCGCGTGGATAGCGGCGAAGCGCTCCCGTTTGCGCTCGACCTGGAAGCGACTCGCGGGGCCGCAATCGAAGCCCAAGCCCCGGCGGGCAGATGGCTTCTCCTGCGGCTGGACCTGGCGAATCTGCCGGCCTCCTCATGGTACCGGCTGGAAATGGTAGATCGCTTCGGCGGCCGTATCCGGCAGGCCATCGTACCGGCACAGGGATCGAAAGCCGCTTTCAAGATCCCGGCCACGCCGCCCGGGATCTACTTCGTGCGCGTCTACGGGCCACCTGGAGAACTGGTTCGGGAGTACGGCTTCGAAGTCCAGAACCGTAAGTAATCTGCCGCGTCTCCGGTGAAGGCTCCTTGCCGCCAACTAATGTAGTGCAGCCGAAGTTTTGCCTGTTTTGTGGGGCGGGCAATCCTGCCCGCAGCCGCCTTCCAGGCGGCCTTTTCGCGATGAGCGCGAGTCTTCGCACGCGAAAACGCCGGCTGAAAGCCGGCTGCAGCCACGATTGGCTGCCCCACAGCCAAGTGCAAACTCGTTACGCCGCTTGCCGCAGCGGGAACGGGAGCCGCCGTATTATGATGAGAGTTTGCCCGTTCCGACTCCCACTTCAGACCGCGCTACCCGCGCATACATAGCGCCTTTTCTGGTGTTTGTAGGCTTCCTGGCGATCAAAGCCGCATTCGACCCGCCAGCGTGCTGGTATTATCCAGTGCGGTTTCTGGCGATCTTACTGACCATTGGTTTGGTTTCGCGGTCCATCTTGTCCTTCCGCGCCTCCTCCCCGCTGGCCAGCATGGGGATTGGGATCGCCGTCTTCCTGATCTGGATCGGCCCGGACGTCCTGTGGGGATACCGGCATCACTGGCTGTTTGACAACGTCGTTACGGGATCGGCTGTCAGCACCATCTCTTCCGCCCTAAAGCACAACGTCATGTTCGTGATGTTGCGGGTTACCGTTTCGGTGGCGCTGGTGCCGATCCTCGAGGAGCTGTTCTGGCGCGGTTGGCTGATGCGATGGCTCATCGACAAGGACTTTCTGAAGGTACCGCTGGGAACCTACGCGCGCGACGCGTTCTGGATCGTAACCGTGCTATTCGCCTCCGAGCATGGATCCTATTGGGAAGTCGGCCTGGCGGCCGGAATCGTCTACAACTGGTGGATGATCCGAACGCGAAACCTGGCGGATTGCATATTGGCTCACGCGGTCACTAACGGCCTGTTGTCGGCGTACGTGTTGACGACCGGCCAGTGGCAGTACTGGCTGTAGCCGCCCGCCGGGTGGCCGGCATCACTGGTTTCCGGGCAGCATCACGGAAAGTGTGTTGCCAGCGTGGTCCCGGACGATCTCCGCTTTGCGGGGCGGCGACGGCTGGGGGGCTGTCGCCACCGCGGCCCGCGGGGCTGCCACTGCCGACGCCAGGGAGGCGCGCTGGGCAGCGACGGTTTTCTTCAAAGCTTCCTCCGGAATGGACAGCGACGCATGGATGGCGCCGTTTTCGGTGCGCAGGTCGAAGCGGGCTTCACCGCCGCCTGCCGGCTGGGCCTTCAACATGGCTTCCAGCAGCCGCAGCGACGAGTTCAGCTTTTCCAAGTCCTTCGGCGAACGGACATGCAGGTCGGCGACGCATTCCAGGCCGTGCGCCAACGCCACTCCGAACCCAAAGCGGTCGATGGACTCCAGCGATTCGGCGCCGGCGGCGGGCAGTTTGACTCCGGGGGGCGGATTGCCGGCGCCCCAGATGTCGTAGCGGGCGCGGAGCGCGGCCGCGCGGGCCGCCAGATCCGGGTCGATGGGCGCGCCGCGGCCGCCGCGGTCGAGGGCGGCCCGCACCAGCGCCGGGTCGCCGGCCAGCATGGTGTTGGCGTCGACCAAGGCGGTCGCCTGTTGGGACCCGCGCGGCCCTTCCAGGATGATCGCATTGCGATAATGCGTGCCTCCGGACGAAAACGCGGCGGCGTCAAAGCGGCCTGTCATGACCACCAGCGATGGCGGGTTGGGGCCCGCCGCGGTGGAGGCGAGCAGAATCTCGTCCACATCGTGGAAAGGGTCGAAGCCGGCCAGAGGCGTCTGCGCGAGGAAGCCCGAGATTTTCTGCCGGGCCTCCTGGGCGATGCCTTGCGCGGACAGGGCGTCGACCAGGCTCCGCACACGAAGTCCGATCACCACGCGGGTACCCGGAGGGAACCAGCCCGGTAGCGCGGCATCCGCCGCGTGCAGAGAAACGGCCGCCAGCAAGGAGATGGAAATGGCGCACGAGGTCCGAAGCGAGCTCATCCTTCGATTCTGCATGCGGGCGCGACGCGGTACCAGACTGTCGAAGGTTAGCTGAACTGGGGGGGGGCAATCGTGCTTCTTCGCGTCGTGCGCGAGTCTTCGATCCCTCAGGCGCCGGGCTGAAAGCCGGCTGCGGCCAGGATTGGCCGCCCCACGCGCTATCCCTCGAAGGCCTTGCGCACCTGGCCGACGGCCCACTCCAAGTCCTCTTCGGATATAGTCAACGGGGGGGCCAGGCGAATCACGAAATCGTGGGTCTCCTTGCAGAGCAGGCCCAACTCTTTCAGGCGTTCGCAGTAGGAACGCGCGGGCACCAGCAGCTCGATGCCGATCAGCAAGCCGCGTCCGCGGATGGCCTTGATATGGGGATGGCGCAGCTTGCGCAGCTCATAGAGGAGCCACGCACCCAACTCGGCGGAGCGGTCGGGGAGGCGCTCTTCTTCGATGACGCGCAGGGCGGCGCGCGCCACGGCGCACGCCAGCGGATTGCCGCCATAGGTGCTGCCGTGGCTGCCGGGCCGGAAGACGCCCAGGATCTCGCTCGAGGAGACCACGGCCGAAACCGGATAGACGCCGCCCGAGAGCGCCTTGCCGAGAATGTAGACATCCGGCTGAACATCCTCGTGCTGGCAGGCGAACATCCTGCCGGTGCGGCCGAGGCCGGTCTGGATCTCGTCGGCCACCAGCAGCACG
>Ga0182021_10004466_pt1 | contig 16460 bp, 12 predicted proteins | sample 612E3MmetaG_FD_120493 | JGI IMG/M metagenome (GOLD analysis project Ga0182021, IMG submission 120493) | Permafrost microbial communities from Stordalen Mire, Sweden - 612E3M metaG (Illumina Assembly) | ecosystem: Environmental > Terrestrial > Soil > Wetlands > Permafrost | place: Sweden...
ACGGTCGTCTTGCCGACGCCGACAGGGCCCTCGAACAGCAGGTGCCGCCCACTGTCGAGGACCGCAAGGGACAGGCCGAGCTCAGCGTCGCGACCCACGATGCCGTGCTCCTGCTGGATCTTGCGGATGGGTGTCATGTGCCCTGCTCTCTTCCTAGGGACCGCGCGTCACGCAGAGCGCGCGGCAGAGAAGCGCCGCGCCCATTGCGCGCAGTCTATCAGGAGCATGCCGCCCACCGACCGGCGTGGCAGCCTCGTCTTGCTCGTCGTCGCGCGGCGAGGCATGAGCCCGTAGCGGCTCGGCCTTTCGCGATAAGGACTAGGCCGAGCAGGCGGTACGCTTCGGCGTGGTCGCGGACGATGTGCATCTGCACGCCGGCGGCGGCGGCGGTCGCGAAGGCGTCTACGCCGCATCCCGAGAGCGACGGCCGCACTTTGTCGGGGTGCCTGCAAGCAGCCGGCGTGCACGTCTCCTCGTCCGCGCACCACAGACATGTCCCGTCGACCAGGCCGAAGGCCTTGTACGCACCGGCCAGAAAGGCTTCGCGCTCCAGGGTGAGGATGGCCTCGTGCAGTCGGCGGCGAGTCCGATGCAGATCGTCTCCGCCACCCGCCTCGACCCACACGAGCAGAGCCGTCTGGTAGTCCGTCAGCACGGCGCGAAACTCGCCGATGGTCGGCGCCAGGGGCGGGCACGTGCGCCGCCGACCGTAGTCCGGACAACCGAAGCGGCACTTCATCGTCACCCAATCCGCAGTGACGATCGAACCAACCGCCAGGGTCGCAGCGCCGTCGGCTCCCGCAGCGGCCGCCCGCCCCGCAAGACCAGCACCGTCACCCGCCGGCCCGCTAGCCGCCGCCTGCGGATCGGGCCGCAGAAGCGCAGAAGCCTGGCGCTGATGGCGTGATTGTGGCCGGGAATCTTTCATGGGTCCGATGGCATGCGACGGCTTGGCGATGCGCAAAGCACATCGCGCCGTCGGCGGCCACCCGTGGATGGCACGAACGCCGCGTCGAGGCGGCGTGAGGTCATGCGACCCCCGGACGGGCCTGCACACGGACCGGGCTGGCGCTACGACAGCCGGACTGCGTACTCAAAGTCGGCGACGGTGTCGTACTTGACCACGTCGCCGGTGTGCGGCGCCTCGATGACCTGGCCGCCGCCGGCGTACAGGGCGACGTGGTAGGAGACGGGGTATCCCTTGAAGACCAGGTCGCCCGGAATGAGTGCGTTCATGGGCACCGGCACACCGAGGTTCTGCTGGAAGCCGGAGTAGTGCGGCAGCTGAATGCCGAGCTGGGCGTAGCAGTACATGACCAGGCCGGAGCAGTCGAAACCCACCTTGGGATCGGCTGCCCCGTAGAAATACGGGATGCCGAGGTACTTGCGGGCGATGGCGATGACCTCGGGGTGGCCGTTGCCGGCGGGACCGGACGGAAACTGGCGCGGATTGCGCCACGCCGTGCCCATGGCGGCCGCGGCCGCGGCCGCGGCCCGAGCCGCCGCCACCGCCTCTTGGTGCTGGATCTTCTTGACCACAGCCTTGGCGGAGTCCAGAACGTGCTGGCGCTCCGCCATCTGCCCCTCTATGCCGGCCTTCTTGCTGGAGACCTGAGTGACCAGCCGACGCGCTTCCACACGCGCCCGCGCAAGCTCGTCGTGCTTCTGCTCCACAGTGCTCTCGTAGTGGGCGACCCTGGTGACGATGCGCGAGTCGTTGGCGCTGAGCTCGTGGACAGTGCGCAACTGAGTGACCATGTCGTCGAAGCTGTGCGCCTGAAAGATGACGTCGAGGATATCGATGGGCCTTTGTTTGTACATGGCGACCGCGCGGCTGTTGAGCGTGTCTTGAGCGATCTGAAGCTGGTAGCGCGCTACTTTGAGCTGCCGCGTGGCCGCCTCCACCTGCGACTGCACCTGCGCAAGCTGCTCGTTGGCGAGGTCGTACTGCTGGATCGCACGCTCAAGGCTGACGTCGAGGTCATTCAGCTGGCGGCGGACCTTCTCGACCCTGGCCTGAGCCGCTGCCTTCTTCTGCGCCAATGTGAAAGCAGCCGCGCGAGGCGCCGCAAGGGCCGGCACAGCGGCGACGACGGCCAGCGCCAAAGCGATCAGGAGAGTCCGCCTGCCGTGCTCCATTCGACTACCTCGCTGCGACACGCGGGACTCCCTCCACGCACGACGTTCAATTCAGCCCGAGACCGACGGAGGAGCGATGACCTGCTTTTCGCGTTCGCCGGCGGCACTCCTGCCACACCCGGCCGGCGGACGAAAGGCGTCCGTGACGTGAACGTTCTCTGAGGGTCAGGACGCGTCGCCGGCGGGCCGCCAAGCGACCTCGCTCGCCCGTGACCGCGCTGCAGTATGCGGGACTCGGCCGTGGCGGGCAACCCCATCGCGGTCACCGCGGCGGGTGACGTTGGCCGCCCCCTCGTGGCCGGTCACATCCCGTCATGACCGAGCAACGCTTCGGGTCGGCGCCAGCTCGACGCACGGTCTCACAGAGTACCCGAGCGCAGCAGATGACGGCAGTCCGCGAGAGGGCCGACAACGTCAGGCGAGAGAGGCGCTGGCGATAGGCGGTCGGTTCGTCGGCTGCGGCCCTCCCACCGTTTCTCGATCGTCGTTTGGCGCCCGACGAAACCGCTGAACCCCACTCCGGGTGGGCACGCAGCGCGTTCCGTGCCACCATATGAGTGATGGCCCTGCTGCGTGTAGACAAGAACGACCGCCGGGACGAGGCGCGGCCCCGCCGCGCCTCGTCCTACCTGCCAATCGTGGCCCTGATGGTGCTGACGCTGATCTGGGGGTACAACTGGGTCGTCATGAAGGTGGGCCTGCGATACTCGCAGCCCTTCACCTTCGCCTCCCTGAGGAACTTCCTCAGCGCCGTCGGCCTGTTCGCGCTCCTCCCCCTCATGCGCAGGCCGCTGCGGCCGAAGGCCTTCGGCATGACTGTCCTGGTGGGCCTCTTGCAGACCACCGGGTTCGTCGGCCTGATCATGTGGGCGCTGGAGACCGGAGGCGCCGGCAGGGTGGTCGTGCTCACGTACACGATGCCGTTCTGGCTCCTATTGATGGCTTGGGTAGTCCTGGGCGAAAGGCTGCGGGGCTTTCAGTGGCTCGCCGTGGCGCTGGCGTTCGCAGGCCTGCTGCTGATCCTCAGCCCCTGGCAGCTCCACGGGATCGCCAGCAGCCTCATCGCAGTAGGCGGCGGGTTCTCGTGGGCGGCCAGTGCCGTGGCCGTCAAGGTCCTTCACAAGCGGCACGAGGTCGACCTGCTATCGCTGACCGCGTGGCAGATGCTCCTCGGATCGCTGCCTCTGGTCCTCATCGCCGCCCTCACATACACCCGGGCCCCCGTATGGTCGGCGACGTTCATCTGGGCGCTCGCCTTCAATGTGGTACTCGCCAACGCGCTGGCCTGGGTCCTCTGGCTGTACATTCTGCGCTCCCTCCGGGCCGGGAGCGCCGCCATGGGCACCCTCGCCATTCCGGTGATCGGGGTCGGCGCGGCCTGGCTGCAGCTCGGCGAACGGCCGGGACTGAGCGAGGCAATCGGCATGGCGCTGGTCGTCGTCGCGCTGTGCGTGATCACGCTGCGCGAGGTCGTCTCGGGGCGGCGGGCGGCGGCGACACTGCCGGCGCAGCCCCTGCCACCGCCCGACTGATCGGCGCCCGGAGCGCAGTCCCCAGAGTGCTCGTGACCGACGGCACATGCTGGGTGACGTCGTCTCTCAGAGTCGAACCGCATGTGTCGCAGCAGGCGCCCGCCGGCTTGCGGACGTTCGCGGAATCGGCGCCCTCTCCTCGTTCGACGGGGAGCCCGGCTTGCATGTGGGCGATCTCTTGCCAAGACATGCCAAGCTCCGACGTGAGCCTAGCAACGATCCTAGCGTGATTCTCGCCGTAGCTCCCTGTGGCGTCGGCGAACTCCGCCACCATGGCCGGCTATCGGACGGACTGCTCGCGGCTGCTGAAGATACTGCCGTAGCGGCGACCCTCAGATCTGACACAGCGGTTGCGGCCGCGGCGCTTTGCCAGGTCGACCGCCCAACGGGCCCTGCCGATCAGTGCATCCTTGTTCTGACCGTCCCACGGGTAGGTGGCTACGCCGACACTCATGGTCAGACTCCGTCCGCCGGCGTCGATCTTCGCCGCCTCGACGGCTCCCCTGAGGGCCTCTGCCACGTTCATTGCACGACCGCCGCCATCGCCAAGCACAACGGCGAACTCGTCGCCGCCGAAACGGGCGCAAAGATCGGCCGGCCGCGACGCGCTCTCGATGAGCTGGCCAATCAGGCGCAGCGCCTCGTCGCCGTGCGGATGGCCCACCAGCCCGTTGAAGTCGGCGAGACGGTCGACGTCACACAGGATGAGAGAGAGTTCCCCGCCCACTCTTTCGGCGTCGGACAGCCGCTCGGCCAGAACCTCGTGGAGACGGCTGTGGGTGACCAGACCCGTCAGTTGGTCGACGGCGGCGTCCGCCTTTGCCCGACTCATCCGTTCCGAGGCGCCGACTAGCAGCATGGTGAGCATCTGGGTCGCGTCGCCCCGCAAACCACCCTTCTCCGCCCTCTCGTATGCTGGGAAGTCGACCGACACGGCGCCGACGACTTCACCGTCGGAGCGCGTCAGGGGAGCCATAGCGCTGATCCAGACACCGTACTGGTCGGCCGACACAATGCAGATGTCGGGCGACTCGCCGGCCAGCACCTGCCGCAGCTCCTCATCGGCCACCACGGCCTCCCCGAGAGGTGAACGCTCTTTCCCGCTCTTCTCCGCGTCGCAGACGATGATATGGCCGGCGCCACGACGCGCCATGGTCGCCATGTGGCGCACTCCCGGATTGGCATCGCGCACGGCGCGCAGAATGCGGACCGTCTCCAAATAGGCCGGAGCGTCCTCCGCGCCGCTCTGGGCGAGAGCCGCGTGCGCCTCCACGTCTATGAGCGCCGCAGCCTGCGCGCCGATCGTGAGCCCACGTCGCCTGACCGAGCTGATGTCCGCCAGTACTCGGACAAAGGCCTCCACCATGACCGGGTCGAACTGGCTGCCCTTGCAGAACTCCAGCTCGGCAAGGCAGTCCGTGAAGCTGAGGCCGCGATGATAGGGCCGCTCGAACGCCATGGCGTCGTACGAATCGACGACACACATGGCGCGTGCGATGAGCGGGATCTCTTCCCCGGCCAAGCCGTCCGGGTATCCGCCACCGTCGTAGCGTTCGTGGTGGTGGCGCACACCCAGCACTGCGTCCTCCGCGTACAGTGGCCTGATGATGTCGGCGCTGAGTACCGGATGCTGCCGCATCAGCTTCCATTCACGCTCGTTCAGCTTGCTGGCCTTCGTGAGGACGCGGTCCGGAATGCCGATCTTGCCGATGTCGTGCAAGTACGCTGCCTCGCCGATCCGCTCAGCGGCCTCTCGGTTCCAGCCAAGATCTCTGCCGACAAGGATCATGTACGCCGCCACCCGGGCCGTGTGGCCCAACGTGTAGGAGTCCTTGGCGTTCAACGCCGTGCATAGCGTGAGCAAGCTGTTGGCGTGCATACGTCGGAGTCCGTCGTTTGCCTCGTCGAGCGCCTTGGCAGCGTCGATTCGCTCGGTCAGATCGCGCAGCACGAGAATGCGGCTCACCTCGCGCCCCCCGGGGTCACGCAGCGTCGACTGGCGCAGGTCGAAGTGACGGGCTTGCCTATCGACCTCTGTCGTCACCGTCCGGCCGGGAATCACCCCGGCGGAATCGGGGATCGACCCGTCAAGCTCAGCCGCATCGACAATCCCGAGCTCTGTCAACCATGCACAATCGGCCAGCGTCTTCGCAGTAGGACCGCCCTGTGCCACAGCTGTGAGCAGCCGCTGGGCAGCTCGGTTCGCGTTGACGATGCGCCCCTCGCCGTCGGTCACGAGTACCGCGTCGCTCATCTCCTCGAGAATGCGCGGCTGCCAAGCAGCGAAGAGGTCGACGGTCCGCAAACGCGGCAGAGCCCATATGAGCGGCAGCATGCCCCCGGCAAGCACAGCAAGACCGAGCTGCAGCCCCTTCACCGGCTGCAAGCCGGCCATGAACGCGATCTCCAGCACGAGAACGGTACCGACTGCGCCGACTAAGGCCAGGACTTGCGTGCGGTACAGGCGCCACGAGCGTAGCGCTGCACCAAGCAGCACCACGATGCCAGCCACCACGAGCACCTGAGACCAGATCATCTGGATCGGGAAGAGAGCGCCCCGGTCGAGGACGCCGACGTGTGCCAAGCTCAGCGCGGTAAGTCTCGCACTCGACGAGTACATGAGCGAGGGATCGGCGGCCACAGCCACGACCATGCCGACGGCTGTCCCGACCAGAGCCGTTTCCAGCCAGCGTGCATGCGGCAGGTGCACCCCAGCGAAGCGGATGGCGAATATCAGCCAGAACGCGCCCAGCAGCGTACGGGCGAGCGCGGCGATCGCTGCTAGGTGCACCATGGCGGGACCCTTGCCAAGCGCGAACACGACAGCGTAGAAGAGAGATCCGACAGCCCCGACACTCAGGGCCAGCGACAGCGATCCACGACCCTCACAGCGCAGCCGTCGCCAAGCCACCAGCGCCTCACCAGCCATTAGCGCGCTGACGCCGAGCATGACGATGAAGTTGACTGCTGCCTGGTGGCCCACGGCCTCGCGATCTCCGGATAGTCGACCGATGTAGGACAAACGTACTTACGAGTATCGGCCGGCGAGGGCCCGACAGTGAGGAACCGGCCGGCGCCCGCGTCGGAAAGCGCCGCTCGACGCGGTCACAGGAGACGCGAACGCGCCCGGCGCCCACCAGCCGAGCGCTCGAGTCGCTCCCGCTTCTAGGCGCCGCGCTCGGCCGTCCAGACGAAGGTGCCGTCGCGCAGGTCCTGAAGGGCCTTCAGGATCTCCTCGCGCGTGTTCATGACGAACGGTCCGTAGCGCGCTATCGGCTCGCCCAGGGGCGCCCCGGAGACGAGCAGAAAGCGGGCGCCGACGTCGTAGGTGCGAACGCGCACCTCGTCGCCGTCCCCGAAGACGACCATTCTGGGCGCCGCCACGATCGGCGCGTCGAGGTCGCCGCGATAGCCCAGGTCCGCGGCGACCCCGAAAGCGGCCTCGCCGCGGAAGACGTACGCGAAGGCGGCGTGCCCCCGCGTCACCGGCTGCACGAAATCCGCGCGGGCGGGCAGGTCGACGTCGATGTACTCCGGCTCGGCGTAGATCTCCGTTACCGGTCCCTGCACGCCGTCGACCCGCCCGGCGACCACGCGCACGCGCGTGCCGTCCGCCCGCTGCACCACCGGTATCTTCGCGTCCGCCACTTCCTGATAGCGCGGCCGCGAGAGCTTCAGCCTGGCCGGCATGTTCACCCACAGCTGAAAGCCGCCCATCTTGCCGTCCCGCGGCCGCGGCATCTCTTCATGCATGATGCCGCCGCCGGCCGTCATCCACTGCACGTCACCGGGGCCGATGGTGCCGGCATTGCCGATCGTGTCCTTGTGGTCGACCTCGCCGGCAAGCATGTATGTCACAGTCTCGATGCCGCGATGGGGATGGAGCGGGAAGCCCGCCAGATAGTCGTCGGGATCGTCAGACTCGAAGTGATCGAGCAACAGGAACGGGTCGAGGTAGTCGAGGGACAAGCCGCCTATGCTGCGAATGAGGCGTACGCCGGCGCCCTCGACCACGGCCTGCGGTTCGATCGTCCGCGCGACTCGTCTGACCTCAGCTTCCATGATCCCTCCCGCCGTCGCCACGCGTTCGCGAGACAGCTTGCCCGCACGATGACCGCTGGAAACTGCCGGCAGGCGCCGCCGGCACGATGCGGCTCGGTCGACCGCAGACGCGACACAATAGGCGCGCCGATCCCAGTCACCACCGCCGGACGACCACGGGGAGTCCGGCGCCTCGGTGCACGTCGACGAACCGCATGGGGTACTGTTGCGCAGCCCGTCTGTCACGACTCGTTCAGGGGCGGGCGTCAGGCAACGGACCGATCACGGAGGCCGAGTGCTGGGTCTCATCATCGCCGCCGGTTTCTTCGCTCGGCTGACCGCCGAGTTCCAGCACCTCTTCGCCCACTACGGCTACCCGATCATCGTCCTGGCCATCCTCGGCGAGAGCGCCGGCATACCGCTCCCCGGTGAGACCGTCCTTCTGGCGGCAGGAGTCGCCGCTCAGAGAGGCGCAATGAGCCTGCCGCTGATCTGGGTGCTCGCCGCCGGGGCTGCTATCCTCGGCGACAACGTCGGATTCTGGGTCGGCCACTGGGGCGGCCGACCCCTGCTGACACGCTATGGACGCATGCTGCGGGTCCGCGAGAAGCATCTGCAGATGCTCGACCTGTACTACGCCAGGCACGGCGCCAAGACCGTCTTCTTCGGCCGCTGGGTGGCCTTCCTGCGCATATGGGCGGCGCTCTTCGCGGGCGCCGCCCATATGCGCTGGCGGCGGTTCCTCGTCTTCAACGCCCTCGGCGGCTCGATCTGGGCGGTGGCGATGAGCACGCTCGCCTACTACTTCGCCGCAAGCATCCACAAGATCCAGGCCACCTTCGGCATCGCCGGCTGGGTGCTGGCGGGTGTGGTCGTCGTCGCTACCGTGGCCTTCGTCGTGCGCGAGCAGCGCCGTACCGTGCGTCGGCTCTCCGAGCAAGTCGAGACGGCAGAGGCCAGAGCCTCCGGAGAGCCGGCCGGCGAGGCAGGCCGGCGGAGAGACGGCGAAGGCTGAGGCTGTCGTGATCCGCCGGGTGAAGAGCGAGCTGGCGGGACTGCGCGGCTACCAGGGCCAGTTCTGGCTGAACTTCGCGGCCATGTTCCTGTATCTCGCCAGCTCGTCGTTCGTCTTTCCGTACCTCGGCCTCTACATGCGCGACACACTCGGCATCTCCCTCACACTGGTCGGCGTGGTGCAGGGAGTCTCCTCCTTCGCCGGCATGCCGTTCCAGGTGCTCGGGGGGCTCTGGGCGGACCGCCGCGGCCGGCGCGGCGTACTTCTGCTCTCGCTACTTGCCAGCGCCCTCCTGTTCGCAACCCTGGCCGTCGTCCACGCCCTCTGGCTGGTCGTGGCGCTGGTGGTGGCTCAGGGCGCCCTTGGCTGGCCCATGTTCCTGACGGCGAGCAACGCCATTGTGGCCGACCTGGTGCCGCCTGAACGGACGGCCGAGGCCTACGGCCTCATGCGCGTGGCCATGAACGCCGGCGTGATCGCAGGCCCGGCGATCGCCGGTCTCGCCCTGGCGGGCGGCGCCCGATTCGCCGAGCTCTTCGTCACCGCGGCCGTCGGCTGCGCGGCGCTGTACCTGCTTCTGCTGCTGCGCCTGCGCGAGACGCGTCCCGCCGGCGCCCCGAACGCGGCCATCGCCGCCGGTGGCGCCGCCCCCGTGGCGCCGCCCGGCGGCGACGAGACCGCCCTCGGCGCCGCCGTGGACCCGTTCGTCATGGAGCCCCGCCGCGGATACGCATCGGTGCTGCACGACCGACGCTTTCTGGCCCTGTGCGCCGTCTCACTGCTGCCGCTGTTCTGCTACGGCCACATCGTGACGACGCTGCCGGTGTATCTCAGCACATTCCACGGAGTGCCCGCCTCCACATTCGGCCTGCTGATCTCGTTCAACGGCCTGCTGATCCTGGTGGCGCAGTACCCGCTGATCCGCGCCCTGCAGACACGCGACCACCTCCTGCTGGCCAGCGTGGCCAGCGCGCTGCTGGGCGTCGGCATCGGCGGCGCCGCACTGGGAGGCCAGATCTGGTGGCTGATCGTCATCATGATGCTGTTCACGATCGGCGAAATGATCTTCGTCCCCATCAGCTCGTCGATCGTCGCCGCCCTCGCCCCGGAGGCCGCACGGGGGCGTTACATGGGCGTCTGGAGCCTCGTCTGGGTCGGCGGGCAGGCCGTGGCGCCGACGACCATGGGCTGGGCGATGAGCGGCCTTGGCCGCGCCTCCTACCTCATCGTCGTCGTCGCCGGCTTCGCCGGTGCGGCGCTCTTCATCGTGTTGCGACGGGTCTCTCCTGGGCCTTCACCGGCCTGACGCCCGGGCCTCGCGCCCGGCTGCCACGACCGGGCGCGAGGCCGGTCCGGCGCTCGGTCTCCCTTCCGGTGATGTGGTTTCCCGCCGGTGGCGACTCGCCGCCGGCCTTCGAGGACGAGCGGTGGCGGTGATGCGTGCGCGGGGTCGTCCGATGGGCCGCGCTGAAGTCTGCGGACATCGTCGCCGGGTGGGCTGAACGCCCGTGTCTCCAGACCGGCAGCGCACTCGGGCGGGTGCGGCTCGCCCGCCACCTCTGCCCTTGGAGCTGGCGCCCTTTCCGCTGAAACAGTAACCGCCGGCCTCGTCGCTCCGGCGCCGCGACCCTTCGCCGTCGGACCGGAACGGATCAGACCCCCAGCAGACGGGGAAGATCGGCGATCGAGTCGATGACGTAGTCAGGCGAACCGCCGCCACGGTCCGGAAGATCCTCGCGGAACTTGCCCGTCCGCACCAGTACGCCCGTTATGCCGGCCGCTTGCGCCGCCAGAACGTCGCTGTCCACATCGTCGCCCACCATCGCCACTCTGGCCGCCGGCAGACCCAGCGCCCGCAGGCCGGCGGCGAAGAACTGCAAAGCCGGCTTGCCGGTTATGACCGCCCGGCGGCCTAGCGCACGTTCAAGCCCCAGCACGTAGACGCCGGCATCCAGACACTCGCCGTCGCGCGTCATCCAGGACAGCGTCCGGTGCATGGCCACGAACGCGGCCCCCTCGAGCAGTATGCGGTAGACGCGGTTCAGCGTGTCGAAGCCGAACGATGCGTCGGCTCCGGAGATGACGACCACATCCGGGCGATCGTCGAGGCCGACCAGCTGCACATGGTCGAGATCGGCCCTTTGAGCGTCCCCGAGCACGAACACGCGCTCATCAGGGTGGGCGGCCCGCAGGTAGGCGGCAGCGGCCACGGCCGCCGTGAGGACCTCTTCGTCGGCGAACGACAAGCCCAAACGTCGCAGGTGCGCCGCGATCGTCGCCCGGCTGCGGCTGGTCGTGTTCGTCAGCACACGCATCGGCACGCCGGCGGCCCGCAACGCCGCGATGGCTGCCACAGCGCCCGGAACGGGGTCCCACGACACCGTCAGGACGCCGTCCATGTCCAGCAGCAGTCCGTCCACTTCCAGCGATCGTCGCGGCTCTTCTGTCCCCACCCGCCGCACCCTACTCGATGTAGCCCCGCAGCCGCTGTGAGTCCCGATACGCCTTCAGTCTGGCAAGTGTCTTAGCCTCGATCTGACGGATCCGCTCGCGAGTCAGGTCGTACACCTGGCCGATCTCATCCAGGGTGCGTGGCGTGTCGTCCCGCAGACCGAAGCGCAGCTCGATGATGTGCCTCTCGCGGCCCGGCAGACTGCCGAGGACCGCATCCAGTTCCGCTTTGCACATCGTCTCGGCAACGGCCTGCAGCGGCACGAGCGCGTCGTGGTCTTCGACAAGGTCGCCCAGCTCCAGGTCGCCCTCGTCCCCAACGGGGCTCTCCAGGCTGATCGGGTCTTGCCCGATCTTGAAGATCTCGCGCACGGTGCTCGCGGACATCCCCAGCTCCGCGCCGATCTCTCGCGGAAGGGGCTCGCGACCGAGCTCCTGCAGCAGGTCGCGCTGCACGCGCAGCAGGCGACCGAGCATGTCGACCATGTGCACCGGCAGGCGGATGGTGCGCGCCTGGTCGGCCAAGGCGCGCGTGACCGACTGGCGGATCCACCACGTGGCGTACGTCGAGAACTTGAAGCCTCGGCGCCAGTCGAACTTCTCGACGGCGCGAATCAGCCCGAGGTTGCCCTCCTGGATGAGGTCGAGCAGCGACAGCCCGCGATCGGAGTAGTGTTTGGCGACCGAGACGACAAGGCGCAGGTTAGCCTCGATGAGCCGCCGCTTGGCCCCTGGGTCGCCTCTTTCCGCGCGCTTGGCGAGCGCCAGCTCTTCTTCAGCGCTCAGCAGTGGCACCTTTCCGATGCCCCTGAGATAGGTGCGCATCGCATCGCTGTTGGGCGCCTTCACCGAGAGATCGAGCCGGCCCACCACATCGGTCTCGGCGACTTGACCGGGTACCTCTGCCGGCGGGCCGTCGCCCGCCTCGCCCCCCTCGCCCGCCTCGACGATGTCTACCCCGAGGTCGGCGAGGAGGATGAGGACGGCCTCCGCCTGGTCAACCGTGAGCTCGGCCTCCACGAGCACATCGCGAACATGTGCGGCGCCAGATACCCCTGCTCGCGGCCCTCCGCGACTAGATCACGGACGTCGTCCGCCACGAGCTCAGGCTCGTCGCACGGCCGCCGTTCTGCCGCGAAGTCGTTCACCGCCGCCCCTCCAGGGCGCCACCCACACGCCGGATTCCCGGTCGCCACCGGACAAGCCGGGGCAACCACTTGCCGGGATGATACCCGGCTCCCCCAAAGGGAACGCCTGATGGCCCGTCGGTGGGCCGCTCACGGCCGCCGACACCCGGAGCGCCGACGCACCCCAGCGAGAGGATGGGCGGCCGGCGCGACAGCGCGCGCCGGCCGCCCCGCCCGCCCGCCCTGCCAACAGTCTCGCCGCTCGAGAGCGCGGCTCCACGTCCTGCAGCGGGCGTAACCCTGTCGACCGGCATGCCTGGAGCTCTTACGAAGGAGCTCCCGGACGACGGCCGGGCCGAGCACCCTTCTGATCTACTCGCGGGCCAGGCGATGGGCCAGCCAGTCGCCGACCCCCGCCAGATCCTCCGTCGGCAGACAATGATGCGCGCCGGCGTCGAACAGGACCCGGGCCTCGCCGGCGAACTCGGTGTCGCCGAACCAGAGCAGCGCCGCCACGGGCAGCAGAGGCAGCGCTTCAAAGCTGAAGCTCACGTCGGCCAAGCCGAGTGCCCGCCCTCCAAGACCCAGGGCTTCGCGCTGCAGCGCCTCGACTCTCTGGGCCGAGGTTCCGCCGTCGGCCACGCAGCGCGCCAGGACGGCTTCGGCCTTGGCGGCAAAGGCGTCCGCGTAGAACATGCCGTCGGGCAGGCCTCTGAACGCCAGCCAGCGGCCGGCGGGAGGCGTGCCGTCGGCGTTGAGCAGGTAGTGAAGCAGCAGGATCACAATAGAGACGTGCGCCGGCTTCTCCGCATCTTCGTGGTCGTCGGCAGACGGAAGCACCGTAACGACGCCCGACGGATGGCCGACCGCGTGCGGGCGGCCGAAGAACGGCACGACCACACGGCCGCCCGCCAGGTAGCATCCGGCTTGGGCCGCGCAGCTCACGGGGTCGGCGTCTGCCCAGGCCGCCTGCGCCAGCTCGACGGCCTTCTGGAAGCGCGGGTTCGCGTAGATGCCCACTCCGCTCCGCCCTCCGGCCTAGATGCGATGCCGTTCTCGCAGGCTTTCGGCCTGACGGATCTCTTCGTCGAGCAGCTTCCTGCGCTTCCAGTCGAGTATGGTCGAGATACAGGAATGCGCCGCGCCGGCGATGCCGGCGTCCTGATTGTGCGTGTCGGCGACCAGCTCCTTGAAGACCTGCTCGATCGCGGTGTCCAGCTGCGCGTCCATCACTCCCCCCTCGATGCCTCTTCGTCCGCTCCGGTCTTCGCGCCCAGCGGGCCGCTGCGCGCCGCCGCCCGCAGCGCCAGACCGGCGGACACAGCCCGGCTGCCGCTTCGATCACACATGGAGCACGATCCTCCGGATCTCCGGATCCGCGGACGGCCGCACCTCGAAGCCGAGGGATTCGGCGAAGCGCAGCATCGCCGCGTTGAAGGCCAGGACATCGCCCCAGATCTCGTGGATGTGCTGGTCGCGGGCGGCCCGGATGAGAGCATGCATCAGTTGATTGCCGACGCCCTTCCTCTGGTAGTCGTCCCTGACCACGATGGCGAACTCGCCTTCCTCGGTGTTGCGGGACTCTTTGGTCAGCCGCGCGACACCGAGCATCTGCGCCTTCTTCTTCTGTCCGTGGATCGCGACCATGGCGATCTCACGGTCGTAGTCAACGTGGCAGTACCGCACCAGCATCGACTTGGTGATCTGCTTCACGGGGCCGAAGAACCGGTACTGCGCCGTCGCCTCGGACAGCGAGCGGATCATGTCGGCCCACAGCGGCTCGTCCTCCGGGCGGATGGGCCGCATGCGGACGGGCTCCTTCTCACCGTCGATGGTGTACTCCCACTCGTACTTGCTCGGGTACATGGAGATGATGAGGTGTGAGCCCGGCAGCGCCACCTTGTGGACTTCCTTGGGATCGATGAGCATGCGTGCATCTAGCACAGCCACGCCGTCGGGCCGCACGTGGAGCGGGTCCACGTCGACCTCGAGGATCTCCGGGAAGTCAACAAGCAGGTAGCTGAACTTCACCAGCGTCTGCACCAGCGTATCCATGTCCACCGATGGCTCGCCGCCCCGCTCCTCGAGCAGCTTGGATACCTTGGTGTCGCGGATCATCGCCAGCGCCAGCGTCTCGTTGAGCGGCGGGAATCCAAAAGAGACGTCCTGATAGAGAGACAAACCGGTACCACCCATGGCAAACGTAAGAACCGGCCCGAACGTGGCGTCGTGCCTGGCTCCCAGGATGACCTCGTAACCGCCGCGGGGCGCCATCGGTTCGACCGCGACCCCCATGATGGCGGCTTCGGGAACCGCTGCCTGAACGCTCTCGACAAGCTTGGCGTACTGGCGAGCGGCCTCGTCTGCGGAGCGGATGTTCAGCGCCACGCCACCGAGCGCGCTGCGGCCGGTGATGTCGCGCGAGACCACCTTCATCGCCACCGGAAGCCCCACCATCTCGGCCGTCTTGGCGGCATCCTCGGGGCTTGTCGCCAAGACCGTCTTCACGATGGGAATGCCATACGCCTCAAGGACCTCTTTGGCCTCGATCTCGTTCAGGCGAGCGCAGCCCGAGCGCGCCAGATTGGTGAAGATACTCTTCACTTTGGCCCGGTCGGGTTCGAACGAGGGCAGAATGTCCCTGGGCGTCTCGTAGAGGAGGGCCAGGTTGCGCGTGTACTGGACCATGTACATGTAGGCACGGACGGCGTTCTCCGGCGTATTGAACGTGGGGATGTGGTTGACGCGGAAGATCTCCACGGCTTCAGCGGTCATCGAGAGCCCCATGAAGGACGTCAGCAAGGGCTTCGTGGTGTGCATGCGGCCGACGTCGATGAGGGCGCTGGCCGTCTCGCTCGGATGTGTCATGGCCTGCGGCGTGAGGATGGCCAGCACTCCGTCGACGTTGGGGTCGTCCATGAGGGCCTGACAGGCGGCCGCGTACCGGTCCTCGTCGGCGTCGCCGCCGATGTCGACCGGGTTGCCGCGGGCGGCGAAGCCGGGCAGCGTCACCTGCAGCAGCGTGTCGGTCTCCGAGGCGACCTCGGCCAGCTCCCCGCCCGAGGCCAGCAGCACGTCGGTAGCCATGACGCCGGGGCCGCCCGCGTTGGTGAGGATCGCCAGGCGCGGCCCCCTGGGGCTTGTCTGACGGCTCAGCGCCTCAGAGGCGTCGAAGAGATCTTCGATCTCGTCGACGCGCACGATGCCGGCGCGGCGGAATGCGGCGTCGTAGAGGCCATCGTCGCCGGCGATCGCGCCGGTGTGCCACCCTGCGGCGATGGCGGCCCGAGCCGTGCGGCCCGCCTTCACGACCACGATCGGCTTGGTCTTGGCGAAGTGGCGGGCCGCGCTCATGAACTTACGAGCATCGGTGATCGACTCCACGTACAGCATGATGGAATGCGTCTTCGGATCCACTCCGAAGTAGTCGATCAGGTCGCCGAAGTCGACGTCACTCATCGAACCGACCGAGACGAAGGCCGAGAATCCGATGTGGTTGCCCATGGCCCAGTCGAGTATGGCCGTGCCGAGTGCCCCGGACTGGCTCAGAAACGCGACGTTGCCCGCCTCCGGCATGACATGGGCGAACGTCGCGTTCACGTGATGGCTGGGGCGCGAGAAACCCAGGCAGTTCGGCCCAAGGACACGCAAGTCGTACGACTTGGCGATATTGAGCACCTGGTCCTCGAGCTTCTTGCCCTCGGCTCCGACCTCCTTGAAGCCGGCGGAGACGATGACGCAGGCGCTCACGCCACTCTCACCGCACTCGCGCACCACATCGGGCACTCCCTTGGCAGGCACTGCGACGACGGCCAGGTCGACCTTCCGCGGCACCTGCGAGATCGTGTCGTAGCACTGGATCGCTTGCACCGCTCGTGCGTTCGGATTGACCGGGTAGACGACGCCCTCGTACTCGGCGGCGATGATGTTGTGCAGCAGGATGTAGCCGACCGAGTCCTTTCTGTTCGACGCCCCGATGACAGCGATGCTCTTCGGATCAAAGAGGCTGTCCATGTTGAGCGTGCTCATGATTGCGCCTCCGCATCGATCGTCCAGATCCGCGACGCCGAGCCGTTTCGCAGGTCATCCACCGCGCTGGGATCCGCGAGCGTGGAGGTATCGCCAAGGCTCTCGGGGTCGCCCTCAGCGATACTC
>Ga0182021_10004467_pt1 | contig 16459 bp, 18 predicted proteins | sample 612E3MmetaG_FD_120493 | JGI IMG/M metagenome (GOLD analysis project Ga0182021, IMG submission 120493) | Permafrost microbial communities from Stordalen Mire, Sweden - 612E3M metaG (Illumina Assembly) | ecosystem: Environmental > Terrestrial > Soil > Wetlands > Permafrost | place: Sweden...
GAGTTGTGTCCCGGGCCGCGCCACCGGGTGGAGCCCTTGTAGACCATCGTCCCGCCGCCCTTGGTCAAGGACTTGCCAGCCTGGTCCAGGTACGGGCCGGTGATGTTCTTTGAGCGCCCAACCCGGATGTTGTACGTGCTGAGTGCAGCGAGCTGGTTGAGGCTAACCACAACTTGAATCGGGAGGCGAGCTCGGCGGGAACTTCCATCCCGTCGGCGAGCTTGAACCCACCGGGCGAGGTGATTCGCGCCGGGCAACCATTCTGATACCTGCGTAATCACGCAAGCGCTGCTGCTATCGCGCTTGTCCGGCGGGACCGTTGGGATTGGCAAGCGTCCCCGGCATCCCCGGCGTCTGACGAGGGACGATAGGGCTTGCCCAGGACGACTATTCGGCAGAGAGGTCCTTGTCCTCCATCTCCCAGGCATGGTCGAGCGTGTGGAAAGCGGAGTGCCGGATGAGGAATGGCAGCGTCCAGGACCGCATGCGCCGCTTGACCTCGCCGGCGTTGTAGTCCCTCATCGCCGCCACGTAGGCCTCCCTGTGCTGGCGGAGCCCATCGGGCGTCAGCGCCGCGAGCTCCGGTTCTCGCAAACCCACCTGCTTCGCGAACATCTCACTCTCAGTTCGGATCGTGTGGCGGACGATCCTATCGCGGTCGCGTCCTCCGCCACGTGGCCCCTTGCGCATCTCGGATGACACCCTTGCCGTGACGCCGTCGAAGTACGTCCAGCAGGCCCGCAAGAGCGTTATTCCGCGCTCGAGCTCCGTCTCGCTCATCGGCCCCTGCTCGGCCGAGCAGGGCGAGAAGGAGATTCCCCAGAAGTCGGTCGAGCCCGTGCCGACCCTGTCCTCCACGATCTCGAGCGGCCCGGCGACGTCGAACTCGAGCGCCATCCCGGCTAGGTTCACGACCGGCCGGTAGCGCTCCCTGTATGACTCCAGCGTCTCCAGGGCGAGCTCGGCCGTCTTGGCGCCTCGGCTCCACCCCGGCCAATCGATGCTGAAAGCAACGGACCGTTTCCCTTTGGGCCCACGTTCGATCACAGCGCGAACGGACATGCCCAATCATAGGCACCGGGGCGCCGGGCTGATCGTACGACCCATCGTGCGGATCGAACGGTGCTGCCGACGGTTCCCACATGCCGGCTGGTCGATGGCGTGCGCGAGCTTGCCGCGGCTCCGCCGGATGCGCTCTCGGCCGCAGCCGCCGAGCCAGATGTCAGAGGGCTCGGGCGCCCTCCGAGGGGCCGCGTGACGACGGCTATACGTCCGATGCCCGGGCGATAGACTGTCCATTCGGAGGAGGATCGGCGACCTCGCTTCCCGCGTCCGAAGCGCGGGCCGGCAACCTTTGGGCAGCCAGGGAGGGAGGAGTAAGCGTGGACCACAAGCGAGATTCTGTGCAGCCGACAGCGGGGTTGAGGCACCGGCGGTGGTCCGGACCTCGACCGATGGGCCTGGTCGCAGGGCTGGCGCTCCTCATGGCCGTGGCCGGGTGCTCGGCCGGAACGCCGGTGAGCTCGCCCACCGCAGGTTCGGGCGGGACCGGCCGCGACGGCGCGAGCGCGACTTTGCTCGCGGATGGCCGGGTGCTCTTCGCAGGCGGCACGGACGGCTCCGCTTCCGAGCAAGTCGTCGCTTCGGCCGAGGTCTACAACCCGGCTTCCGGCAAGTTCGGCCCAACTGGGTCGCTGACCCAGGCCCGAACCGGCCAGACGGCGACGCGACTGGCGGATGGCCGCGTTCTCATTGCCGGCGGCTACGGCGTCTCAAGTTCGCTCGCGACCGCGGAGCTATTCGATCCGAAGGCGGACACCTTCACTGCGGCCGGCTCCATGACAACCGGTCGGAACGGACACACCGCCACGCTGCTTTCCGACGGCCGCGTCCTGATCGTCGGGGGCCTCGGAGCGAGCGACTTCCTGAGTTCGGCCGAGGAGTTCGACCCAGCGACCGGAACGTTCACGGCCATGAGCTCGATGGCGGTCGCAAGGTCCTCTCATACAGCCACTCTGATGGCGAGCGGCAAGGTGCTAATCGTCGGCGGCCACGCGGGAGACATGAATCCCCTCGATTCGGCCGAGCTGTTCGATCCGGCTACATCCACCTTCTCTGACGCCGGCCGAATCCGTGAAGGCGACCGGCACACCGCATCTGCCCTGCCCGATGGCCGCATCCTTGTCACAGGCGGGAGGCGCTGCGACAAGGGCTGGATCCCTTGCACGGACTTCACCCTCAAGGACACGGAGCTCTTTGATCCGGCATCCGGCAAGTTCGCGGCTTCAGGTCCCATGACCGCCTCGCGGGTCGACCACACGGCCACGACTCTCCGCGACGGCAGGGTCCTCATCGCCGGCGGATACAGCGAGGCCGACGACACCACCCAGGTCAGGCACATCCTTGCGACGGCGGAGCTGTTCGACCCGAAGACCGGCACGTTCGCGGCGACCGGCGACATGACCGGCTCTCGGTCGGGGCATTCGGCCACGCTCCTGTCCGACGGACGTGTGCTGATCGTGGGCGGATTGCTGATCGGGGGCGGATCGACTCAGCCGGGGACGGCCGAAATCTACGATCCTGCCACAGGGAAGTTCAACACAACCGGCTGACAAGGGGTCGCTCGACGTAGTTCGCCCCTCTCAGATCCCGCCCTGGCCAGCCGCCCGTATCGGGGCCGCGATTTGGACTGCCTGGGACGCGGAACTCGACAAGTCACCCGCTGTGTTCTTCGCCGCCGTAGAGCAGTGACTGCGGCGTAAGGGATGACCTGCGGGAGCGTGCGGCGGACTCAGGCAAGCACGTTCCGTCCGGGTAATGGGCCTGAGCACACGAAGACCGGCGTCGGGAAGACTGGGCCCGTTCAACATGTTGGCAGGCATTGTCAAGATAGTCTCAAAAGCGTAATCTACCGATACGGGCTCGCCGGTCGGCAGACAGCGAGTTCTGTGGGTATCACCGTAAGACCGAGGTATCGACAGCCGCATGACCAGCGGTCTTGCCGGTTGCCAAATCGTGAGGTGCCGATATGGCAGCCACCGCTGAGAGTCACTGCGCCCCGCCACGTGGCGTCGACAAGCCCGATCTGCGCCCGGCGGAAGGACCAGAGGCCGACGAGGAAATGGCTCTCCTCTGCAAAGCCGTCGGCCACCCGGCTCGAGTCCAGATCCTGAGGCTGCTGGTTCGACGGGACGCCTGCATCTGCGGCGACATCGTCGAGGAGCTTCCACTTGCCCAATCGACCGTGTCGCAGCATCTCAAGGTGCTCAAGGACGCCGGCTTGATCCACGGCGAGATCGACGGCCCACGGGTCTGTTACTGCATTGAGCCGACGGCGCTTCGCCGGCTCAAGGTCCTCATCTCAAGCCTCTAGGTCTCATTTCCGGTCACTGTCACGCTGGAGGATGAAGTCTCGTGTCCGAATTCGCGCTAGGTACTCCCGCGCCCCTGGCACGTCCGGGAGTGATCCGCGGCCTGTCCTTCCTCGATCGCTTCCTGACTCTGTGGATCTTCCTGGCGATGGGCATCGGAGTTGCGCTGGGGTATCTGGTGCCGGACGTGGTGCCGGCCCTCAACAAGCTCAGCATCGGCACCACCTCGATCCCGATCGCGATCGGGCTGATCCTGATGATGTATCCGCCGCTGGCGAAGGTCCGCTACGAAGAATTGCCGCGGGTCTTCCGCAACGGCCGCGTCCTGCTGCTGTCGCTCGTGCAGAACTGGATCGTGGGGCCGATCCTCATGTTCAGCCTCGCCGTCATCTTCCTGCGCGACAAGCCCGAGTACATGGTCGGCCTGATCATCATTGGCCTGGCTCGCTGCATCGCCATGGTCATCGTTTGGAACGACCTGGCGGACGGCGACACCGAGTATTGCGCCGGTCTGGTCGCGTTCAACGCCCTCTTCCAGGTCTTCTTCTTCTCGATCTACGCCTGGGTCTTCGTTACGGTCGTACCTGGCTGGCTCGGGCTCAAGACCACCCAGGTCAACATTACGATCCTCGAGATCGCCAAGACCGTCTTCATCTACCTGGGCATCCCGTTCATTGCCGGGATCATCAGCCGCTTCGGGCTGCGAGCCTGGAAAGGCGAGGAGTGGTATCGCAAGGTCTACATCCCGCGCATCTCGCCGATCACGCTCATCGCCCTGCTCGCCACGATCATCCTCATGTTCTCGCTCAAAGGCGAGACGATCGTCGCGCTGCCTTTCGACGTCGTGCGGATCGCGATCCCACTGTTGTTCTACTTCATCATCATGTTCTTCGTGTCGTTCTACATGAGCCGCAAGGCCGGCGCCACATACGGACAGACCGCGACTCTGTCGCTCACGGCATCGTCGAACAACTTCGAGCTGGCGATTGCCGTGGCCGTGGCGACGTTCGGAGTGGCCAGCGGCGCCGCGTTCGCCGCAGTCATCGGGCCTCTGGTCGAAGTGCCGGTGCTGATCGGTCTGGTGACCGTGGCGCTCAAGTTGCGCAGCCGGTACTTCCCGGGCGAGGCGGCAGGTTCCCGCTAGTCGGAAATCGAGCCAACGAGCGGAGCCGGTACGTGGGCCGTGCAGCTGGCCCGCTCCGGGAACCATCGGCGCAACGAGGGAGGCGTCAAGTCCGACTCGAGGGACTCGTGAACGATGCCGGGCGGTTGGCGAGGGCTCGGGCGATGGCGACGCGCTGACGCTCGACCGGCTGGTCGACCGGCTGGTCGATCGCGTGCGCGAGCTTGCCGCGGCTGCGCCGGCCGCACTCTCGGCCGCAGCCGCCGAGCCAGATGTCAGAGGGCTCGGGCGCCCGATCCCCGCTCAGTGGCGACGTCACTGCGATGAGGCAAGCGCGAGGGTTCTCATCCTCGCGGTCGGTGACGGAGCCAACTCAAGCTTCCGACAGGCGTGATGGGCATTGGATCGCCAAGCGGGAGAAGTCAAACCTGCGAGCACTTGTGCGTCGCATGGAAACAACGAAAGAGAGCATTTGCATGAGCGCGATTGCCACCAGTGACGGCACACAGATCTACTACAAGGACTGGGGCTCGGGCCAACCCGTCGTCTTCAGTCACGGCTGGCCGCTCGACGCGGACGCCTGGGAGTCGCAGATGGTCTTCCTGGCCTCCAACGGCTATCGCTGCATTGCTCATGATCGTCGCGGACATGGCCGATCCAGCCAACCGTGGAATGGCAACGACATGGATACCTACGCTGACGACCTGTCGGAGCTGCTTGAAGCGCTCGACCTGAGAGAAGCAGCCATGATCGGCCACTCCATGGGCGGCGGTGAGGTCGCCCGCTACATCGGGCGCCACGGCACATCCCGCGTCGCCAGAGTCGTCCTGGTCGGTTCGGTGACGCCGCTGATGCTGAAGACGACGGCCAATCCCGGCGGACTGCCAATCAAAGCCTTCGACGAAATCCGATCGGGCGTCGCAGCTGACCGCTCGCAATTCTTCAGGGATCTTGCGACGCCGTTCTACGGCGCCAACCGTAAGGGCAACAAGGTCACGCAGGGCATGCGGGACGCGTTCTGGTTCCAGGGGATGCAGGGCGGCCTCAAGAATGAGCTCGATTCGATCAAAGCCTTCTCCGAGACGGATTTCACTGAGGACCTGGAGAAGTTCGACGTGCCGACGCTGATCGTTCACGGCGACGACGATCAGATAGTGCCGATCGCGGCCTCGGCCATGATCTCGTCGAAACTCATCAAGAACGCGACGCTGAAGATCTATCCGGGCGGCACCCACGGCCTGGCCGACACTCATAAGGACCAACTCGACGCCGATCTGCTGGCCTTCCTTAAATCGTCAGCACGGTAGTGGGTAAACAGACAGAAGGAGAACAGTCATGCCGAGTTTTGGGACGCCATTTTCGGGATTGGCGAACGACAGGAAGCTCACGGATCAGGAACTCATCCGTGCAATCCGGTTTACGGTCGCTTCGGAGTACGAAGCGAATCAACTGTATGTGCAGCTGGCCGAGTCGACGGACGACCAGCTCGCCATCGCGGTGCTGATGGACATCGCTGGTGAAGAACTCCGTCACGCGGGACAGTTCCTCCGACTGCTCTACGAGCTGGCTCCAGATGAAGAGAAGCTATATGCAGGAGGGGCAAAGGAAGTCGAAAGGGCAATCGAGAAGTCGAAGTAGAACACCGCCCACAGACTGAACATCCTCAGGCCAAATGGATGGGGATCGCAGGCGCGACCGTGCCAGTCCGTGTCTCCGCACTTCTGCCACACACGCACCATGGCATCATGATGCCGGAGAACAGGCCGCGGAAGTCGGGCCAGGCCAAGGGGAAAGTGGGCAGGCGCCACCTGCCTGAATGGTCGGGGCGAGAGGAGTCGAGGCCGACACTATACGGGTAACGCTAACCGCCGGCGAATGAGTCTCGGGCCGAGCGCTTTCCTTTCACCCTTGGGCCTTTTCGAGAGGTAAAGTTGCCGCAGGCTCGCACGAATTGAGGGAGCCCGTCGTTTGGGGGCCTCCGCGCGAGCCGGGAGGATGACATGAGAGCTGTCAAGGGGTTGGGTCTACTCGCCGCGCTGACGATTGCACTGGGGTTGGTGGGGGCGCAGCCCGGCAGGGCCGCCGCGTACACAACCCCGCAAGTGGCGATAAGGAACCTCGCCAACGCCAATGTCGGCAGAGGGCCGTGCACCCCGACCAGCCAAGGCGGGTATTTCACCGCGCCCGACGGGGCGACGAGTTGTGCCTATCCCACCTTCTGGTGCGGGGAATTCACCGCCTGGGTATGGGACAAGTCGGGTCACGTCTATATCACTTCGGTGGGCCACACCCCTACGAGCATTGAGCACTACGGAGAGATAAACGGCAACACTTCGCGTCGGCAGGCCAAAAAGAACGTTCCTCCGCTCGTAGGGGATGCCGTCATCTTCAGCTCCAACGACCCGAGTATCAACAAAGGATCAGCAACTCACGTGGGGATCGTCTACTACGTGGATCCAAGCAGTCATATCGTCACAGTCATCGCCGGTAACGAGGGCAAAGGAAACGGATCTGTAGGGGTTCGGACGTTCGACTACTCGACGCTGGCGAAGTCCAGTCCAACCACCCAGGACTACTGGGCCTACGAGTACGTTACGCCCCGGACTCACTAGGTTCGAACGTGGCAAGGCAGGGCGGCCCTTGGCCGGCCTACGATCCGGGCCATCGGCCTTCTCCGCGACCTCGACCACAAACCGCGTCGAAAGCGCGATCCTGTAGGTCGGCCGCTGGGTTGGCGAACCGGTCAACAACCTCGCCGGCCTTGCGGCTCAGCTCGACGCCTTCCGCCTCGCCTACAACGAGCAGCGGCCGCACCGTGCGGTTGGCCGGGCCACACCGGGCGAGGCGTACCGGGCGACACCGAAGGCGCGACCGTCGGAAGCCTCCGGCCGCGGCCACTTCCGCCTGCGCTACGACATCACCGACGCCAAGGGCGTCATGCCCTGCGGCGCGGCGGCCGCATGCATCACCTCAAGGTCGGCGCGGTCCATGCACGCCGCCGTGTCCTTGCCATCGTCGACGAGCGGGAGGTCACCGTTGTCGATCTCGCCACAGGCGGAATCTTCTCAACCCACCTCATCGAGCCCGACAAGGGCTACTGGCGCAACCGACGAAGAAACCCCGGCCGATGGCCGGGGTCTGGGGAAACCAGTTGATCACAAGTGCCACGTATGACGCGACTCATGTGTAACCGATGTCGCGACTCAAGACGCTGGTCGGGGCGAGAGGAGTGGCGCCGAAACCGGCGACCTGCGTGTCCCATTCCAGCTGGAATGGGAACTCATCGGCGCTGGCCGCTGGTCTCACACGCTGGCCGGATGAGGATCTCCTTGGGCATAGCCTGCCAGCATTCAATTCTGGCCATGCCGAGACGGCCCCGGCGTCCGGGCTTGCGAACGACAAGCGATCGTCCGCTCGTACCGTCCCGGATTGGACTTGCTGCTGTCGGCCTTTCACCGCTGAGTCATAGAGACCTCGTAGGCGTCTGCACTGATTCCCGGGCGACAGGCGCCGAGCGACTCGGCGCCTCCGGCAGGGCGATCGTAGCGATCGACGGTCGACTCACTCCACCGCCACGGGGGCGATCAGGACTCAGCCGCCGAGCGCATCGAGCCACTTGAGCAGAAGGCGCTGCTCCTCAGCACCGAGCACGGACGCAGGGCCTTCGCGCAGCAGCGCGGCAAGCTGTACCGCCGTGCCGCCCAGCCGGCGATCGGGAGGCAGCTGGACCGATGCGCCGATGCAGCCGGCGAAGACCGAATCTCGGACGCTATCGGACAGGTCCGGGTCTGTATACAGGTCCGGACGTGAAAGGATGGCCAGGGCTACGCCGGTGCACGCCGCGCGAATGCGCTGGGCCGCGAGCGCGGGCGAGACCAGCAAGACACCTGCCTGCGCGCACCGCTCGAGGGTGCCGGTGAGGAGGTCAAGAAGCGCCCGGGGTGCCGATATCTGGGGACCGAGCGTCGGGGAGAACATGAGCCTGTAGATCGCCGGGTTCTCGACAGCGAAGGCGATGTGGTCGTTCCAGCCGGCCCGGAGATCTGCGACGGGGTCATCTGTTTTCGCCAGGTGCCGCTTGCGCTCGATGAAGCGGTCGTAGCCATGGTCCACGAGGGCGCTCATCAGGCCGGCCTTGTCTCCGAAGAGACGGTACAGAACCGGTTGGCCAACGCCCACCGCCTCGCACACCGCGCGCGTGGAGATGTCGTTTCCGGAGGCGGCCAGCTGTATCTCGGCTGCCTGGAGCATCCGTAAGCGCAGTTCGGTCGAGTTGGTCACGTATCGATGTTACGTCAGCGGGCAACCGGCGCCGTCAGATCGGTCATCCGCGTGCGCCGTGCGCGAGGACGGGGAACCGAGCGTATCACCGCTACGCCACGCCCGTGGGTCTGATATCGTTGATACGCCAGCGCATATAGCGGCGATATGACTGCCGGCACCCGCGTGGCTCGAAATCGAAAGGAACCATCACGATGACTGGTAGTGCTCCTCGCGTCGCTCTCGTCACGGGCGGCTCCGGCGGCATTGGAGGCGCCGTGGTTCGGCGCCTTGCCGCCGATGGATTCGCGGTCGGTGTCCACTACGGCGGCAACAAGGCTGGGGCCGAACGCCTGGTCGATGACATCACCGCCGCTGGCGGGCACGCGATAGCGATCGGCGGCGACGTCGCGGACGAGTCCGCCATGGCCGCGGCGTTCGACGCGGTCGAGGGTGCTTTCGGTGGCCTCGACGTCGTCATCAACACCGCGGCGATCGTGTTGCTCTCGCCGATCGCGACACTCGACCTTGACGACTTGGATCGCATGCATCGCACAAACATACGCGGAACCTTCGTCGTGTCACAGCAGGCAGCCCGTCGCGTGCGCTCGGGCGGCGCGATAGTCAACTTCTCGACCACCGCGGGCCGGACCAGTCAGCCGACGTATGGAGCGTACGTCGCGAGTAAGGCCGCCGTTGAGGCCATAACCCTGGTTCTCGCGCGAGAGCTCCGAGGCCGGGACATCACCGTCAACGCAATCTGCCCGGGGCCGACCGAGACCCCGATGCTACTTGCCGGCAAGGACATGCAAGCCATTCAGAACTTCGCGAAGGCGGCTCCGCTGGAGCGTCTCGGGCGCCCGGAGGACATCGCGGAGGCAGTCGCCTTCCTCGGCGGCCCGGCTCGGTGGATCAACGGCCAGGTCAGCTACGTCAACGGCGGACTGGCATAGGCGTCTCGTCGGCGATTCCCTTGTCGCGACGAAGGTGAGCCGCAGAGGGCGCTCACTTCCTGACCCCTGTGACCTCGAAGAGGATCCCGACGTCCCCGAGCTCTCCGCTACTTGTTCCGTAGCATGCTACTGTATCGGTAGCGCGCTGCGACAACCGTAGCACCACCAGGCAAAGGAGTCGGACATGCCGGTCATCGAAATCACTATGACCAAGGCCACCGTGGAGACCAAGCGGGCGCTCATCGAGCGACTGACCGCCGATGCAATCGAGATCACCAAGATCCCGGCCGTGGAGTTCACGGTCCTCATCCATGAGCTGGAGCGGGAGAGCATCGGGCGCAGCGGCAGGACGTGCGCAGATATCATGGCCGAGATGAAAGCCGCCGGATGAGCATTCCCAAGCCTGGACAGCCCGTACGAGGATCAACGACCGGGGCGCCGATCATGGCGCTCTTCGACCTCCTCGGGCGCCGATGGGCCATGGGCATCATCTGGAATCTCGCCGCAGGGCCCGCCACCTTCAGGGCCCTGCAGAGCCCCACCGGCCGCATCCAAGGCAAGACCATCTCGCCTTCGATCCTAAACGCACGCCTCAAGGACCTGCAGGAAGCCAAGCTCGTGGTGCGGACGCTCGACGGGTATGGGCTGACCCCGCTCGGTCGACAACTCTTCACCCTCATCGAGCCCCTGGATCCGTGGTCCCTGGAATGGGGAAAGGCCCTCTAGCGAGCGGCCTTGACGCGCTACTCACCGATTCCGTAAGCGACCAGATTGTCGAGCGCTGGATGGATCGGCCCCAGGGTTGGTGCGGCGTTCGAGGGGCAGAATCGGGACATTGAGGTCGGTCGGCTCAGCTCCCTCGATCGGGCAGGTTGGTGCGGTCTCGCCAAACGCGTTGCGAAGCTGAGATGGAGCGTGCAATAGGAGCTTCGGCGTCCTACCTACTCGAATGGTCGGGGCGAGAGGAGTAACACCGACCGTAGCGACCTGAATGTCCCACTCGCGCTTGAGTGCCAGATGGCCGGCAAAGAACGGTGGACGCGGAGGGCTGGGTAACGTGTCAGCTAGGCAGGCTTACGCCCCGTGGCCGGCATCGGCCCGAGTAGCGCCACCACGGCATCGTCTACTGGCCCCACCAGCGCGTCCGCAGAGACCGTTGCGAGCGGCTGCATGTCGACCGTGGCGCGCAGCGTGGCTACGCCCAAACCGAGTGCCAAAACGAGTTGCGCTCGAAGACGACGGTCCGGGGTGGGAGCCCCACCGGCAGCTTCGAGAATCGCCTCGGCGAACCCCTCCATCCCGCGGCTTCGTAGGGCGGCCGCGCGCTCGTCGCCAGGCCCTTGGAGCCACAGCATCAGCGGCACTTGCAGACCGTACTCGGGCGAATCTAGCTGCTTGAATTGCTCGGCCAGGTTCTCGGCGATAGTCCTGCCCTCGGCGATCAGGGCGAGCCTCGGGGACGTTGGCTCTTCCAGGCAAGCCTCGAACAGGCCCTCCTTGGAACCGAAGTAGCGGTTGATCAGTGCGACGTTGACTCCAGCGTCGCCAGCGATATCCCGCGTCGTCGTCCGGTCGAACCCGAGGGTGACGAATCGCCGGCGGGCAGCCGACAGCAGCTTCGTTCTGGTCGTGGCGGCATTTCGCTTGTGGCCACGGCTTCCCGTAGAGACCGCTGTCCGACTGCCTGAGTCAGCCATCGTTCCGCCTTCACCTGAGGACCACTGGGCCATAAGTAAACGGTCGTTGACAAGTGTGCCAGGAATTAGCTAGGATCGCACAAGTAAACACCCGCTGACTTATTGCATGGGGAGCAACATGATTGACGAGGCGACGGCGTCCGCGGCGTCGAGCGGCACCGGGACTCGGGCTACGCCGCGGGCGAAGCCGGCACTCGTGTTCGGCTCGCTTGCGCTCGCGGGCCTCGTAGCCGCAGTCCTCCAATCGCTGGTCGCGCCAGCCCTTCCGGCGATCGCCGCCGACCTCAAGACGTCTTCCGGGGATATCAGTTGGGTGCTCACCGCGTACCTGCTCGCATCCGCGGTCGCCGCCCCGATTGGCGGCCGTCTCGGCGACATGCTGGGAAGACGTCGCGTCCTGCTCGTGATCCTGAGCCTGCTCGCGGTCGGAACGGTCGTTTCGGCGGTGGCGAACACCCTGCCCATCCTCATCGTCGGTCGCGTGCTGCAGGGGGCGTCGGGCGGCATCCTGCCGCTGTCGATCGGCATCGCCCGAGACGAACTGCCGGCCGAGCATGTCGGCGTATCCGTTGGTCTGCTGTCGGCCATCTTCGGCATCGGCGCCGCATTCGGCATCGTTCTCGGCGGCCCGATCGTCGATCACCTCTCGTGGCACTGGCTCTTCTGGCTGCCGTTTATCCTCGCCGTGATAGCCGTGGCAGGCGTCGCTATCTACGTTCCCGAGTCGTCTTCGCGGGTCCGAGGACGTGTCGACCTCTTGGGCGCTCTGCTCTTGCTGGTCGGACTAGTGTGCCTGCTGCTTTCGATCGAGAAGGGCAGCGCATGGGGTTGGACCAGTGGCAGCACCGTCGGCCTGTTCGTCGCGGCCGCCGTTACGCTGGCCGCCTGGTTCGTGGTCGAGCTCCGTGTCGGCGATCCGCTCATCGATCTGCGAATGATGACGCTGCGCGGCGTGTGGACGACCAATCTGGTCGGCCTCGCCTTCGGCTTCGCCATGTACGGCTCGTTTGTCCTGGTCCCGATGCTTCTCGAATTGCCCAAGTCCACTAACGTCGGTTTCGGCCTTTCCGCGAGCGACGCCAGTCTGTATCTGCTTCCGGCCGCTCTTGGAATGCTCATCTTCGCGCCGCTCTCCGGCGTACTCGATCGACGTTTCGGGGCGAGGCTGCCACTCGTCCTGGGCACCATCGTCGCCCTGGCCGCAGCCATAGTTCCCGCATTGGCACACAGCCAGGCTTGGGAGATCGGTCTGACGTTCGTTCTCCTGGGATCCGGGCTTGGCCTCGCCTGGGCGGCAATGGCCAACGCCATCGTCGCCGCCGTCGCGGCGTTTCAGACCAGTGTCGCGACCGGGATGAATTCCATCATGCGCCAGATCGGCGCCAGCATCGGCACGGCCATCGTCGGAGCGATCCTGTCCTGGAACGTGGGGCCTCACGGCGCACCTACGAATGACGGGTTCACCATCGGTTTCTGGGGGATCGCCATAGTGCTCACGATTGCCCTGTTCGCCGCGCTCCTGGTACCCGGCCGCCCGGCGCAGAACCAAGGGGCGTCCTGACGCGAGGAAGGGGGCGCATCCACCGAACGACATCCTTTGTCGCAGCGGGCACGGGTACCGAATTGGGACATTCATCGATCAGCTCAAGCTGGGGACTTCGGGCGGTCTGGGCGACAAGACACGGTTGGAGAGACCGCCGCTTGTGCATCTTGCCGCTATGCCATCATGCCCGTATGATGGCATCATGGCGACCAAGAAGAAGGTAACCCTGTACGTCGACGAGGACGTGATGCGGGCAGCTCGCGTCCGTGCGGCCCGCACTGACAAGCGCGACTCGGAAGTGGTGGAGGAGGCGCTGCGCGCCTATCTCGGCTTCGACGTGCTCGCGAGCGTCTGGGCCCGTTCCGGTCTGAACGAGGACGAAGCGATGCGTCTCGCGGTCGAGGAAACCCACGCGGTCCGGGTCGAGAAGCGTGCCTCGCGCGGTTCTTGACACCAACGTTCTCGTTTCGGCGCTGATCAGTCCGGGCGGTCCCAGCGCCGCGCTCCTGCTCGAGCTGCGCGCCGGCGCCTTCGAGCTCGTCGTCTCGCCGACTCTGCTGGCCGAGCTCAGCGATGTTCTTGCGCGCCCCAAGTTCCGCCCGTATGTAACCGCGGCCGAAGCCGCCGCATATGTCGGACTCATTGGCCACGAGGGAACGATCCACGACGACCCGCCGCCGGGGGAGGAGCCGCTCAGCGCTGACCCGGACGACGAGTACCTGCTCGACCTGGCGCGTGCCGCGGCGGCGGACGTGTTGGTGTCTGGCGACTCGCACCTGCTTGTTCTACGTGACGTCGTGCCGGTCATGACTCCCGCCGAGTTCCTGGCCAGCCTGGCCGATCGGTGAGGCAGTCGAACAGCCCGGCCACATAGATCGAGCCGGTCGAAGACGAGAGTCTCGCCAAGCGGGGATCGTGCGGGGCCATCAGTGCAGGTAGGCCGCAGACCTACCTGAATGGTCGGGGCGAGAGGAGTCGGGCCGGCACTTTACGGGTGAAGATCCACTATCACATCGAGCGCTAGCAGCCGGGCTCAGGGTTGGCTTGGTGGGGAAGCCGACGCGACCGGAACCGGCCCTATCTGGCAGGCAGCCGGCAGCTCAGGGGAATTCCCGATGTTGCAGAGAATCTGCCGCCACTCCGTGTTGGTTTGAATGACGATGCCGATGTTGTCCTTCGTGATCGCCACCGGCGCGAGCAGGATCGCGGTCATCGGGTCACGGCCGGGCCAGGTAACCGATTTGCTGCCGTCGACTCGAGTGATGTCCGGGTCGCGGCACAGGGCGATCGCGGCATGCGCGGCCGCCTCGCCGAGCCGCTCGGGGCTTCCCCAGGCGTCGACCGCCTGCGTGCCGCTGACAATGGCCGTCAACCCCCCTGCGGCTCGCTGCGAGTCGGAGACCCCGGCGACCGCGACCGTTCCCGTCAGCCCGGCCTCCCCGAGCGTGTTTTCCACCCCATACGCCAAATCGTCGTACGCGATGGCCACGGCATCCACCCTGCCGCCATTCTGGCTCAGGATCGCCGCCATCTCCTGCTGCGCCAGAGTCTCGTCCCAATTGGGGGTTTCGACCGTGGCGACGATCTTGATGTCGCCCCGGTCGACGGCGGGCTGCAGGATCTCCCGGACGCCGGAAGCGATGAGGTCGCTTTCCGGCGCTCTAAAGTCGCCCTTGATGATCGCGTAGTCACCCCAGGGCTTCACGGCCAGAAGGCCCCTCGCCTCTTGTCGGCCTTGTTCGACCGGGTCGAAGGCGACACACAGCGACCTGAAGTGCACGAGAGGCCAGAAGAGGGTGACCACCGGGATCCCGGCGACGGCGGCTCGCTGCAACGCCGGCAGGATCACGTCCTCGGGGCCCGGTTCGATGACGATGACCTTGGCACCGGCTGCGATCAACCGGTCGATGTTGGACACCTGGGTGTCGACACTGCTCTTCGCGTTCGCTTCCTGGAAGCCGACCCCGGCGTCGCTGATCGCCTTCTGGAACGCCGGGCCCTCCCAGTCCACGAGGTCCGTGAAGTTGTACCACGAGGCCCCGATGAGGCAGCCCCACGTGTTGGCCGTCCGAGTCGCGGTCGGTGAGGGCGGATCAGTTCTCGGGCTACGGCTGGGGTTCGAAGTGCCGCACGCGGTGGTCAAAGTGCCCGCAACCACGCAGGCCAGGATTACTCGAACGATGCGGCCAGGTATCGAAGTGTGAATCCGTCGGCTCATCCCGAGATCCCCCTCGGCTGCGGCACTCCAACGTCGAGAGCGTGGAGCACGCGCTCCCGGACGGAAAGGCCGGATTGCATCGGCTCGGGGCAAAACATGAGTCGAGTGGCTCCGGCAGTTCGGAGTGGTTCGATCGGATCGAGGTCCTGGGCACGCGCGCCATCGGAGCGGCCACGACCGCCCGACATCTGCTCGTCCTCCCTCCGATCCGACCTCTTGGCGCTCAGGAAGGCGGGTTAGGCGACGTTCTATGTCACCGATCTGTGGCAGCCTGGGTTAGCGTATGGCCTGGGACTTCGGTGACCACGCCTTGCGTTTGACCGAGGCTTTCAGGATGGGAGCGAGTTCGATGGGCAAGCACGTAGCGTTGAGAGGTCGTCTCACGAGATCGGCGGCGGCACTCGCGGTCGTGGGTGTGGCGGGAAGTCTCCTCGCCGCAGCCTGTTCGTCGTCGACCTCGAGCCAGGCGGCTCCGATACCGACGATCGGTTCAGGAGCGGTCGCATCGAGCTCCGGCCATGCCGCCGGCTCGTCCGCGCAAGGAGGGGGCTGTAAGGTCGGGTTCTCCCTGGACAACTACGGACCGGAACGCTATCCAAACTTCGAAGGGCCGGCGATCGAGGCGGTGCTCGACCCGGCAGGCGTCAAATACACGATATCCGATGCCAAGGGCAGTGCCGATACCCAGGCCTCCCAGATCGACGAGTTCGTCGCGGCGGGTACGAACCCAATCATCGTCGACCCGCTGACCTACATGGCCGAGGGCGTCCCCGCGGCCGTGAAGAGAGCCACCGACGCGGGGATTGCGGTCATCTCGTTCGACCAATTCCTGGATAACCCGAAGGCGTTGTTCGTCGGGTTCGACTGGGTCGACGTCGGCCGGATGGAAGCGAAGGCGGTGCTCGCGGCCAAGCCGACGGGCAACTACGCGATCATCAAGGGCGACCCGGCCAGCCCCATGAACGACATGATCCGTCGCGGTATCGGCGAGGTCCTCCAGCCGGCCCTCGACAGTGGCGCGATCAAGATCGTCGGGGAGCCGACCACGGCCAACTGGGATCCGATCACGGCCGAGGGCGAGATGGACGCGCTCCTGCAGAAGAACGGCAACAAGATCGACGCCGTGATCGCCGAGGACGACAACCTTGCCGCCGGTGTTGTCAAGTCGCTCACCGATGCCGGCCTGGCGGGCAAGGTCTCGGTGTCCGGCGCGGGTCTTCTGGCGGGCTTTCCATCTCTTGCCAACTACAGGGCCCTCGTAAGCGGCGCGGAGATCGTCGACGTCTGGTCGGAC
>Ga0182021_10004468_pt1 | contig 16457 bp, 21 predicted proteins | sample 612E3MmetaG_FD_120493 | JGI IMG/M metagenome (GOLD analysis project Ga0182021, IMG submission 120493) | Permafrost microbial communities from Stordalen Mire, Sweden - 612E3M metaG (Illumina Assembly) | ecosystem: Environmental > Terrestrial > Soil > Wetlands > Permafrost | place: Sweden...
CAATTTTTAATTTACAATTTTTAGTTTACAGGGTATAATCAGATACATATTCCGCGGTAGCTCAATGGTAGAGCAGGAAACTGTTAATTTCAAGGTTCTAGGTTCGAGTCCTAGCCGCGGAGCTGGGGTCCTCTTATTATAATTTCGTGGCTATTTTCTAAGATTTTGAATATAGGAGTTGGAACTGTTTTATAAATCTTTTTATTCCCAATAACAAAGGATTCAAAGAAAAACCTTAGATAATGTCTTTTCAGGTAATTTGGCGCTTCAATATATGTTTTGTGGATGTTTCGGCTAAAAGATAGCACTTCCTCAATTAAATCAACGTCAATCTTCTGTTTGTTATCCGCCTCAGTCATTTGATTATCTAATTTTATTATCTGTTCTTGTAGTCCATTGTGCATTCTCTTAAACGTTTCCCTGTCAATTACCCCATCCGTTAAACTATCTTCAATTCTGTTTCTTTTTGTTTCCAATGCGGTTTTCTGATTCAGTATGCCTTGTTGACTAGATGAGGAAGTTCTTCTAGCCTCGTTTAATATTTCTTTGGTTTTCCCAACTACTGCATTTATAAATTCTTCGCTGAACTCCATTTTCTTAAATTTCTCCTCAACTAGTTCTTCCATTACATCCATTTGCACATAAGGAGCAGGGCACCCATTCCTGTCTCGCTTCTGGCAGTGATAATAAGCTATTTTACCGTCTCTATTTTTCAACTTATCTGCATCTTTGTGCCATTCCGCAGTATATCTTTGTCCACATTCGGCACAGATTAAAAAGCCTCTCAGAAGAAAATCATGAACGCGTCTGCGTAAAAGGAAACTGCGATGTTTTCCAAGGGTATATTGGCAAACATCATAAAGCTCTTTCTTGATAATGGGTTTGTGTTTCCCCATCTTGGATACCCCATGCCATCTGGCAAGTCCGTAGTAAAAAGGGTTGTTTAAAATTGTGTCTATGACGCTATGGCCAAGCGTCGTTCCGTTTCTGGAGAGGATATTCTTTTCCGCCAACCAGTCCTGCAACTCTATTATGCTATAGTTGCCTGTTGAGTAAAGCTCAAACAACTCTTTAATTATGGGGGCGGTATAAGGGTCTGGTTCGCAGGTTTTCTTCTCATCTTTTCCCCCAACACTCCTGTAGCCTGGATATCTACTGTATGGCTGCCATCCTTCTTCAAACTTTTGTTGCAAAGCATCTTTTGTTCGCGAAGAATTTACTTCTGATTCCCATTGGGCAACTGAAGCAAAAATATTGGGTATTAAGCTGTTGCCTTCCATTAAGTCCCCCTCATTTATTGAGAGCAATTTAATGCCTTTTGCTTTAAGGCTCTTATACATTCTATCGAAGTCGCCAACGTTTCTAGCAAACCTGTCAATTTTATAAATTATTACCGCTTCTACGGGATGTTCGTCTATTTCTCTGAGTAAATCTTGCAGAGCAGGTCTTTTTTCAGATGTTCTACCACTTTTCCCACTATCATCAAAAATTCTCTTTATATTGTATCCGTGCAATTTTGCATACTCTCTGCAGTGCCTAATTTGATTATCTGGAGAATAACCGTGATTTTTTTGTTCTTCGGTTGAAACTCTGATGTAGGCATAAGCGTTCATAAATTCCTTCCTAAATCCTGAAAAGTGATTTCCTTGGGTCTTATTCCATATTTCTTTGCAATCTTTCGTGCTACTTTGTTAACTTCATCCAACAACGGTTTTGTTAGTCTTTTGGCATCCATATAAGGGATTGCTCCATTCCTCATGGCGAAGTGGATTGTACGGGCTTCAGCCATATGTTCCTTTGCTTTGTTAGTCATAATTTAGCCTCAACATAATATTATAGGTCTTTTGATTGTAAATCAAATCTCTTTTTATCCTCCAGTATTGCCCTAGTTTTACCTTAGTTTTACCCAACTATTTCCTCGGTATTTCCTTGGTATCTTAGGTTCATTTTTTATCTGAGTCAAAATCAAACGTACCCATTGTTCGGCTATGTCTTCAATCTTGTATTCAGTTTTAAACTGTTCATTATTTGTTTTCTTCATATTCTTCATTTGTTTTTTCAGCTAAGGTGTCCTGTGGAGTTTCTGTCCTTCTACTATAGGTGGACAAAAAGTCGGTAGTGGATAAGCACAAAAAATCTCTAAATTCGTCTACTATTTGATAATCTGCTGCAATTTGTCCCGAACCTTTAATTTTTTCAACGACTTTTAATGAAGTCAGCTCTTCTAAAAGTCTTCTGGCTGTTTTATTTGAGCGTTCAGAGTCATCTGATAATTCCTTTGCTGTAATTGTTCCATTGTGCTCCTGTATTATTCTTAATGCCTGTGACCTGTCAGCGGGCATTGAAGCAAGAACAATTTCCTTAATGATTTCCAACTCATCTATTCCCACCTCATCCTTCCCGACAACGAAAGCAAGGCACTCCGAAAGGGCTTTTAGCTGATGCAACGCCCTCCATTGTTTTTCAATTTGAGAATCTATTACGTCATAATATTTTATTTCTTCTCCAGACTCATTTTTAAATGTATTCGCTTGTAGTAAAACTATTCCCCGGCAGTGTGAAATGAGATTAGAACCAACCTTTAAAAATTTTTCTACATCGTCCGATAAAAGTTTTACATTCCACTCTTTTATTAACAATTCCTGTAAAAACGAATTTACAAGCTCCTGCACAGTTTTCTCTATGTCGCCCCTGTTTTCTCCTGCAAAGATACGCTTTTGATTTAACTCCTCATTCTCTTTTGATACCTCAGGAAGCTTATAAAAAAGGAATCTTGCTCCAATCATGTTCAAATACTGTGTGTGTTTATTTAAAGTTGCAGGCGTAATGCATCCCAAATGAGAGAAATAAGAAGCAGAAGAAATTTTTCCCCTTGCGGAACTGAACTTTGTAAATTCACCATCGTAGATATTTACTAAATCTCCCAAAATCTTTTTAGTTGCTTTTTCATCCATGGAGAAAATTGATGTCCAATCTTTAACAATGAAACATTTATTATTGAGTTCAGGAAGAAGGTCAAAGACTTTATTTGATTTTGTTACTCTTTCGCCAGATATAAAGGCATTTGGGGTTAAGGTATCAAGGTAATATGTTATCTCGGAATTCCTTATAAGCCTGACAAGGTCAGTTTTGCCAGATGAGGGGACATCGACTAACAAAAGCCATATCATAACATGAGGTCGAACGTAGGCAGATATAGCAACTGCTAAAATGAGTCTGAGAGCTTTTTCTAATCCAGGAAGCAGTATCCAAACCTTACTTTCAAGTTTTTTATAATCATTTTCTATTTCCATTATGCCTCCTTGTTTTAATTTCTGTTATCAACATTTCGCGATAAGACAAAAGCTCTCTGGCGGGGGCAAGTTCACCATTCATAAAATCGTGCTTTAGTAAATCGCACTTATTTGGATTTGCAAGAAGAAAGCTGAAATGATTTGGAGCATCTTCTACAATGTCTATAAGGGTAATTTCTTGGGTTAGCAAAAAGGAAGTTAATCCTATATCGTCTGTTTTGAAATTGTTATCTATTTCCATCTTTATTTACCTCTAGGGGGATTGTATATGAAGGTTTTGAGGCTGTCATATCGGAAAGGTGGGGTAGGTTTTCCCGAATTTATTTGGAGAAAGTTTTTAGACGTTCTTCTATATCTTCTATAATTTCATAAACCTTGGTGTCTTCAATTTGGTAGACTTCGTCAAGCTTTTTATCAGTATTATTATCAGGGATATTTTCCAGATATAATTGTTTCAGAATGTCTGCCTTATTCTTTTTTAAAAGATGTAAGATGTAAACTTGAATATCCCTTTTAAAATTTTTATATTTTTTTGTTCTTGTATAGGGATATGGTTTTAGCCCTTTTTGGATTTCACGTATTTTATCCCTGTTAGCATTAATAAAATTTAGAATTCCCTCGATTGTGCTGTCTTTATAGAAACGGATATAACCTCTTTCCAGGTCTTCTCTGGGAATAGTATTATAATCTAGGGTTAAAGCTTCCAACTTACTCTTAAAACGGAATTCATCTTTAGCATTGATTGAAATGTCATCATATGGTTTATACGGCATAACATCACCAAAATATAAATAGCCGAATACGAAATCTCCATAAACTTTAGGATTTACTCTGCATAGAAGACAAATATCTGTGATTTCTTTACTACCATAATATGGAGCGAAAGGTCTTTGTGCAAAAAGCCATTTGTAGAAATTTTCGTCGTCTTTTCCATAACTTAACGGGATGTGGTATTTTTCTCTTAATTTAGCTATTTCAATCTTAAAGTTTGGATTTGTAATTAAATATATAACTGTGAAAATATACTCTTGATTATCCTGAATAAATTCGTTATTTTTTTTCTGTACGAAAAATAGTAAATAATTTAATTCTTTTTCTAGAATTTCATCAATCTTCATTTTTATCTTTATTTTTATTTCCGAAGCTATTTTACCACATTGGTTGTAAAATTTGGTAGGGTTTTTGTATAGTTTTAGTCCTTTTTATAGGCTTAGTCTAAACATTAGACATTGCAATAGAAGTGTCAGGAAACTACTCGCTTCGCTTGAAGCTAGAATTTTGTTAGTTTCGTGACAGTTTAGCGATTCCCATTAGGAGAATATATACTTCTAGTGATGAGGATATCATTAGCTGCATTATTAGTATTAATTAAGAGAAGATTTTCTTCTGAATCATTCGTATCAACAGGAAGGATTCAAAGATATTTTCAAGTAGATTATGCTACCGCAAGGTATATTTTAGACAGGTTGATTGAAGACGAGTTTTGTGAGCCCCAAGTGGGGGCATGGCCTTGTAAGATAATTAAGTATCAGAATTAATTTAAACTGAAAAAAGATATTCAGACCGTCTTAATATCTTTCCACGACAAATCTAAAATGGAATTAAATCTACCACTTTCACTCCTAATGCACGAGCAATTTTCTCCAGCATCTTGAGATTTGGCGTTTCTCTGCCGGTTTCAATATGTGCAACCCAAGTCCAAGAGGTATGAATTTTCTCCGCTAGTTGTTCTTGGGTCAACCTCTTTGCCATCCTTACCTTTCTGATATTCCTGCCTAATCGGTATTCTGTATTTGTAATTTTCTTCTTTGTTGAGTCCACCTTTTAACGGTAGCAAGTGAACACTACAAAATGTATTAAGCTATAGCCTAATAAATAGCTTCAAAAAGTATTGCTTTTTATGTAGCGATAGCTTAATATACAGTTGCTTATCATTATTGAGCCGAAGGAAGTAAATTTATGAAAAGGAAAATAACAGTTTTAGCCGCTGTCCTATTCTTATTTACCTACTTTACCCCTAAAACTATATATGCCGACGTTTGGTTTAGTCCAGATTGTGGCCACCCTGGCGGTCAAGACCAGAATTGTATTTGTGTCAGAAAAGTATGTCCAAGTGGAGACACAGAGAACGCATGTTTTCCAGACACGGGTCCAACAACTCCAGAAAAAATGCAACAGATTGAAAATATGGTAGTTTGCTCTAATCCTCCAACATCGTCTGTTCCCAATAATCCACCAGGGCAGAAACCTTCTTGCCCATACCCTGGAACCTCTGTAGAAGGAGTAGCGGGAATAGATTGTGCAATGCAGTGGGCTGAATATAACCAGTATTTAGCTCAGCAGCAAAAAACAACTCCCACTCCTACAGCAACCCCTACCCCGACAATATATGTTCCCTTACCTACTTTCACTCCAACGCCTACGCCAACCCTGATTCCGACACCAACCATAAAACATTCTACCCAAATGCAAAAGCAGACTAATCATAATAACAACTTTGCTAATAGTTTATTGCAAAATGTCGGTAAGTTTTTCGGGACGATTACAAAATTCCTAATAAATCTTACTGGAAGGAGGTGAACAAAAAATGAAGAAATGTAAATCCTGTATGAAGGATATTGACGAGAAGGCAAAGAAATGCCCTCATTGTCAGGCGGACCAGAGAATTTGGTTTGCTCGTCATCCAATTCTCACAGGAATTGTAGTTATCATCGCTGTTCTTGTTGTTCTTGGAGCAATAGGAAGCAGCAAGAATTCAGGAACTTCAACAACTAGTAGTAATAGCTCAGGAAGTTCATCTGGAAGCAATACTCCGTCCGTACAGACCGCTAAAGTTGGCGATACGGTTAACGACGGGGACCTTGCTTTTACTGTGCAGTCGGTTGATACGGCACAGACAATCGGAGATTCTTTTAGTCAGAAAACAGCCCAAGGACAATACTACATCCTGACTGTTAAAATCCAGAACAATGGGAAAGATACTAAAACCATTGACTCGTCCGATTTCACGGTTATCGATAATCAAGGCCGAAAGTATGACTATTCAACTGATGGTCAAACGGCAATGGAAATGTCTAGTGGGGCAACAAGCTTTTTCTTACAGCAAATTCAACCAAGTTTGTCAGTAACGGGGAAGATTGTCTTTGATGTTCCAGCAAATGCAACAGGACTTAAGCTAATGGCTCAGGGAGACATATTTAGCAATCCAGTATCAATTGATTTAGGAAAGTAGTTGTTGCCTTCTTTCCCACTGGGCAGGAGAAATTCTACCCAGAAGAAAGAAGAACTATTTCATCAAATTACAGTATTGAGCTTAAAGAGCAAGTTTTGTAAACCTCGAGTGGGGGCATGGCCTTGTAAAATTATTAAATACAAACATTGACCCGTCTAACCGCCTACAATTCTAGAATATTTTGTAAAAATAAGTGTCGCGAAACTCCCAGCCTCACTTGAAGCTAAGATTTTGTTAGTTTCGCGACAGATTACCCACTTCTATTAAATAGACTTAATTTACAAAAAAAGTGTCGGGAAATTACTAGCTTTGCTTGAGGCTAGGGTTTTGTTAATTTAGCAACAGTTTAGGCCATTCCCAAACAATGCCTTAGCCATAGTGTGTCGCTTTAGCAACTTGCCTATGCTGTGTTTTCTACACAAAGTTATATAACTTTACATGAAAGCATTAAACTAGTGTCAGAACACAAGCTAGGCATGAAGAAGGGTATGTCTAGATTAGGCACTGAAGATAAAACCATTGATAAATTTTATATCATTTAAATCTTAGTTTATATAAATACTTGTATTATTTATATTGTTGTGTTATATTAGAGCCTAATGGAAACAAGACACGCACGATTTAAAAGACTTGCCCTCAAAAGAACAAATGAAGTCCTCGAAAAAATTAGAATTCTTGGAAATCTATCAAATAAGAGTTCTTATGAATATTCTGACCAAGAAATTGATAAGATATTTAAAGAGGTGGAAATTCAGGTAAGAACTGTTAAGGCAAGATTTAAACCAAGGAAAAGAAAATTTAAGTTCTAAAGATTTAGATAAACATAAACATAAACATTAAAATGAGTAAAAATTCATATTATTTCCCTCCGTTAAATGAAGCTGAAGAAACAGGATTTCACGACCCCCTAATTTATAATTTCAATGGAGATGTTCTTTATCACCTTACAAGAGAATCCATACAGAATATTGTTGATGCCAAAAATCCCGATGCAGATGGCCCTGCAATAGCAGAGTTCGAGCTGTCAAGAACTTCTCCGAAGTCCCTTTTGCCTGATTACGAAAAATTTAAGGAAATTTTAGCTGCTTGCTGGAGACACGAAAAAGAAGATAAAAGCGAAGGAGAGAGTTTTTTTAAGGACGCATACGACCTTATAAATGAAAATAAAACAATCAGCGTATTTCGAATAAGCGACTACAACACAACCGGATTATATGGCGAGGACAATGATAGGACGGGAGCTTATTATAAATTAATGAGAATTCAAGGCTCTTCTAATAAAGTAAAAGGAATGGGTGGAACATACGGCTTAGGAAAAGGAGCCTATTTTAGGCCATCACTATTCAGAACAATATTTGTTTCAAGCGTATGGGGAGATAATAAGGTTTTATTCCAAGGAAAGATGAGATTGGTGAGTCATGTCGAAGAGAACGACATGAAACACGGGGTAGGTTTCTTTTCCAGTCCTGCGATAAGAAAAGAAGAAGAAATTCCAGAGTTTTTTAAAAGAACCGAGAAGGGAACAAGCATCTTTATTATTGGATTTGAAGAAAACGGTCGATGGCAAAAGAAGATGACGGAATCTGTTTTAAGATATTTTTGGTTGGCAATTCTTGAAGGGATGTTGGAGGTAAAAATAGGCAATATGCTTCTTAATAAAGACAACGTAGAAGAAAAGATTTTTGAGTATTTCTCCGAAGATAAATTTTTGGATAAAAATGACCCAATACCCTTTTACAAAGCCTATAAAGAAGGAGTGACTATAAAAGAGAGATTAAAGGTGGTGGGAGATGTGGAGTTAAGATTAATTTTAGGGAAAGATTTTCCGAGAAGAATTGAATATTTTAGAAATACGGGAATGGTCATCCAAAATAAACAACTTAATTCAGGAAAGGGATTTGCTGGGGTTTTTATTTGTCCTGACCAAAACGAGATTTTACGAAAAATGGAAGACCCTACGCATAGTAAATGGGGTAAAGATGTGCCAATGACAAACGACCCCGACGAGAAAGCATTATATGCGGAAGCAGAAAAAGAATTAAAAGATTTTGTTGAGTCTAAGATTAGCGACCTTACTGCTTCAGTTGAATCCACGGAAGCAACGATAAAAGATTTAGATAAATACTTTTATTCTCCCGCTGAAGATAACAATATTAACGACGAAGGAACCCCAGAAAGCATAGAGGGGCAAATAGTTAGACAGGAAACAGGCTCATTAATAAGAGGAGATAATATTATTGGGCAGCCTCCAAAGATTAACATTCAGGTTAAGATTCCAGCGGAAGTGTTAGGGGAGCCAGACGGACCAGGCACTGGTGGAGGGAAAGGTGGAGGCGAGGGTACAGGACCTGGAACAGGTCATCCTGACGATACGGGAACAAAAATGATAAAAATAAATAAAAATATTAAGTTTAGAAGGTCCTATGTTGTAAAAAACGGAGCTGACATGGAACACGTTGTTTTTATCGCAGGAGAGCACGACGATAAATTTGATGTTGAAGTGAGAGTGGGGACAGAAGATTCTTTTGACAAAATCGATATAAAAGAGGCACGAGACCAAAACGGAAATAAGTATCAAATAGACGCTAATTACATACGAAATGTAGTTATACCTGAAGATAATAAAATACAAATGAAAATTCTCTTTGATATACCTGGTAAATATTCTTTGAATTTAAGAGCTTATGAAAATCAATAGTCTATTATTGCCACATCCGGTATTAGGTAAAGCAGATGATGTAGCGGGAGAATTCCGCGTTAAAGACGACGGATTTAATATTCAGCAAGATGATAAAAAAACAAAATTATCTACTGAGTTTATCCTAAACAATAAAACTTTGGAAAGTCTTATTGATAATAAAGAAGCCAGTTTTAATATAGAGGTAGAATGTCCAGCTACTTTTTTTCGCAAATCCTTTCTTTTTTCAAATAATAAGTGTGAGCTGGAAATAGAAAAAAATGATTTAAGAGATAGAGTTAGTGTTTCTTTTTATATAACTTCCAACACAAAAATATCAAACTATAAAATTGAAGGAGAAAATGAAGATTATCATAATCTCAGCTTTGATATAGGAGAAGGAGACGTTCTTGCTTTTGCGGGTAATATTACATTTAATGCAGAGATACTCTGGGAAGACTTAAGAAGAATTTTTAATATTATTAAAATACGTAAAGATGAAGAAAGAGAAGATGGGCCAGCTTTATTTCAATTAGACGGAGATGTAATTCTTATATCTTTACCTAAAAAAGACTATCTAAAATACGATAATTATAAAGATGAGAACGAGAATTTTACTTCCTTATACCACTCCTCCATTGTCCTTTCGGCCTTAATATATGCCTTGGAAGAAATGATGTCCGACCACAAAGATGATTACAAAGATTATAAATGGTATCGTGTTTTAGATTCACGCAGGATAAATGACAATGAAATCGGCTCCCTTTGGAATCTTGGAAACATACCTGAAATTGCTCAAAAAATGTTAGGCAATCCATTTGAAAGAATGTTTCTTTCTATAGAAAATCTATCTATGAGAGAAGGAGAGGAGTAATATGGCTTATCAAAAAGTATTTAAAAGAAGTTTTATTGAAGAGCTACAGGGAAAAATTATAAAAGGAGAAGATTCTACATTCAAGTTGTATGAAGCAAATAAGTTTACTTTTTCTGATGAAGATTGCTTGATTGACGCACGTTTAATGGCTCCAGACAATATAAAACTTCAAATACCAAACGAGGAAAATAAATATAATTTTGAAAATGCGGAAATTATATTCGAGAGTTATAAAGACCTACCGGTTATTAAAGCCTCTGACCCTGGTCTTTGGAGCTATTTAGCTCATGGTCCCTTTTGGGAATATATGAGAGCTAGATGGCCAATAGATAAACTTAGTAAAGACGTTGATAAATCCTCTTATATTTTGGAGCATTGGTTTGTAAGAAATGTAGGAGCTCCAGATTTAGCAAGAAATGCCATTTCTTCATTGTGGTGGGGGTGTTATTTAACGTACGACGAAAAAAGGAAAGACCCTTATGAACTCACCAAACAACTTTTCTCGATGCTGGATTTTTATAGAACATTAATTGCTGGAGTTCAAGGAAGGAATAAAGAATTTACACACGCTATTTTAGAATACATTCTTGAAAATGAGAATTTATTCTCCACAAAAAAAGAGGGCAAAGTTAGATTGCTGATGAGGCGTGCAAATGCCATAGGAGGGTATAAGCTTTTCACATCTTTATCTAAAAATCAAATTAAAGAGTTGCTTAAATTATTTGAGAAAGAAATTGCCGATTATAGTGGGGATTAATAACTGGCTAGAGCTATACTTCGTAAACCAACTTGCTTATCTAATATATGAACCTTCTCTTTGGTTACTAGGCTTTTTTTAATATGTTTTCCTATAGATGTTATTACTGGTATCGTTATCGTATTTCCCAATTGTTTGTAAGCTTGAGTTCTTGAGACGGGAAATTCAAAATTTTTTGGAAAGCCTTGTAATCTAGCACATTCTCTTATTGTTAATTTTCTTACCCCCATCTTGTTTTTTCTAAAGGCTATGGGAGAATGTAAGTCTTTTATTAAATTTCTCTCTCTTCCCATATTGCCAACAACCAATGTATTTGATATTCCTTCTGGGTCGAGAATTTCCAATCCAAAGCCATTGCCTTTCTTTTCATGCCTATTTTTATGTCTTATTAAACAATCTAAATATTTCTGTGAAAGAAAATAAAATTCATCTTCAACTTCTTCTTCAAGAATATCATGCAAGTTTGGTATCTTCTCATTCCCCGTAGGATACTTGAAAGTAGTTTCATCACGAAAACCTACAATATAAATTCTTTCTCTGTTTTGTGGCACCCCAAAGTTTTTGCTATTTAGTATCTCTGGTTCAGGTACGTAATAACCCAATTCATTTCTTAAAACATCCAACATATAATCTAAGGTTTTCCCGCCATCGTGTCTTTTCAAATGCTTTACGTTTTCCAACAAGAATGCCTTGGGCTTCTTTTCTCTTATAATATCAACAACCTTTGTAAATAAAGAGCCTCGCGGGTCTGCAAATCCGCGTTTTAATCCTGCAAGTGAGAAAGGTTGACAAGGGAATCCCGCTGCAAGTAAATCAATATCGTTAGGAATATCCGAGAAGGGAACGTCTTCTATTTTTCTTGTATCAAGAGGTTCTTTAAAATAATTTTCAAAAGTGATTTTACAGAATTTGTCAAAATCGTTGGAGTAAATTACGTCAAAACCTGCTCTTTCAAGGCCTAATCTTACTCCCCCTATTCCCGCAAATAAATCTATTGCCTTGAGCTTTCTCATACGCTTTATATATAATAGCCGGTAAGAAAGATAAATACAATGTCGGACATATTTTCTGTTAAGAAACGCAGCGAAATAATGCGAAGAGTAAGGAATAAAAATACGGATATCGAGCTTATTTTACGCAAGGCTCTGTTTAGGCAAGGTTTAAGATTTAGAGTTAAAAATACATTATTTGGAAAACCAGACATAATTTTTCCATCCAAGAAAATCGCTATTTTTTGTGATGGGGATTTTTGGCATGGTAAAAACTTCAAGAAAGAGGGCAAAAGATATAAAGCTTTTTGGCAAGAAAAAATAAAAACAAATGTGGATAGAGATAAGCTCGTAAATAAAACTCTCAGAAAAGAGGGCTGGATAGTTTTGAGATTTTGGAAAACAGAGATACTTAAAGATGTAGATTCATGTATCGCTAAAGTAGAAAATTTATATGGCTTATAAAAAAATAAAGCAGCTTAACTTTGGTTATCTTTTAGAACAAGAGTCAAAAATAAAGCAGCTGACTGAAAAAACTTACAAAAAACCTCTCAAAACACTGGATGAGGCAACTAAATTTTTTATGACAACATTAGATTTTGCCTTAAAAATACAAATTGAGACAAAAGATAAGCAAATTAAGAACTATTGTACTTTCTATTTGACCCAGGGAAACGCAATTTTGCATCTGATAAGAACATCGAGAATGGCTCTAGTTTATGGATATTACGGAAGCATAGCAGTCCTAACCAGAACTTTTATTAATTATTTAAATTTAGCAATTTATATACATCATCATCCAGAAGATGTTGGCTTATTGCTAAAAGAAAGTAGGGATGATTTTAAAAAAAACCCCGAATTCAAAAAAAAATTTCATGAAGCAAATATTAAAAAAGAGCTTTTAGAGCTTGGGTATACAGGTTTTCCTGATGATATTGCAAAATTAACCCATGGGTCAATGTGGGCTTCTCAAGTTTTTGGTTTTAAGGAGATAAAATCTAAGGAAGATGAGCATGAGCTTAATTATTCTCCTAAATATAGCAATTTGCAGTCTTCCACATATCTTCCAGTAATTTTAGCTTGGCCAGTGGATTTTCCTACTTATTTCATAATCCATTTAAGCAAGTATTCCATAAAAGGAATGAAAGATTTACAAGATGATTATTCGAAAATTGATTCACAAGTTGGTTTTGCAATCAATGCAATAGAAAACAGCTATCAATTTATGAAGAATGTCCCTGAGGAGGTACAAAAAGCAATTTTAAAAAGAATAGAGAAATCTAAAGAGTAAGTACCTGATTTATTTTTTAATCTCCTCCACCTTTACCTTAATTCCCCAATATAGCTTAAGTTTTGGAAAGATTCTGATATAATTGCCTAAAACTAATATTATGCAAACTTTTTCTAAAAGAAATAACCTAAAAAAAGAGTATTCTGGCTACGGAGAAGCTTCTAAAAATCTTAGGAACAGGCTATTGCTCTTATATGGGCATCCATATAGCGGTAATGAATTCCAATTTGGTTTAGGTAATGACAACTGGATACATGAAGTAGCTTTTAGTAAAGACTTACAAATGCATTACGGTAGGAAAATTCCAATAGAAGATTTTCGTGATGAAACAAAGACCACATATGATGAAGTCTTTGATTTTATTGAGCTTTATTATAAACGTGCCTTGCAAGACTTAAATTATCAAAAGAAAAATGAGCTATTAAGAGACATTTGCCTGGCGTTTATAAATTCAGGTTCAGTATATGAGTTTAATCAGGATGCTCAAGTAAACTTATCTATTGATGAAACCGTAGCAGAGCAAATTACTAAAACTGATTCAGTTCTTGAACCTTTTAATAATGCTCAAGCTGTATATAGAGACTGTATTGATGGTTTAATAACAAGGTCAAAAGCTCCAAAAGACGTGGTTGGCGACATATATATCGTACTGGAAGAGTATTCAAAGCAAATTACCCAACAAGATACCTTTGAAAAAGCTATTGAGTATTTTAGAACTAAATTGGCATTTCACCCCACTCAAATACAGCTTATTGAGAAGTTAAAAGCATATAGAGGAGACGTTTGGGGAGTAGCCCACGCAGGGAAAGGTCTGATGCCAGATGAGCCAGAAGCACTTTGGTACACAGAGTCTGTTATTGCTCAAATAAATTATATTGATAATAAAATCAAGCAAACTGTAATTTCTTAATCTCTTCCCACCTTTGTCTCAATTCCCCGATATAGCCTAAGTCTTGAAATAATAATTTATGTGTTGTATGCTCGGCTCAGTGGATAGAACGCTTAGAATTGTAATAATAGCAGGAATCGTTATTGCGAGCCTATCTGTTGTGTATTATCTTTTTATTTTTCAGCCTCAGCTTGCAGTTAACTCTTGTCTTGAAAGAGCAAAAAAAGATTTTGAAACCTCTAAAGCAAATGAATGTAAGAACCTATATGAAACAGGACAAAATCTATATAAAAATTGTTTAAACAGAGGTCTAACTCCAGGCATATGTACAACGCTAACTTTTGATTCAGTTCCGGCTATATGGCCAGAGTCTCCGTCTTCTGGATGCAATATTCCCGAAAATCGAATGAGCCCACTCCAAAAAGATTACAGCGATGCTATTGAGCAGTGCAGGAGCCTTAGTCTTATAAGACTACAATAATATGAAATATGAAATATGAATAAAATAGGCTTTGTAATACTGGCTCTAGGTATAATAGTTGTAATAGGATACCTTTATTTAAGGACAACCAAATCAACATTTTATTACCCAGATGAGCCTAAAATTGCAAATGCTCGCACTGTTTCTCCATGGACTACTCCTAAAAAGCCAGAGATTATAAGCGTGACTACAGGAGGTCTTGATAAAAATCTTATAACCACAATATGGAAGGAGCATCCCGACCGTGATTTATCCAAGGCCTTAAAGGACCTTAAGATTGACCAGAAATATTATAACTATTTCTACAACAATATAGAAATACCATATAATTCTGAAAAAGCAGACTTAAATGACGATGGAATACTTGATTATTACTTTCAGAGCTTTGATATAAGTTGTGGCAGTTGCCATGGGCATCAAGTAGCAATATTTATTAATAATAAGGTATTTATTACGGAAATACAGGGAGATTTTAAGGCTAGAAGCGATAAAAAAGGTTTCTATACTACCAACGAAATAAGAAACTTCAAAACACCCGAATCAGACCCACCTGATGCCATAGAAATAGACAGATTCCAATGGAATGGGAGTGGATTTACGGAAACAGGAATTAGAACAATTAAACTTGGAGTTGATAAAAAATAGTATAGTAGTTGCGATTTATTTATCAGAAATAGGTAAGTAATTATGAATTAAGTTGTAAAAACAGGAGATAGCTGTAATTTCTTAATCTCTTCCCACCTTTGTCTCAATTCCCCGATATAACTCAGGTTTTGGAATGATTCTATTACTTTTGCAGTTATAATAATCCTAGGCTCGCGGAGCAAAATTTGGCCTCGGAATTGACAAAATTTTTACATAAGAGTATAAAATTTATATGTCATATAAGGCTTACATTGATAATATTCAAGCCAAGACAGGAAAAGGGCCTGAATATTACTTATCAGAGGCAAAAAAGAAGGGCTTAGCAACTCATAAAGAATTGCTTAGCTGGTTAAAAGACGAATGCGGCTTAGGGCACGGACATGCTAATGCAATAATTCTGTATATTCAACACACCGACATAGCTAAAAAGAAAATAGAAATAGATTCACAAAATGAAAAGGTGAAAAAAGCTAAATAAAGTAGGTTCTAACTTCGTCTACCACTCGGAGCAAAATAGCCTCAAAATTATTCTTGAAGCACAATATTTATTTGCTATAATGCTTCTATGGGAAAAGTAATCGCTGGTATGACAATGTCTTTGGACGGGTTTATCAATGACAGTAACGGAAGCGCAGAAAAACTTAGTCCAGATTTTTCTGAACTCCTTGAAACTCCAACTTTTCAGGAAATGATTAAAAACACAGGTGCTGTTATTATGGGGAGACATACGTATGAAATGGCAGACCCATTTTTGTGGATTAACGATGACTATGAATTCCAAGTTCCCCTTTTTATCTTGACACATACGCCTCCAGAAAAGTTTCCTAAGGGAAATGACAAACTTACTCTCACATTTGTAGCTGATGGTGTTGAGAGCGCTATTTCTCAGGCAAAGAAAACAGCGGGTGATAAAATTGTTCAGATAATAGGTGGTGCAGACACCATTCAGCAATGTCTTAATTCGGGGCTATGCGATGAATTACAGATAGATGTTATACCTCTTCTCCTTGGAAAAGGACTAAGACTATTTGAAAATATAGACACAGATAAGATAAAGCTTGAAAGAACTAAAGTAGAAGAAACTACCTCTGTTAGAACAAGTGTTACATTCAAAATTGTTAAGATATAGCAAAAGTATTCACTTGTAATTTCTTAATTTCTTCCCACCTTTGTCGTAGTTCCCCAATATAGCTTAAGTTCTGTAAGGATTCTATTACTTTTGCAGTTATAATAATCTCAGGGCTGGGGAGCACTAAAATAGTGTATAATCTGTTTATGGCAAAAAGAGATACCGGAGTTGGGAAAATGAAAAGAGCCCATTCATATAAA
>Ga0182021_10004469_pt1 | contig 16456 bp, 17 predicted proteins | sample 612E3MmetaG_FD_120493 | JGI IMG/M metagenome (GOLD analysis project Ga0182021, IMG submission 120493) | Permafrost microbial communities from Stordalen Mire, Sweden - 612E3M metaG (Illumina Assembly) | ecosystem: Environmental > Terrestrial > Soil > Wetlands > Permafrost | place: Sweden...
GGTACCTGCTGTGCTCTCGGAGAAGCGCTCGGCACTCTCCTCCAGGGCCGGAAAGCACTTCTGGTCGCGAGCACGGACCTCTCGCACTTTCACGTCGACAGGGAGGCTCGCGAGATCGACCGGGTGATGATCGGCGACGTGAAGGCGTTTGACCCGAGCGGGCTCATGTTGCACATTGCGGAGGGGACGGCCGAGGCCTGTGGGGGAGGCCCTGTGGTTGCGGTCATGACGGCGCTGAAGGTTCTGGGAGCGTCCCGACTCGAGGTCGTCGGCTACGCGACGTCGGGGGATGTCACGGGGGACAGGAACCGCGTCGTTGGATACATGAGCGCGGTGGCATACTGATGGCGCCGCGGCGGAAGAACCGGCTCCGGATCGCCATCGTCGGTGCCGGAAAGGTCGGCACTGTTCTCGGGAGAGTCCTCACGGAAGAAGGGGCGCGGATTACCGCCGTCGTATCGCGAAGCCGCTCCTCCGCACGTGCGGCCGCGTCGTACCTCCGCTGCCGCGTCTACGCCGATGCCCTTACGGCAATCCCGCCGGAGACCGGGATTGTCTTCATTGCAACCCCTCATGACGCCGTCCGGGGGGTGGCGGAGACGCTCGCGCGTCTCGAAGGGCTGGATTTCAGGCGGATGAGTTTTTGTCACGCCTCGGGGATGCTGACCGCGGCTGTGCTCTCGCCTCTGGAGGAACGGGGCTCCGCCGTATTCTCTTTTCATCCGCTGCAGACGTTTCCGCGGAGTTTTCCCCCCCGGGCAATGGTGTCGTCGGCGCGCGGCATCTGGTATGGCGCTGACGGATCGCCGAGGGCGCTTCTCGTCGCGGGGCATCTCGCCCGGGCGCTTCGCGGCCATCTCATGACAGTTCCCCCGGAGTTCAGAGAACTGTACCATGCGACGTGTGTCGTCGCGTCCAATCATCTGAACGCTCTCCTTGCGGTGATCCAGGAGATGGCCTCCGCTGTGACCGGGGAAGAGGAGCCCCCGCTCGATCCTTTCAGGCCGATCATCGAGGCGACGCTGCGGAACGTCTTCGCGACGTCGCCGGGCGCCGCGCTGAGCGGGCCCGTCGCGCGCGGCGGTGTCGGCACGGTCGGGAAGCATCTGGAGGCCGTGCGGGCCTCGGTCCCGGCGCTCCTCCCGTATTTCACGCGGATGACGCTGGAAACCATCCGGCTCGCCGCCTCCGGCGGATCGCTCGCGCCGGCGCCGCGCGAAGCGCTTGAAAATCTCGTATCGTCGTTCACGCGGGAGTTACAACACCAGGGGAAACCACAGTGAAAGCGCTCATTGCCAGCGGGGGACGCGGAACGCGCCTCCGTCCGATCACACACACGCGCAACAAACATCTGATCCCGATCGCCAACAAGCCGATCCTCTACTATGCGATCGAGGCCGCTGCAAGCGCGGGGATCAGGGAGATCGGGATCGTCGTGAATGCGGATAGCAGCGAGGTCCCCGACGCGATCGGCAGCGGCGAGCGCTGGGGGGTCGCGATCACCTACATCCCCCAGGAGTCCCCGGGGGGACTCGCCCAGGTTGTCGCGCTCGGGGAGCAGTTCATCGGCGGTGACCGGTTCATTTTCTATCTCGGCGACAACATGGTCGTCGGAGGGGTGAAACGGTTCATCGACGAATTCGAAAAGAGCGACTGCAACTGTTTCCTCACACTTGCGAAGGTGAAGGACCCGGAACGGTTCGGCGTCCCGGAGATCAGGGACGGGAAGATCATCTCCGTGGAGGAAAAGCCCCTCCACCCGAAAAGCAGCTACGCGGTGGCCGGGATTTACCTGTATGACAGCCGGATATTCGAAGCGGTCAGGAACATCGCCCCCAGCGCCCGGGGCGAGCTCGAGATTTCTGACGCGCACCAGTACATGATCCGGAAAGGGATGAACGTCGGGTACGCGGAGATCACCGGCTGGTGGAAGGACACGGGGAAGCCTACCGATCTTCTGGAGGCGAACCGGCTTGTTCTCGACAATATTACCCCTGCCATACGCGGGGAAGTTGACCCCCGGTCGACCGTGGCGGGGAAGGTGGTGATCGAAAAGGGGGCGCGCATCATCAACAGCGTCATCCGCGGCCCGGCGATCATCGGCGAGGGCTGTCTCGTGGAGGATTCCTACATCGGCCCGTTTTCGTCGATCGGGAACAACACGACGGTGAAGGGGAGCGAAGTCGAGTACAGCATCATACTCAGGGACTGCCGCGTCGTCAACGTCGGCATCCGTCTTGAAGGGAGCATACTGGGAAACGACGTGGAGATCGTTGAGGGATCCGGAAAACCGCGGGTGCACCGGTTCATGATCGGCGATCAGAGCAGGGTCGAACTCGTGTAATGCGCACACGGCGCCCGGGAGGGGGCCGGCGATCGAAGAACAGGAGGTCCCGAGGAGGCCATGGCCTATACGACATTGCTGACGGACGTGACAGAAAAGATAGCGACGGTCACGATCAACCGCCCCGAAAAACTGAATGCCCTGGACGCCCGGGCGAAAGCCGAGCTGCGCGACTGCTTCGCCGCGCTCAGGAACGACCCGGCGGCGGACGTCGTCATACTCACCGGGGCGGGGGAAAAGTCGTTCGTCGCGGGTACAGACATCGGCGAGCTGTCGCGCCTTGACGCCGCGGGGGGGAAGGAATTCTCCGAAGAGGGGCAGTCGGTCTTCGACGCGATCGCAAACCTGGGGAAGCCCGTGATCGCCGCCGTGAACGGTTACGCGCTCGGCGGAGGGTGCGAGCTTGCCCTTGCCTGCCATATACGCATTGCCTCCTCGAACGCCAGGTTCGGGCAGCCCGAAGTGAACCTGGGGATCATCCCCGGGTACGGCGGGACGCAGCGCCTGGCGCGGCTCGTTGGCAGGGGGAGGGCGATGGAGATGATTCTGACGGGGGTGCAGATCGACGCTCAGGAGGCGCTGGCCTGCGGGCTCGTGAGCCGCGTCTTCCCCCCGGCTGAGCTTCAGCCGCGCGCAAGGGCGATGGCCGCGGTGATTGCCTCCGTGGGGCAATTCGCCGTCAGGATGGCGCTCAAGGCGGTGAACATGACGGAGGAGGTTTCCCTGGGAGAGGGGGAAAAGCTCGAGGCGTCTCTCTTCGGCCTCTGCTGCGGGACGAAGGACTTCCGGGAAGGGACAGCGGCGTTTCTCGGGAAGCGGAAACCGCATTTTACAAATTCATGACCGCGCAGCCTCTGTCCGGCGCGCTTCGCAGGCGGCTCGTGATCGCAGCGGGACTTGCCCTGTGCGCGCTCGCCCTGACGGCCGCGGGGAAAATCGCCGGCGGAAATCCCCGCCCGGAAACGCCCGCCGCTCGCCGGGCGGCCGAGGCGGGAATTGTGCGGGCGATCGACAGTCTCTGCCCGCTGTACGGAATCGACAGGGGGCTCATCCGGACGTGGAAGGCGACCGCGGCGGGAGAGCCGACGGGGAGGATCGAGGAGAAGATCCCCGTGGGGGCCGGCTTCCGGAGCCTTGAATTCAACCATGCGCTTTCCTCCGGGATCGCCCCGTTCGGGGCGGGGGTCGTTGCCACCGAGCGTTCGAAAGAGAACAGCGTTACAATGCACATCGTCTTCGGCGGAGTGACGGTACGGAGCCTTTCCTTCGTGCCGGACGCCGGCCGCTGAACACATACGGGAAAGGAGCACCTCCATTACGAGCGAGAAATCACAGGGGAAACAGAAGGACGGGCGCGGCGCGGGTGGTCCCGGGGTCATGGAGAAGATCGTCTCCCTCTGCAAGCGCCGGGGATACGTCTTCCAGTCGAGTGAAATTTACGGGGGGCTGAACGGCTGCTGGGACTACGGCCCGCTCGGGGTCGAACTCCTCCGGAACATCAAGGAGGGCTGGTGGCGGGCGATGACCTCGCGGGAGGACGTTGAGGGGATCGATGCCTCGATACTCATGCACCCGCGGGTTTGGGAAGCGTCGGGGCACGTCGAGAACTTCACGGATCCCATGGTCGACTGCAGGGAGTGCAAGGCGCGGTTCCGGGCCGACCAGATCGCCGATGCCCCCTGCGGCAGCCCGGCGTACAAGGGACGGCCCGCCTCACGCTGCCAGGCGGACGGGAAATTCACGGATGCGCGGCGGTTCAACCTGATGTTTAAGACGTTTGTCGGCCCCCTGGAGGATTCCTCCTCCGTAGTGTACCTCCGCCCGGAGACGGCGCAGGGGATATTCGTAAATTTTCTGAACGTGCAGGCCGCGTCGCGCCAGCGCCCCCCGTTCGGCATCGCCCAGATAGGGAAGGCGTTCCGGAACGAGATCAACACGAAGAATTTCCTCTTCCGGACGAGGGAATTCGAGCAGATGGAGATGCAGTTCTTCGTCCCTCCGGGCTCCGACCAAAAGTGGTTCGAGTACTGGAAAGAGGAACGTTTTCGGTGGTTTCAGTCGCTCGGGATGAAGAAAGAGAAGATGCACTTTCACCGTCATGATGCCGGTGAGCTGGCGCATTACGCGAGGGACGCATACGACATTGAATATGAGTTTCCGTTCGGGTGGGGGGAGATCGAGGGGATTCACAATAGGTCGGATTTCGATCTCACCCGGCACGAGCAGTTTTCCGGAAAGTCGATGAAGTTCTTCGACGAGCAGACGAAGGAAAGATACACGCCGTTCATCATCGAGACGTCCGCGGGGGCGAGCCGGTCGTTCATGGCGTTCCTCGTGGACGCATACCGCGAAGAGGAGGCGCCCACAGCGGACGGGAAGACGGAGACGCGCGTGGTGCTGAGTCTGCACCCGAGGCTCGCCCCGATCAAGGCCGCTGTTTTTCCTCTCGTCAACAGGGATGGGATGCCGGAGATTGCGCGCGGGATCGTCTCTTCGCTCCGCCCCCATTTCCGCGTGTTCTACGACGAGAGCGGGGCCGTCGGGAGGCGCTACAGACGCCAGGATGAGGCGGGGACGCCGTACTGCATTACGGTGGACTCCCAGACGCTTCAGGACCGGACAGTGACGGTGCGCGAACGCGATTCGATGGTGCAGGAACGCGTGAGCGGGGGCGACCTTGTCGCGTACATCAGGGAGAAGACGCTGTAGAAACGAGAGACGAACAATCACTCGGGAAAGGGGGGGCTATGAAGTGTTTGCTCGGTGTTGTCGCAGCGGTAATTCTGTGCGAGGGATGCGGAAACAATCTTGCGGGTCCCGGGGGGAGTTCGCTGCTCCGTCCGCCCGGAGATTTCGCTGCGCTTTCCATCGACAGCACGCACGTAGGCCTGAGCTGGACCGCTCCGGCGGCGGCGGCGGAGACGACATTTACAGGATATGCCGTTTACTGGGGATCGGTGTCCGATACTCTCCCCCGCTCGGCGCTTCAGTTCACGGCGGGACCGCTTGCGCGGGGCGCGACGACGTTCTCGATCCGCGCGCTCCAGAAAGGGGAGTCTCCAAGCGACCCTGCGTCGATCACGTGGGCGCCCGCGTGGCGCTTTGATGCTGTCCCCATCACCCTCACAGAATATAATTCCGCGGTGCCGGGGAGCACACCTCCCGGGCTTGACGTAGGGACGGCGTCCACGAACCCAACGGCTCTGGGGTTCGGCGATGCCGGCGCCGACTCGGCGCTCGATTTCTACGTCTACGGACCGGCGGGGTCCGCCTTGCAACTCCTGAGTGCGAGCATTTACAGTCCCGGATGGCACCAGACGTTTATCTCAACGGTGACGACGTCGTCGACGGACCTGAACGCGCCGCTTTTGGCATTCCCCGGAGATAACACGTTCACAAACCAGACCGTGACTCTTTCTGACAACATGATCTACTACGTGAAGACTACGGGGAATAGCGGGGAGATCTACTACGCCCGGCTCCATGTTCACCTTCTTGGGGGAGATTTCCCGAGCCGCGCGATCGAAGTGCGCATATCGCTTCAGAAAGTCTCGCGACTTCCCTGCGCATGATGGGTATTGTGAGGAACCTTCTCTTCGACAGGCACGGCGACATCCGGGGAGGGTGGAGGGTCGCCGGATTCATGTCCCTGGTCCTGTTTTTCGTTGCTGCGGCGGTTTACCCGCTGCGCGCCGCCGGGGTAGAAAGCCCTTTCGCCGAAAAGCTCCTCCTCCTTGCCGGCTCGCTTGCCGCGACGTGGACGCTCACCCGCTACGTGAACCGGAAACCGCTGCGTGCGGTGGGACTCTGGATCCACGAAGGCACGCTCCGGGAACTCGGCGCAGGATGCCTCCTGGGGTTCCTGATGATGGCGGGGATATACGCCGTCGAAGTGGCGCTGGGATACGTCACCCCGTACTCCGCCGGACTCGGTCCGGCCGGGGCGCTGGGCGTGGCCGGCCTCTCCCTCCTCTGGTTCACCGTGGGAGCGATCGCCGAGGAGCTCCTCTTCCGGGGGTATGCATTTCAGACGCTGATGCAGGCGGTGACGTTTCTCCCGGCGACGTTCCTGATGGCGGCAGTGTTCGGGCTTGCCCATCTGCAGAATCCGCACGTCACGGCGCTTTCGCTCTGCAACGTCGTCCTCTGCGGCATACTGTTTTCGTTTGCGTACATGAAGACGCGTAGCCTCTGGCTCCCTTTCGGCATCCACTTCGCATGGAATTTTTCACAGACGGCTCTCTTCGGGCTCCCCACCAGCGGCTTGCTCGACCCGGCGCGCGCGCTTGTGGGCGCCACGCAGTCGGGCCCGGTATGGGTCGGCGGAGGGGAGTTCGGACCCGAGGGGGGCGTGCTGGCGACGATTGCCCTTATCACGTGTCTCTGGTATATACTGAAAGCGGGGTTCCTCAGTCCTCCCGAAGGGATCGTGACGCTCGATTCCATCGAGGATCTTGTCCCCCGCAACGGGGAAGGGGGACAGGGGTGATGACGAGTGCACTTGCCCGATGCGCACTCTGTGCGGCGCTGATCCTCCCGGTTGCTCTCCCGTCCGTCCCCGGTGAAGGGGGAGGGGCTCCAGACACGGGATTCGAATCGATTGCACGGAACGGCATCAAGCACGTCTATAATCTCGAGTTCGAGTCCGCGGAGAAGGAATTCCAGGAGCTCACCCGCCTGAGGCCCGGCGACCCCGCAGGGTATTTCTTCCTCGCCATGGTGCAGTGGTGGAGAATCATGATCGACATCGACGACGAATCGAACGACGCTCAGTTCTACGCAGCGCTCGACGGAGTCATCGGGATGTGCGATTCGCTCCTCGACAAACGGCCCGATGACGTCAACGCGATATTCTTCAAGGGTGGGGCGATAGGCTTTGAAGGGCGCCTGAAATTCCACAGGAACGATTACCTGGGTGCGGCGAGCGCGGGGAAGAAGGCGCTCCCGCTTGTGCGCGAGGCGCGGGACCTCGATCCGGGGAACAGCGACATCCTCCTCGGCGCCGGTATCTATGACTATTATGCCGACGTGATCCCCTCGGAGTATCCGTTCGTCAAACCCTTTACCCTCTTCCTCCCCCCCGGGGACAGGCAGAAGGGTCTCCGGGAGCTCGAGACCGCCTCCGAAAATGGGAAGTACGCTTCCGTCGAAGCGCAGTATTTCCTTCTCCAGATCGAGTATTTCTATGAGAAGGACTTCACGCGTGCACTTGCGCTTGCCGTTGATCTCCATGCGAAGTTCCCGGCAAACATGGTGTTTCACCGCTACGCGGGGCGGGCGTACGTCGCGGTGAATAACTGGGAGTCGGCGCGGACCGAGTTTGCGGAGATTATCGCACGTGCGCGGAGCGGGATGCGGGGGTACACGCCCCCCGTGGAGCGTGAGGCGGAGTATTACTGCGGCATGGCGGCGATGCTCGCGCGGCGGTTCGAAGAAGCACTCGGCGACTTCGAGAGGTGCGACGCGATATCTCGGCAGATCGACAGGGGGGAGGCCTCGGGGTTCATGGCGATGGCGAACCTGAAAATGGGGATGGTGTACGATCTGGAAGGGAAGAGAGACCTGGCACTTGTCGAATACCGCAAGGTCAGAGAGATGGCCAACTACCAGGATTCGCGCGACCTGGCCAAACAGTATCTCGACTCACCGTACACGCGCTGAGAGGAACCATTCCAGCATGACATTCACGATCATTATGTTCGGGCTCGTCGCCGCGGCTGCGGAGATCGCCGGGGGGAGCCTCCTCCTCATGCGCAGGCAGTGGCCCAGAAGCGTCCAGGAATACCTGCTGGCGCTCGGAGCGGGGTTCATACTCGCGCTCGTATTCCTGGAGCTCGTCCCGGAAAGTTTCCGCGCGGTGGGGGGAGAGGCGCCCCTGTTCATGCTGATGGGATACGCGCTCCTGCACTTCTTCGAACACACGATCGTGGGGCATCTTCATTTCGGCGAGGAGACGCACACCGACGTGATGGTCTCCCGGGTGGCGAGCCTCTCGACGTTTGCGGGACTCTTTATCCATGCGTTTTTCGACGGATTCGCCATCTCGGTCGGGATGGAGTTCAACTTCACGCTCGGCCTCCTCATTTTCTTCGCCGTCCTGCTCCACAAGATACCTGAAGGGCTCACGATCGCGTCGGTGATGATCGCTGCGGAGAGGAAAAGGCAGACGGCGTTCCTCGCCTCCCTTGCCATAGGCGTGGCGACGATGCTCGGCATACTGAGCGTGTTCATACTCTCGGCGGTGAGCGGACAGGTCGTGGGGATCGCGTTTGCATTCTCCGCCGGTGCCTCAACATACGTCGGCGCGAGCGACCTGATTCCCGAGATCAATCACTCGAAAAACAGGGTGATCCCGCTTCTGGTGTTCGGGGGGATGCTTCTCTTCTGGGCGGGAAAGGCGCTCCTTGCGCCCGCGGGGGTGCGCTAGAACGTCAATGGGCACGCCAACAGAGGGCGTGCTCGTTGACACGCCCTCTGTTGGCGTACCCCTAGAATGTGGTGCTGACAGAGATCCTGTGAAGGTTGCCGATCACGCCGAGCGACGAGAGTGCGTAATCGACGACTGTGCCGGAGACGGTGATCCCGATGCCCGCCGAAAACCCGGCAAGACCGGATGCCGTTCCCGTCTGAAGGTCCTTCCGCGACTGGTTGTTGTAGCCGAATCGCGCCCGGAAGACGCTGGAAAGCGTGAATTCTCCGCCGACGGTGAATGCCCGAAACCGGTCGATGAATCCCCCGGGGTTCTCGTTAAGCCGGTGGAAGTCAACGTTCAGAAGAAGGGGGAGCCCGCGGGGAACGACGGATGCCCCGACGGCGAAATCGAGCGGGAGGAGTTCATGCACCCCGTCATACGTGGCCGTCTCGCTGCCGATGTTCCGGAGGCTTGCTCCCAGCGTAAGGCGGCTTGCGGGAATGCGGTAGAGGATTCCGGCGTCCGCTGCGAGCGCGGTGGCGCGGTAGCCGGCGATCGACGAGAAGATGAATTTCACGGCTCCGCCGTAGAAGACGTTTTCTTCGAGCGTGTTCGAATATCCCGCGGAGAGGGCGAGATCCGAGGCCGTGAACGTCCCGGTGGGGTTGTCGAACTCATCGGCCCCGTCGAAGGAGCCGTAATTCGTGTAGACGACGCCGGCGCCGACGTTGCCGAAACCGGCGATCTCCTGGCCGTAGACGACGTACCCCGCGTTGATATCGAGAAGATGCTTGAAGAAACCGGCTGAGCCCGAGGGCGTTGTGAGCGTCCCGATCGATGCAGGGTTGTAGAACATGATTGTCGGGTCGCCGGTGACTGCGGTGACGCTCCCGGCGAGGGCGGCTGCGCGGGCTCCCACGTCGTTCCGGAGGAAGGCGAACGCGGTCGTCTCCTGTGCGGTCGCGGCATGGGGCGTGGCAAGCGCGAGAAGCAGCGCCGGGACGACGGCGGACGTCCGCCGGTATGTGAGTGCGGCGAGCATGTCGAAATGAATGTATCGAATCGGGTTTCCAATATCAACTATAGAAATTGACCGGGAGATTCCATGACAGTGAAGACCGACGTTGCATCGTCAATCAGGGAGACTGTCATTGCGGTCCGTCCTGCGCTTCTGGCGATTCCTGAAAGCCGCGCGCGCGAAAAAACATCCTCTTCCGCGTGGTCCTTCGAAGAGATCCTCGGGCATCTCGTCGATTCCGCGGCGAACAATCACCAACGGATCGTCCGCATGCAGGAGACGCAGAACATCGGCAGATTCACGTACACGCAGCAGCACTGGGTGGATGTGCAGAGGTACAATGCCGAGCCGTGGCGGGATCTGGTGGAATTCTGGTGTTCCTACAACCTGCACATTGCCCATGTCATTGCGGGGGTCGATCCGGAAGCCCTTCGCAACCTCTGTGACATGGGATACGCGCATCCGGCGTCGCTGGAATTCGTCATCGAGGACTACCTGAGGCATGTCAGGCATCATCTCGACCAGATACTGGCGGAGGTTCCTCCGGGGAAAAGGACGGCGTGGGTGCGGAGGGAGCCCCACGGTCCGGGGGATCCCCTCCGGAAGACAGCGTGAAAACGCGAAATTGCTTCTGTTGGGGGAATTTGATATATTCGTATACTATCACTGAAGCACTGGTCCCGGAAAGGATGGAACGCGGATGAAAGAAGGCATACACCCCGACTACAAGAAATCGGTTGTCACCTGCGTCTGCGGGAATACGTTCGAGACCCGCTCCACGGTGGGGAACCTGAAGATAGAAATCTGCTCGGCCTGCCACCCGTTTTTCACGGGGCGGCAGAAACTGGTCGATTCGGCCGGGAGGGTGGAGAGATACAACAAGAAGTATGCGAAGAAGGGGGCAGAGGCGCCGGCTGCGTAGAGGCATTGAGCCGTCTCCTGGCGTGGTCAACGATACGCGCCCTCTCTGGCGTGCCGCCTGCGCCGCATGAAAAACGTTCCGCCGAGCGATGTCGCGCCGCGGAACGTTGCTGTTTTCTTCGCATTCATCCCACTCACTCGAGCGCACGGACGTGGAGACTCTCCCCCCCGATACGATCCCCGCACTGCCCAGAAAGAACCTGTATAGCGGTCCGCGGGGGACCGCTGTCAGGATACTGAACCGTGTCGAGCGTACGGACTCCTACCTCGACAAGGTTCTGGACGTCGAGCTGAAATCGGGGGACTTGAGCGACCTCGATAAGGGGCTCCTTAACGAAATCGTCCACGGCGTCCTGCGCTGGCAGAACCGGCTCGACTGGGTGCTGAACGGGTTCTCGCACGGGAACTTTGCCAAGTCCGAGATCAACATCAAGAACACGCTGCGGGTTGCGCTGTACCAGGTCCTCTTCCTTGACCGCGTTCCCCATTCCGCGGCAGTGAACGAAGGGGTCGAGTTCATCAAGCGGATCCGGGGGGAGAAACCCGCCGGACTCGTGAACGCCGTCCTCCGCAATATCATCCGGAACATCGACGGGATCCGCTATCCCGCACTCGAAGACGACCCCGTACAGCACCTTGCCGTATACTATTCCCATCCTCACTGGATGGTCAGGCGCTGGGTGGGGCGGTTCGGCGTCGAGGAGACGAAGCGGTTCCTTATCGCAGCCAACGAACGTCCCTCCCTCTGTCTCCGCATCAACAGGCTGAAGATCGAGCCCTCGAAGTTCCTCGCCATTCTGACGGAAAAAGGGATCCCCTACACCGGAGGGAGCCGCGTCGACAATTTCGTCAGGGTGAAAGCGCTCTCGGGAATCGGCCAGATGGATCTCTTCCGGGGAGGGATGTTCACCGTCCAGGATGAAAGCGCCGCGCTCCCGTGCCTTCTCCTCGACCCCCGCCCCGGAGACCGCGTCATAGACCTGTGCGCCGCCCCGGGCGGAAAAACAACGAATCTGGCCGAGATCATGAGGAATGAAGGGGAGGTCGTGGCGGTCGACAGGCACGAGGCGAAGCTGGGGCTCATCAGGGCGTCGTGCGACCGGCTGGGGCTCACCAATGTGTCGCTTCTCGCCGCGGACTCCGCGGCCCTGGAGACCGCGCCCGCCGACAGAGTCCTCCTTGATGCGCCCTGCTCGGGGCTGGGGGTTCTCGCGAAAAAACCCGATATCAAATGGAAACGGGACGTCTCCGACATACTGAAGCTCACGAAGATACAGGCCGGGCTCCTCGAGAACGCGGCGCGACTCGTGAAACCGGGGGGGGTCCTCGTGTACAGCACGTGCACGGTGGAGCCGGATGAAAACGAGGAAATGGTCGCGGCGTTTCTTGCCCGTCACGGGGAATTCGCGCTGGAATCGGCGGCTCCCTTTGTCAGCTCCGACCTGGTCAATGCCGCCGGGTTCGTGGAGACATTCCCCCACCGCCACGGAATGGACGGCTCGTTTGCCGCGCGGCTTGTCAGAACTCACGCCACCTGAACCCGAACGGAGAATGCAATGACGTCGAATGTCATCGAACTTGTCACGAAAGAACTTGAGCAGCTCGAGGCGTCGAACACCTACAAGCACGAGGTCCCGCTGCAGAGTGCCCAGGACGGCGTTGTGCAGGTCGGCGGCCGGAAGGCGGTCATGCTCGCATCGAACAACTACCTCGGGCTTTCGAACCATGCCGCGGTGAAAGCCGCCGCCATCCGGGGGATACGGGAGTACGGCTTCGGTGTCGCATCAGTCCGGTTCATCTGCGGTACGCAGGACATACACATCGCGCTAGAAAAGAAGATCGCGAAGTTCCTGGGAACGGAGGACGCGATACTCTTTTCGTCGTGCTGGGCCGCCAACGAGGCGTTCTTCGCGTCTCTGACAAACGAGAAGATGGGGATGGAGACGTACCGGGACGTGATCTACTCCGACCGGCTCAACCACGCCAGCATCATCGACGGGCAGCGCCTGTGCCGGGCGGAGACGACGGACCGGAAGATCTACGCTCATGCGGATACGGACGGGCTCGCGAGGGCGCTTGAGGAGGACAGGGGGAAAGACTACAGGCTCAGGATCATCGCGACGGACGGGGTGTTCAGCATGGAGGGGGACCTTGCCCCCCTCGATCGGCTCGTGGAAATCGCCGGGAAATACGGCGCGATCCTGTTCGTCGACGATTCGCACGGCGTCGGCGTGTGCGGCCGCTCGGGGAGGGGAACGCCGGAAGCCCGGGGTGTCCACGGAAAAATCGACGTTCTCACCGGGACGCTGGGGAAGGCGATCGGCGGGGCGGCGGGGGGATACATCAGCGGCAGGAAGGAGCTCATCGCGTTCATGCGCCAGAAGGCGCGGACGTACATCTTCTCGAATTCGCTTCCCCCGCCCATTGTCTTCGGCGCGGACGCGGCATTCGCGCTCCTGATGAAGGACAGGTCGATCGTAAAGAAGCTCGCGGCCAACACCGCGTATTTCCGGGAGCAGATCGCGGCGCTGGGGTTCAGGATACTCGCCGGGGAGCACCCGATCGTCCCCGTCATGGTGGGCGAGGCTTCGGTCGCGCAGGAGATGAGCCGGGCGCTTCTGAAGGCGGGAGTCTACATCAGGGGCCTCTGGTACCCTGTCGTCCCGAAGGGGGAGGCGCGTCTCCGGGCGCAGATCTCCGCGGCGCTCGGAAAGAAGGATATCGACAGGGCCCTCGGCGCGTTTGAAAAAGTGGGAAAGAAGATGAACCTGATATGATGCGCGAGTGTTTGAGCTGTGGACCGTATCAGGAGGAGACAACAATGGAAGCGATAACCGCATGAGGCCGTTGAACGAGGCGAACGTCCTGGAGGCGCTCAGAAGCGTCAAGGATCCCGATCTCCACAGGGATATCGTGACGTTGAAATTTGTCAGGGACGTCGTGATTACGGGGAACGACGTGAGCTTTACGATCGAACTGACGACCCCCGCCTGTCCCGTGCGGGAGGAGCTCAAATCGTCCGCCTCAGGTGCAGTCAGGGCGGCGTTCCCGGGGGTCGGGAACGTGAGCGTCACGATGACATCCAACGTCCTGCAGCACGATCACGCGCAGCGGGGCGCCATACTCCAGGGGGTCAGGAACACGATCGCGGTCGCCTCCGGGAAAGGAGGGGTGGGGAAGTCGACAATCGCGGCGAACCTCGCGGTGTCGCTGGCCATGGATGGCGCCGCGGTCGGTCTTGCAGACCTTGATATCTACGGTCCGAGCATGCCCCTGATGATGGGGATCAAGGGCCGCCCGGCGATGAACGGCCAGAAACTGATCCCCATTGAAAACTGGGGGGTCAAGGTGATGTCGATCGGGTTCCTTGTCGACCCGATGCAGGCGGTTGTCTGGCGCGGCCCGATGGTCAGCGGTGCGGTCCGCCAGTTTATGGCCGACGTGGATTGGGGGGACCTGGATTACCTCGTGATGGACCTCCCTCCGGGGACAGGCGACATCCAGCTTACGCTCGCACAGACGCTCCCGCTCACGGGGGCCGTGATCGTCACGACGCCGCAGGACGTGTCACTTGCCGACGTGCTGAAGGCCTGGAAGATGTTCGACAAGCTCAGCGTGCCGGTGCTCGGCGTCGTCGAGAACATGAGCTACTACATCTGCTCGCACTGCGGAGCCAGGGAGGAGATCTTCGACAACGGGGGGGGAAGAAAGGCCGCGGAGGAACTGGGCGTCGCTTTCCTCGGCGAGGTCCCTCTCTACACGAACATCCGGGTGAGCGGCGACAGGGGGACGCCCATCGTCGCGGATCCCCAGGCCCCGGTGCAGGCGGGGATCATCCGCTCCATCGCGCGCAACGTCGCCGCACAGGTCAGCATACGCAACGCCGCCCGTGCGGGATCTCCTGCGGTCGATATACAGCTCATGCAGGGGGGGCAGGCGCAGTGAACGACTTTGCGGGCCGCGTCGAACAGTCGCTCGAGACCGTACGTCCCTTCCTCCGCATGGACGGCGGCGACGTCAGGTTCCTCCGCTTCAGGGAGAACGGGACGGTTGAACTCCAGTGGGTGGGGACGTGCCTCACCTGCCCGATGTCCGCCATGACCCTCCGCGCGGGACTGGAGCGCGTGCTCATGCGCGATATCCCTGAGATCCAGCGCGTGGAGGCCGTCGCGGGTTGAAAATCACGCCTCACTCGGGCGTGGCTGAGCCTCATGCGGGCGCGTCCACATCCAGGATCGCGCCCTCCTCGATTTTCAGTATCCTCTCATTCGCCTTCCTGACGAGTTCGTAGTTGTGCGTCGCCATCACGACCGCCGTCCCCCGCATGTTGATGTCTTTCAGAAGCTTCAGGATCTCCATCGACGTGGCGGGATCGAGGTTCCCCGTGGGTTCGTCGGCAAGGAGGAATTTCGGGTTATTCGCGAGCGCCCGTGCGATCGCGACGCGCTGCTGCTCTCCGCCGGAAAGCTCGTGGGCCATCTTGTTCCGCGCGTGGCTCAGGCCCACGTCGCCGAGCGTGAGAATCACTTTCTTCCTGATCTCCGCGGAGGGGGTGCCCGTGACGTGGAGCGTGAACGCGACGTTGTCGTAGACGCTCCGGTCTTCCATGAGCTTGAAATCCTGGAACACGACGCCGAGCTCGCGCCTGAGGTACGGGATGTCGCGGAGCTGTATCGAGGCGGAGCAGTGCTTGCCGACGAAGACCGTCCCCCGCGTAGGGAGGATGTCCATGTAGATCAGGCGGAGGACGGTGCTCTTTCCCGAACCGGTCTGTCCCACAAGGAACACGAACTCCCCCGGTTTGATCTGCAGCGTGACGTTGTCAAGCAGCGTGTGGGCGCCGAAGTCCACCGATACGCCTTTGAACGATATCATCGTGCCTCCTCCCGTGCGGTGCGCCTGCGGTGTGACGAAAGCGCCACGGCGGTGCGTACCGCCTCGATCATGCTTGCCGGGTCGGCGATCGAGCGGCCCGCGATGTCGAACGCGGTTCCGTGATCCGGCGACGTTCTCACGATGGGGAGCCCCGCGGAGACGTTGACCGCGCGTCCGCGGGCTGTCATCTTCAGCGGAATGAGCCCCTGGTCGTGGTACATCGCGATCACCGCGTCGTACGTGCCGGGAGTGTACCGCGCGAAGAATGCGTCGGCCGGGAAGGGGCCCTCCAGGCGCATCCCTTTTTTCCTGAGTGCGGCAGTGACAGGGATAATCACGCGCTGCTCCTCGTTGCCGATGTCCCCCTGCTCCCCGGCATGGGGGTTGAGCGCCAGTACGGCGATGCGGGGGGAGCGGATCCTCCAGTCGGTGCGCAGCGCGCGCTCAATCACGGTGACGCGCTCCAGGAGGAGCCCGGCCGTCAGCTCGCGGGCGACATTCCTGACCGGCGTGTGTATCGTGACGAGCCCCACGCGGAACGAACCGCAGACGAGAATCATCGCCACGGAGGGAGACCGCGTCAGCCGCTGCAGGAGCTCCGTCTGTCCCGGCGCGTTGATCCCGGCGAGGTGGAGCGCGTGCTTGGAGACCGGGGCGGTGACGAGCGCGCCGGCCCCGCCGCCGAGAACGAGATCCACGGATGTGCGGATCGCCGCCCCCGCAGCCGCCCCCGCGTACGCCGAGAGTTTCCCCGGGGAAAACCGGACCGGGTCGTTCCCCGGGGGCTCGAGGACCTGCACCGTGCGTCCGTTTCCCCCCTCCCGGGACGGGAACGGGACAAACCTCGTCCTGAGCGCCGAGCGGATCGCGACACGCTCGAATATCA
>Ga0182021_10004471_pt1 | contig 16453 bp, 12 predicted proteins | sample 612E3MmetaG_FD_120493 | JGI IMG/M metagenome (GOLD analysis project Ga0182021, IMG submission 120493) | Permafrost microbial communities from Stordalen Mire, Sweden - 612E3M metaG (Illumina Assembly) | ecosystem: Environmental > Terrestrial > Soil > Wetlands > Permafrost | place: Sweden...
ATTCCCGTGGACCTGCACAACGTGGCGCGCGATCGTATTTTCCGGCCCACCCTGTGGGACCGTTTTGGCGGGGACGATTTCAGGGCCTGCAAGGAATTGGGCCCGGTTTACGTGTAAAGGATGTCTGTGCCCTATGGATAAAGCAGGAGCCGTTCCGTCATTGGGGGAGGATCGTTTCGAGGAATGGTTTCTTTCCGCCGTGTCGGCGGAAGACATGCCCGTGGAGGACCTGCTGAATGCCGTGCAGGAACTGCGGCGCGCCGGCGCGACCGGCCAGGCCGACAGTTGGGCGGAACTCATGGAGGAGGCGCTCGCCGAACAGGGCCACGGGGATGACGTGGCCAGGGTCCTGCGGATACGGGCGAAATGGCATCAGGACGATCCCGCGTTCAAGGCGTATTGCGCGAAAAGACTTGCGGCGCTCTATCGCAACGATCCCGTCCGCAAGAAGTTTGTCGCGAACGCCGGCTTTGACGGGCCCCTTCCTCTTTCCGAGTGCTTCCGGAGAATGGAAACCCTGCAACGCCTGGCGGTTGGCGTGGCGTGCCTTGACAAGACCTGGGGGTTCGGCGTGGTCAAGGAGGTGGACGCCTTTTACGAGCGCGTGACCCTTGATTTTGCCAGGAAAGCGGGGCATGAAATGTCGTTCGGGTATGCCGCCGAAACCCTTCAGTTCGTGTCGGACGATCATCTGCTCGCCCGCCGGCATCGCGATGCCGCGGGGCTGTTGGAACTGGCGAAGAACGATCCCGCCGAAGTCGTCCGGATCGTTCTGCGCAGTTACGGTCCTTCCTCCGCCGCCCGGGTCCAGGAGGTGCTTTCGGACGGCATCGTCAAGGCCGAGCAGTGGAAGACGTTCTGGGAGGCGGCCCGCAAGGCCTTGAAGAACGATCCGCTCGTGGTGATTCCGGTCAAACGCAGCGAGGCGATCCGACTTCTGGCCAACGAACGGGCTTTTGACGGCGCCTGGTTTTGCGCCTTGGCGGCGGACAGAACCCCGGAAGGCGTGTTCGCCCAACTGGACGATCTGGAAGAGAACGTCAAGCCGGAGGCGCTCGACGCCGTGTCGAGACCGGTGGTCGGCGAACGCCTGGCCTTCCTGCTCCGGGGCTTTGGCGACAAGGATCCCTCCATCCGGGTGCGCGTGGTCATGGCCGCCCGCAAGTGGCTGATTTCCGCGGACGTCGTGGACGTCCAACGGGAGGCCGGGGAGATGTTGAAGGAGGATGTCTTCCTGTCGTGCGCGGCCGTCCTGTCGGCCAAACGGTTCGAATCCTTCCTGCGTCTTCTCATCGAACACGACCGGACGGCCGCCCTCGGGCTACTGCTGTCGTCCTTGCCGTCCCTGACGCTGACCGCCCTGAATGTGGCGGTGGACGTTTTGCTGACGGAGGGCGAGGACGAGCGCTGCGCCGCGGTGTTCAGGGATCTGGTGGGCATGCGAAAGGCCGGCGTGGAGGTTCTCTTCTGGCTGGCGCGCCGGCCGGAGCGGATGGCAACCTGGTCGCTCGGCACGCTGGGCGACCTGGCGTTCCAGATCCTCACGGCCATGGAGAAGCCGTTCACGGGCGAACGGTTGAAGGCCGCGAACCAACTCGTCGAGCTGATCGAACAGCGCGAGTGGATCGAAGCGGCCGTCAAGCCCATGAACGATCTCCAGCGATCCAGCTTTGTCCGGGTCCTGCGCAACGCCATGGGGCGGGTGCCCGTGGACACCCAGACCATGATCGGGCGGCTGGTGATGCTGCACCCGGAACTGGCCGTCCTGCTCGAGGAAAAGAAGACCGAGGCGGCGGCCCCCAAGGGCGGTATGACGTCGTGGCGTTCTTACCGCCAGAGGCAGCAACAACTTGAGAAACTCATCAACGAGGAGATTCCCCAGAACAGCCGCGACATCGGCCAGGCGCGCAGCTACGGCGATCTTCGCGAGAACTTCGAGTACAAGAGCGCCAAGGAAACGCAGGGCATTCTCCTCAAGCGGCGGGGCGAACTCGAACAGAGTCTCACCGACATCAAGGGGACGGATTTCGCCGGCTGCCCGACCGACGCGGCCGGCCTGGGAACGCGGGTTCTCCTCCGGTATCCGGACGGGCACACCCAGGAGTTCTTCATCCTCGGAGAGTGGGATCAGGATCTGGCGCTTGGAATCATCTCGTGCAGCAGCAAGATGGGGCAGGTTCTGGCCGGCCGCAAGTCCGGCGAAAGCGTGTCCGTTCCGACCGAGACGGAGAACGTGACGTGCCGGATCGAGGAAGTCGGAGGTCTGACCGAAACCATCGTAGCCTGGGCCCGCGGCAACCCGTGAGGCGTCTCCGTCTACGTATTTTCACTTTGGCCACTGGCGGCGGGAAGGTTTCGAGACCTCAACCATTCTCGCCCTGCAGTCTGGCCGATCTTGGGACTTTATTGTGGGCGGGAAGGGTCGGAGCCCTTCCCGCCGTCTTCCGGGAACGGCAAATATGAGCATGGCGGCTATCCAATCCGCTCCCACCGACACCGACCGGTTTCTCCAAGTCCTGCGCGATGACTTGAAGATCAACGCGTTCGTCAAACTCATCCTGGGTAAATACCGCGGGGACGAACCCGAGCTCAGGACCGTCCTTGTCGTGCGTCTCACGCTCAAGGGGCAGGACCACCTGTCATTTACGTATCGCTATCGGCGCAAGGATATCGTCCGGAATCTCCCGACGGAGGCCGGACTTGAAACCCTTCGCGGCCTGCTCGGGACGACGTTTCGGAGCGGGCATTTATTCGCGCTGACGGAGAACGTTCAACTCGTGTTCAGCCGGAAAGGCAAGGGCGCATGGAGCCGGAGCCCGGCGGAAGAACAGGCGGTTCCCGTCCGGGAACATGACCGGGAGAAGCAACGGATGATTGACCCCGGCCGGCCGTTCCTGAAGGCGCTTGGAGTGGTGAACGAAGGCCGCCAGGTTTTGCCCTCGATGTCCCGCAAGTGGAAGCAAATCAACGTCTTTCTGGGGCTGCTCCAACGAGCGTTGGCCTCGTCGCCTCTTGCCTCTTCCAAGGAACTTCACGTCGTAGACTTTGGGGCCGGAAAGGGCTACCTGACCTTTGCCGCTCATGATTTCCTGCGCAATACCCTGGGCCTTGAGGCGCACGTGACCGGCGTCGAAGCGCGGGAGGATCTTGTCCGCTTTTGCAACGGCGTTGTGTCGAGCCTGGCCCTGGAAGGTTTGCGGTTTCAGCGGGGGGACGTGAAGAGCTATACGCCCGGAAGAATAGACATCATGATCGCGCTTCATGCCTGCGATACGGCCACCGACCTGGCGATTCATCTGGGCATCCGGGCGGGCGCGGCGATGGTCCTGTGCGCCCCGTGCTGTCACAAGGAACTGCGCGCCAAGATCGTCCCTCCCGCGCCGCTCGAACCGGTGCTCCGGTTCGGCGTGCATCTTGGCCAGGAGGCGGAGATGCTGACCGACAGCCTGCGCGCGCTTTGGCTCGAAGCGTGCGGCTACGACTGCCAGGTATTCGAGTTCATCTCCCCCGAACACACGAGCAAGAACAAGATGATCCTCGCCGTCAAGCGCGGGACGCCACGCAACCCGAACGCCGCGCTGGCGCAGATCGAGGCGCTGAAGAAGTTCTACGGCATCACCCACCACACGCTGGAATCGCTGCTCGCCGCCGATTCTCCGTTGACCGCCTTGGAGTGACGTGTCATAGTCCGGAGCATCGTCCAGCGAAAACAATGACCTTATTGCCAATGGAGGGCGCATGAAGACGAAGCTCGGATGGGTGGCGTTGGCGGGTGCTTTCGGGTCGGCGGCCCTGCTGTCGGTGTCCTGCGGGAAATCGGCGGAGCGGGCGCTCGACGAGGTCTACAACAACCTCGACCTCCAGAAGAACACGAAACTCCACGTCGAGGAGTACTGGAAGGGCATCAATGGGAAGGATTTCACGGCGGCTGGCCGCGTCGTGGACGTGCAGCGGGACCGGGAAGGCGCCGAGGTCTTCGTTGCCGTGCCTTCGCGTATCACGTTCCACGACTACAACTTGGTATTGGTCGTTCCGGATGTCGCCGCGGCGGCGGACCTCAATCGGCGGCAGGACGTGAAGTTCAAGGGATTCCTCAGCAATTACAAGGCGGAGAGGTACGGCGGCGCGGTGCTTTATATGCGGGGCGTCGAGATCCTAAAGTGAGCGGGTCCATCGGGCCACGAACATTCCGTTGCAGGGGCCGTCCCACGGCCGAATCCACATTTGCCCGGCGCACGCCGTTCCGTCCAGCGGATGGGTGAATCGGTTTGGCGCAAAGCCGGCGTTGCCTTCCGTGAACGCGTCCGCCACAGCCTCGTTCTCGGTTCGCGTCAGCGTGCAAGTGGCATAGACGAGCGCGCCGCCCGGCCGGACCCGCGAAGCGCATTTCAGCAGCAGCCGGGTCTGAAGCGCCGCCAGTTCACCGATCCGTTCCCGCGGCGTGCGCCATCTCGCGTCGGGGTTGCGGTGCCAGGTGCCCAGGCCGGAGCAGGGGGCGTCCAACAGGACTCCGTCGAAGGAACCTTCGGGCGCGGGTGAGGCCGACCCGTCCCACTGGCGCGCGGCGACGTCAAAAGATGGACCGGACTTCATCCGGCGTTTCAGTTGGTCGAGTGTCGAGGCGCGGAGGTCGGTGGCGAGAATGCGCCCCCTGCCGTTCATGACATTGGCGAGGTGTAACGCCTTGCCGCCCGACCCGCAACAGGCGTCCCACCAGGAACTGCCCGGCGCGGGCGCGCAGATCGTTCCGACGGCTTGAGACGCCAAATCCTGCACCTCGATCAGGTCTCCCAACCGCGGCGCAAGGCCGCGCAGGTTGGCCCCGGGTGGAATCGCCAGGGCGGTCGCGAGGCGGGGGTGAGGAATAGCCTCGATGCCGGCCTCGCCAAGGATGGACAACACCCTGTCCCGCGATTCCGGCTTTGCCCGCAACCAAGTCGGCGGCCGGGACTGGAAAGCGTTGAAGACTTTGGCCATGAATTCGTCGGGGGCGGCGCGATCGGGGACGCGCACGACCTCGCGGACCCAGTCCGGCGCGAGAAGGCTGGAGGGCAACGAATTGGACGCGACGAAAGCCTGACCGCTATACTCAACCGGCGCGCCAGAGGCGGGAAGGTCTCGAGTACTCAACCATTCCCGCCCTACAGGGTGAGGGGATTCTGTGGGGCGGGAATGGTCGGAGACCTTCCCGCCGGGTTCACCAGGCGAAGTCGTGCGGGCATATTGGACGAGCCGCGCCGACTTGGCGTGAAGATCGAGGCCACCCAGGGGCACGAGTTGGTCAGGCGGCAGGCCCGCTTCCTGGGCCATCAACGCGATCGTGGGGTGGACGGTTGTCACGTCCAGTAGATGCGCGAAGACAATGGCTTGCCGCCGGTCTTCCGCGAGGGGCCGGATGGCTTCGAGCCAGCCCCGCCACCGGAAGAATGAGAAGGTCGTTCCGGAGAAGAACGAACGGTCCCGCGATCCGTATTCGGGATGTGCCCGGTAGATCCGGGCGAGCGTCGAATCCGCCGGCAGCCCTTTCTCCACGTCACTGGTCACTTCGTCCAGGATGTCGAGAATCAACACCGCTTGCTTTCGGAGGACTCGTTCGGGAATGGGCCGGTTCACTCTTACTCCTGCAGCCGGCTCAGGAACAGGGCGGTGTAGAGAAAGCACATCCGGAACTGTTCCAGCGAGTAGGACTCGTTTGGAGCGTGGATTCGATCAGCGTCGCTTCCGAAGCCGACCAGAACCGGTTCGGCGCCCGCCGCCGCGGGGAGGTGCGCCATGATCGGCACGGAGGCGCCTTCCCACAGGTACGCCACCGGCAGGGCGGAGAGCTGCCCCAGGACGTCGCCGGCGATGCGGATCGGGCGGGAGTCGAGATTGACCCGGACCGCCGGACTGCCGGCCGCCCGTTCGGTAATCTCCAGCCGAAGGCCCGGCGGGACGCGGTGTTCAAGATGCCGAATCACCGCGTTCAGGATGCGTTCCGGATCCTGGCCCGGCACCAACCGGACGCTGATCTTCGCCAAGGCTTGGGCGGGGATGATGGTCTTGCTGCCGGCGCCCCCGTAGCCCGAATGGATGCCGTTCACGTCAAGGGCGGGCCGGAAGCTTGTCCGCTCGATGGGCGTATAAGCGGTTTCGCCGCCGACGGGCGGAACGCCGAACATGCGGTCGAACCAGACCGGATCCAAGCCCGCGGCATTCGCAAGCTCCCGCTCCCTGACCGTTGGCTCGCGAACGCCGTCGTAGAATCCCTCGACTGCCACGCCGCCGTCGTCGCGATGCAGGGACGCAATGAGGCGGGCGAGGCCATGGGCGGGGTTGGGCGCGCGTCCGCCGTGGACGCCGGAGTGGAGGTCATAATTCGCTCCCGAAAGCACAAGGGTCATGGAGGCGATGCCGCGAAGTCCCATGGTCAGGGTCGGAGCGCCGGAACTGACGGCGCCCATGTCGGCGGACATGACGACGTCGGCCCGCATCAACGGGCTTTGGGTCTGGAGAAGCTTGAGGATGGGCAGTCGGCCGCTTTCCTCATCGCCTTCCAGCAGGATCTTCATCGGGCAATCGAGCGCATTCGACCGAATCAGCGTTTCGAGGGCCTTCAGGGCCGCGAAGGACTGGCCCTTGTTATCCGAGGCGCCGCGGGCGTACAGGCGGCCATCCCGCACGTCCGGCTCGAAGGGGGGCGATTGCCACTGATCCAGGGGGTCCGGGGGTTGGACATCGTAGTGCCCGTAGAACAAGACCGTGGGCTTGCCGGGCTTGCCGGGCCGTTCGGCGAAGACGACAGGATGAGAATCGGTTGGCAGCAGGCAGGCGGAAAAGCCAAGCCCCGTCAGATGGGCCCTCAGCCACTCCGCGCAGGCGCGGCAGTCGGTGGTCCGCTCTGGATCCACGCCGACGCTGGGGAAGCGAAGGAGCGTTTTCCATTCGTCGAGGAAACGGGTGCTGTTCTGGTTGAAGAGGAGTTCGAGTTCGTTCTTAGTCATGGCGGTGTCACAGCAGGCTGGCCGCGAGCGCGGCCAGCGAACTGCGCTCGCTCTTGGTCAGGGTGACGTGGCCGTGAAGGGCTTGCGTCTTCATGTGCTCCACGGCGTAGGCGAGTCCGTTGCTGCTCGCGTCCAGGTACGGGTTGTCTATCTGGTAAGGATCGCCCGTCAGCACCATCTTCGTGCCCTCCCCGGCGCGGCTGACGATCGTCTTGACCTCATGCGGGGTCAGGTTCTGGGCTTCGTCCACGATCACGTACTGGCGGGGTATCGAACGGCCGCGGATGTAGGTCAGCGCCTCGAGCTCCAACACCTCGTCCCGCTGCAGTTTCTCGATCTTCTCCCGGACGGTGTATTTGTGCTCGCCCGAATTCGTCTTGAGCAGGAGATAGGTGAGATTGTCGAAGATGGGCAGCATCCAGTTGGCCAGCTTCTCTTCCTTGGGGCCCGGCAGGTATCCGATGTCTTTGCCAAAAGGCATGATGGGCCGGCTGACGAGCATGCGGTCGTAGCGTTTCTGGATGACCGTCTTTTCGAGGCCCGCAGCCAGGGCTAGTAAGGTCTTGCCCGTGCCGGCGGGGCCCATGAGGGTCACCAGTTGGACCGCATCGTCCATGAGCAACTCCAGGGCCATGCGTTGTTCCCGGCTTCGGGCCTTGATGTGCCAGGCCGTCTCGCTTCTCGGATTGAGCTGCGTGAAGGTGCCGTTGTTTCCGGTGGATCGGCCGATGGCGGTGTGGTGTTCCTCGCCCTCGGACGTCAGCATGACGAATTCGTTCGGCAACAAGTTCAAGTCCGGCAGCGTCACCGTCTTGTTGGCGTAGAGTTCGTCAACGATCTCGGGCCGGACCGTGACTTCCCGGAACCCCGTGAAAAGTTCGTCGAAATTCACCTTCTGCTTTTCGAAGTCCATGACCTCGACGCCCAGCGCGTCGGCCTTGATGCGGGCATTGATGTCCTTGGAGACGAAGATGACGCGTTCGCTCCCCCCCTGCTTGTGAATCGCGTAAGCCACGCCGATGATCCGGTTGTCGGGGATGTTCTCGTGAAGGATGTTGTCGCGTTCGCGGGGCGATTCCAGGGCGATGCGCAACACGCCGCCGTTCTCCATCGGAACACCCTCGCCCAGCCGTCCGCGGGTGCGGAGCATGTCCAGGCGCCGGATGACGCCGCGGGCATTGCGTCCGAGTTCGTTGTTTTCCCGCTTGAACTTGTCCAGTTCCTCGATGACCGCCAAGGGGAGGATGACGGTGTTATCCGCAAAGGATTCGAGGGAGGAGGCGTCGTGAAGGAGTACGTTGGTGTCCAGAACGAATGTTTTTTTCATAGCCTTTCAACGCGGGCTGCGCCCGTCCTGCGATCTTCCCAGGGAAGATGGGCGGCTAACTCCGCCCAATCGTGTTCCGCGCGTATTCTGTCCGCACAACCCGCGCTTGACAAGAAAACTTGTGGAGTTGCGCGATGGCGGGGAGCGTGTATGATCGGCCCTGTGGTGGATACACCGGAGAACCGAGGGATGCGTAAGGCAGTGGCATTTATGGCGATCGTGGCGGCGGCCATGCCCTCCGTTTGGGCCGGCGAGAGGGGGCCGGGACTGAAGGTGGTCGCCTCCTTCTATCCGCTCTACATCGCGACCCTGAACGTGGCGTGCGGCGTGCCGGGCGTGGACGTCGCGAACATGACCCCATCCTTCGCCGGCTGCCTTCACGATTACAGTCTCACTCCGGACGACAGGGCGACGCTGGCCGGGGCGGACGTGTTCGTCGTCAATGGGGCCGGAATGGAGAACTTTCTGGACAAGGCGGTCCGGCAGGCGCCCCGCATGAAGGTCATCACTTCAAGTGACGGCGTTGATTTCATCCGCCGGGACGGCGAGCCGAATCCGCACATATGGCTCAGTGTGACGCGGCACATCCGGCAGGTGCGGAACATTGCCGACGGCCTGGCGAAGGCGGACCCGCCGCACGCCGAGGCGTACCGGCGGAATGCGGACGCCTACGCGGTGAAACTGCGGAAGATGAAAGAGGAGATCGAAGCCGGCCTGAAGGATGTCCCCCTCCGCGATATCGTGACCTTTCACGAGGCTTTCCCCTATTTTGCTGAGGAGTTCGGGCTGCGCGTGGCAGCCGTGATCGAGCGCGACCCCGGCGACGACCCCAGCGCCAGGGAAATGGCGGAGACGATCGGCGTCGTGCGCAGGCTCGGGATCAAGGCGATATTCACGGAACCCCAGTATCCGGCCAAGGCGGCTGAAACCATTGCCCGCGAGACCGGCGCGAGAGTATGCCTGCTCGATCCGGCGGTGACCGGCCCGGCGGATCGCGATGCCTTCCTCGATATCATGCGGCGCAATCTCGCCACACTTCGGAAGGCGTTGAAGTGATTCCAGCCCCGGACTTGTGCCTGTCGGCGGACATGGTATAAAGGGCGAGTCGGGCGACGGAAAGGCCGGATGACGGGGCCGACGCCTGCCTCGGGTGGGAGGCAAGCATCATTCAGACGAGTGGACGGAGTGAGGGTGTAGTGCGCCTGTCCCTGTACTCAGGGCAGGGGCGGCGAGAATGGGAAGCGGAAAGATCGAGCCGAAGAACGCAAGAAGACGGGACTTATGCAGCAAGTGGCTACCCCCTACTATTTAGTTGATGAACGCAAGCTGCTCCGGAACCTGAAGATCATCCGGAAAGTGCGGGAGCAGTCGGGTGCTAAGTCCGTTCTCGCGCTGAAGTGCTTCGCCACGTGGTCCGTGTTCGGGCTGATGAAGCCGTACATGGACGGGACAACCAGCAGCGGCGTCTACGAGGCGCGGTTGGGACGGGAGAAGTTCGGTAAGGAAGTGCATGCCTACAGCGTGGGCTTTTCCCGGTCAGACGTCCGGGACGTGCGGCGGTACGCCGACAAAATCATCTTCAACTCGCTCTCCCAGCTCAGGTCGCTCGCGGCCGAGGCGCGCGGACTGAAGATCGGCGTTCGCGTGAATCCCGGGTTCAGCCATTCTCGCTTCGACCTCGCGGATCCCGCGCGCCGGTACTCGCGGCTGGGCGTGCGGGACGGCAGGGCGTTGCGCAAGGCGGCGGGGCTCATCAGCGGGGCGATGTTTCATTTCAACTGCGAGAACGACGACTTCGAGAACCTGGCCGGCAATCTGGACCGTATCGGGCGCGAGTATGGCGACCTGTTGGCGCGGTTGGACTGGGTCAGCCTCGGGGGCGGGCTGCATTTCACGAAGGCCGGCTATCCCTTGGATGCGTTCTGCGCCAAGCTGAAGGAGTTTGCCGGGCGATTCGGCGTCCAGGTCTACCTTGAGCCCGGAGAGGCCGCGATTACCGGCTCGGCGGAACTGGTGACAACGGTGCTCGACGTTGTGCGCAACGAGGTTGACATTGCCATCGTGGATGCCTCGACCGAAGCGCACCTGCTGGATCACCTGATCTACAAGACGAACCCGAAAGTCGCTTCGCCCGGCCCCGGCCGGTTCAAGTACATGATCGCCGGCCGGTCGTGCTTGGCGGGCGATGTGTTCGGCCATTACAGTCTGAGATCGCGATTGAAGCCCGGCAGTGGGGTCCGCTTCGCCGACGCCGCGGGGTACACCATGGTGAAGAAGAACTGGTTTAATGGCCTGCCCATGCCCTCCATTGCCGTCAGGCGGCTGGACGGCACCGTGGAAGAGGTCAGGCGGTTCAGTTACGAGGACTATGTGGCGAGTCTTTCGTAGGAGGGGGGAAGGTTTTCGGGTATCAGCGTGAGATAAGAATGCCGTGACAAAGGAGAGAATGACATGAAGAAGAACGTACTGATCATCGGGGCGGGCGGCGTCGCGCATGTGGCGGCCCACAAGGCGGCGATGAATAACGACGTGCTCGGCCATATTTGCCTCGCGTCACGGACGCAGGCCAAGTGCGACGAGATTATCGCAAGCGTCCGGCGGAAAGAGCACCTGAAGGATAAGACGAAGAAACTTTACTCTCATCCGATTGACGCGCTGGATATTCCCGCCACAGTGAATCTGATCCGGGAAACCAATTCAGAAATCGTCATCAACCTCGGCAACGCCTTCGTCAACATGTCCGTCCTCGAAGCGTGCCTCGAGACCGGCGCGGTGTACATGGACACGGCCATCCACGAGGAGCCGGACAAGGTTTGCGAAACCCCGCCTTGGTACGCCAACTACGAATGGAAGCGCAAGGACCGATGCAAGGCCAAGGGCCTGACCGCCATCCTCGGCGTGGGGTTCGATCCCGGCGTGGTCAACGCCTACTGCGCCCTGGCGCGGAAGCGTTACTTCGACAAGATCGACACCATCGACATCCTGGACGTCAACGCCGGGAGCCACGGCAAGTATTTCGCCACCAACTTCGACCCCGAGATCAACTTCCGCGAGTTCATCAAGGTGTGGACCTGGATCAACCGGCAGTGGAAAGAATATCCGACCCACTCCGTCAAGCGCATCTACGATTTCCCGGTAGTCGGTCCGTGCCCCATCTACCTGAACGGCCACGACGAACTGCATTCGCTCTCGAAGAACATTGACGCCAACAGCATCCGCTTTTGGATGGGCTTCGGCAACCATTACATCAACGTGTTCACGGTGCTCCGCACGCTCGGGTTCCTGTCCCATCTGCCCGTGACCCTGACCACGGGTCAGCACGTGGTGCCGCTCAAGGTCGTCAAGGCGCTGTTGCCCGACCCGAAAACCCTGGCGCCCGGCTATACGGGCAAGACCTGCATCGGCAACTTCGTCAAGGGCGTGAAAAACGGCAAGAAGCGCGAGGTTCTCATTTATCAGGTTTCCGATCACCATCAGTGCTACGAGGAAGTGGAGTCGCAGGGCATCAGCTACACGGCCGGCGTTCCACCGGTGGCCGCGGCTATGCTGGTGGCGCAGGGAGTCTGGGATCCGAAGACCATGGTCAACGTCGAAGAACTCGATCCCGAACCGTTCATCGCGATCCTCGACAGGATCGGCCTGCCCACGGACGTGAAGGAGATCGAACCCGGCAGCGAGGCTTCGTTCAACGGCACGGTCCGCGACCTGAAAACCGAGCTAGCCGAATCCACAGCGACATGCACCGTGTCCGCCGCAAACCCGCTGATCGCGCTGGACGCCAAGGCCCAAGCCGTCGCCCTTCAGCGGGTAGCCGCCCAACTCGCGGAAAGGAAACCCGCCGCGTTCCCGGTCAGGAAAGCCCAGGCAGCCAAACCCGCCAAGCGGGCGAAGGCCGCGCAGAAGAAGGCGAAGGCGGGCAAGTGAGGTGGGGTGGGGTACGAATTTGACTCTGCGGCGGGGGTGGTATATAGAGGGACCGTCCATCAGCAAGAGGCGGGAACTCGATGCCCACAACCGTGCAAGTCAAACTCGGCGACCGGTCGTATCTGATCCGGATCGGCAGAAACCTGTCGCCCGGCGCCCCCTTCGAATCGCCCGCGGGGCTGCGTTGCATGATGGTTTCGGATTCGAACGTGGACCCGCTGCATGGCGGGCGGATGCAGCATTTGCTGGAAGAGCGCGGCATCGAGTGTTTCCGGGCCGTCGTTCCGGCCGGGGAAACGACCAAGGACTTGAAGTGGGTCGCGCAGCTCTACGAGAGGGCCGCGGAGGCCGGACTGGACCGGACCGGGCTGATCCTGGCGCTGGGGGGCGGAATGATCGGTGACCTGGCGGGCTTTGTCGCGGCCACCTACCTGCGAGGGGTCCGCTTCATCCAGGTTCCGACCTCGCTGCTGGCCGTCGTGGATAGTTCGGTGGGCGGCAAGACGGGCGTGAACCTTTCGCAGGGCAAGAATCTCGTTGGCGCCTTTTACCAGCCGGTCGAGGTCGTGGCTGACCTGGACCTCATGGCTACGCTGCCCCAGAGGGAGTACGTCTCCGGCCTCGCGGAAGTGGTCAAGTATGGGGTGATCCGGGATGCGACCTTTTTCGGGCTGCTGGAGAAACACGCCGAAGAACTGGTGCGGCGCGAGGCGGTCCTGCTGGAGCGGGTGGCCGCGCGGTGCTGCGAGATCAAGGCCGAGGTCGTGGCGATGGACGAACGCGAAATCGGGCCGCGGGCAGTTCTCAACTTCGGCCACACTCTCGGGCATGCGCTGGAGAAGGTGGACGGCTACGGGACTTGGCTGCACGGCGAGGCGGTCGCCATCGGCCTGGCGTACGCGGCCCGGCTTTCCACGGCTCGTCAGGGTTTTCCCAAGCCGGACGCGGATCGCGTGATCGCGCTGCTCGCCCGGCTCGGCCTGCCCGTGGCCCCGCCGGCGGATCGCGAGGTGACCTGGAGCGAGTTGAGCGCGGCGATGGCGGCGGACAAGAAGACGCTGAGGAACAAGCCCCGGTTCGTGTTGGCCAGCCGGATGGGGGCGGTTCTGACGGGCGTGGAAGTCGAGGATGGCTTGCTGGCGGAGGCGTGGACCCATGTCCTCAGTTAACGAGTGGATCGCCCGCGAGTATTTCGAGATGCTGGGGTATCTCGTCAGCCAGCCATGTAAGTATGTTTCGACGTCCCGGCTCAAGAAGAAAGTGGAGGAGGAACTCGACCTTCTCATCCTGCAGCCTCAGGTCGCCGGACATGACGTGCCCGGCCACATGATTTGGACGACGCCGGACCTGAAAGGCGTGGGCCGGGCCGTTGTCGGCGTTCGCGGCTGGCACATGGACCGCATCTATGCCGGAACGCTGACCCAGACGCCCGAGTTCACCCGGTTTGCGGAGCGGGCCGCGCGGCATGCGGCGGCCCTGCGGCTCGGGTCGGAGAACGTGGCGGCCATCCTCTGCCTGCCGGATTTGCCCGCGTCGGGCGAACTCAAGGAGAAGACGCTCGAGGCGCTGAAGGAGAAGGGCATAGACGGCGTGTTGTCGTTCCACACAATGTTGCAGGAACTCGTGGCGCGGGTGGACGTGAGCCGGAATTACGAGAAGTCGGACCTGCTTCAAATCCTGCGCATCTTCAAGCGATACGGGTTCATCCGAAACCCGCAACTGGATTTGTTCGAGCGGCAGACCCGCCGGAAGACCGCGCGACCATGATTCGATCATTCGTATTCAATCAGAGCCAGGGCCGGTTGATCAGTCAGGACCTCTCCCTCGATTTGCTGAGCGTTGTCCTTCAGGATGACGGCGTGCAGTTCTGGGTGGACTGCGGGGAGGTCTCCGACGACGAGGCGAAGGCCCTGCTCGACGGCGTCTTCCATTTCCATCCCCTGGCCATCGAGGACTGCCTGGCCCCGAGCGACCGGGCCAAGGTCGAGGAATACGAGAGCTATATCTTCCTGGTCACCCACGCCGTCCAGTTCGAAGCCGGCGAGTTCAAAATGGTCGAACTCGACATGTTCATCGGCAAGAATTTTCTCGTCACGTTCCACCGTTCGCCTTTGCGGTGCATTTCCGCCACGATTGACCGGGTTTTGAAGAACGCCCCGACCGTGGCCAGGGCGCCGGACCGGCTGACGTACACGATCATGGATTTTCTTCTGGAGGCTTACTCGCCTGCGTTCGAGGATCTGTCGAGCGAGATCTCGGACTTGGAGAAAGACGTCCTGGCCCGGCCGTCGAAGAACATCCTGAACGACGTGGTCCGCCTGAAATCCGAGGTCCAGCGGCTGCGGCAGATCGTCTGGCCGCAGCGCGAGGTCATGGCGCGGCTGGCGCACGGCGAGTTCAAAATCGTCCGCGCGCACATGCTGCCGTACTACCGTGATCTGCTCGACCAACTGGTGCGCATCAGCACCTTGGCCGAGAACGCCCGCGACTCTATCACCAACGTGTTTCAAATCCACATCAACATCCAGCAGATGCAGGTGAACCACGTCATCAAGGTCCTGACGGTCATGGCGACGCTGTGCATGCCCATTCTCGTGGTCACGAGCTACTACGGGATGAATTTCCGCCACTGGCCCACGCTGGAAACGCCGACCGCGGAAGCCTATCTGTGGGTTTGGGCCATCACGGCCGCCTGCACCCTGTTCCTGTACCTGCTGCTCAGGCGCAAGGGCTGGTGGTGATCGCGCGTGCCGGAGCCCCAATGAAGCCCGTCGAACTCCTTGCCCCCGCGGGCGACCGCGACTCCGCTTACGCCGCGTTCCACTACGGCGCCGATGCGATTTACATCGGGCTCAAGAAGTTCTCCGCGCGGGCGGAAGCCACGAACGTCACGGCGGAGGAACTCGGCGAGATCGTGGCGTTCGCGCACGCCGCCACGCCGCGCCGCCGTGTCTACGCCGCCATCAACACGCTCGTGCTCGATCACGAATTGGGCGAATTGGTTGACACGTTGGGCGCGGCGGAGGCGCTGGGGGCGGATGCCGCCATCGTCCAGGATCTCGGCGCGTTCGGCCTTTGCCGCCGCCACTTCCCCCGGCTCCCGATCCACGGCAGTACCCAGATGAGCGTTCATAATCTGGCCGGCGCGGTCGAACTCCGGAACCTGGGGGCGAAACGCGTCACGCTGGCCCGCGAACTGACGATGGACGAGGTCCGCGACATCGCCGCCCGCTCGGGGATCGAGGTCGAGGTCTTCATCCACGGCGCGCTCTGCTATTCCTATAGCGGGCTGTGCCTGTATTCGTCGCTGCTCCGCGGGCGCAGCGGGAACCGGGGTCGGTGCGTTTATCCCTGCCGGGACGCGTTCTCCGGCGGACGGGAGACCGATACGCGCTTCCCGTTCTCCATGAAGGATCTCGCGCTGCCGGCCGAGGTCGGCGCGCTTCGCGACGCCGGCGCGGCCAGCCTCAAGATCGAGGGCCGGAAGAAGAGCGCGCTTTACGTGGCGGTCACGACGCACTACTACCGGCGGCTGCTCGACGGAGCGCTGTCGGACCCGCATCGGCGCGAGGCCGAGGAGGAGATCAAGACCGTGTTCAGCCGGCCGTGGACCACGCTCTATGCGAAGTCGCGCGCCGCCAAGTCGGTTCGTGACACGGAGGTGGTCGGGCATCGCGGCGCGCCCGTCGGCAAGGTCGAGGCGGTGTTGAAGAAGCCCCACGGCGACTGGCTGAAGTTCCGCGTCAGCCGCCGCATCGAGATCCATGACGGCCTGCAAATAGACATCGAGGGCGAGCCGCGGCCCTACGGGTTCCCGGTGGACGGCATTCGTCTGTTGCTGGGCGGCGGCAAGTCGGGATGGGTGTTCGAGGCGCCGCCGCATTCCGCGGTCGAAGTGCAACTCCCCGCCGGCCATCCGGAGATTTCCGTGGGCGGCGTTATCTATTGCTCGTCGTCCCAGGCGGTGAAGCAGAAGTACCGCGTGCAGGTTCCCAAACCCGGCGCGTTCCGGGTGCGGCTGCCGGTCAAGATCGTCGTCAAGGTTGCCCCCGACCGCCTGGAGGCCGAGGGGCGGGTCCGTCTGGGAATGCGGGATCCGGATTCCGAGGTTTCGGCGCGAAGGTCTTCGACCCTTCGCGCCCTACAGGGAACGAAAGATTGTAGGGCGGGAATGGCTGAAGGCCTTCCCGCCGCGACTAGCGATGGAGTTCTGGCGGCC
>Ga0182021_10004472_pt1 | contig 16452 bp, 11 predicted proteins | sample 612E3MmetaG_FD_120493 | JGI IMG/M metagenome (GOLD analysis project Ga0182021, IMG submission 120493) | Permafrost microbial communities from Stordalen Mire, Sweden - 612E3M metaG (Illumina Assembly) | ecosystem: Environmental > Terrestrial > Soil > Wetlands > Permafrost | place: Sweden...
CCACCACCTGGACCGACGTCTTCAGCACGACCGTCGGGGCATCGTATTCCGTCACCGACGAGAAGTTTGCCAAGACCACCGCGCGGTACGTGCGCATGAACGGCACGCAGAGAGGCAATGCAAACGGATACTCATTGTTCGCTTTCATGGTCCTGAACGACCCGTAGTATCTAGTGCGGGGCGGGCGCGCTCGGGCTGGTGCGCACCATGGCCTTGGCCACCAGCTCGGACAGGTTCTTCACCTGCACGCGCTCGCCTGCGTCGCGGTCGTCCACGGCATCCTTGATCATGACCGTGCAGTAGGGGCAGGCAGTGGCCACTGTGGTGGCGCCGGTTGCCAGGATTTCATCGGTACGGTCGTGGTTGACCCGCGTGCCCGTCTTCTCGTCCATCCACATGCGGCCGCCGCCCGCGCCGCAGCAGAAGGCGTGCTCGCGGGTGCGGCCTAGCTCCACCCGCTCGCCGCCCAGCCGATCGAGAACCGCACGCGGCGCCTCGTACTCGCCGTTCCAGCGCCCCAGGTAGCAGGGATCGTGGAAGGTCAGCTTGCCCACGCCATTCGCACTGGGATCGAGCACGAGCTTGCCCTGCTCGACCAGCTCAGCGATGAGCTGCGAGTGGTGCAGCACCTGGTAGTTGCCGCCCATTTGGGGATACTCGTTCTTGAGCACGTGCAGACAATGCGGGCAGGCTGTGACGATCTTCTTCACCTTCTTGCTGTTCATCGTCTCCACGTTCTGCTGCGCCTGCATCTGGTACAGCATCTCGTTGCCCGTGCGACGGGCCGCATCTCCGCAACAGGTCTCTTCGAGGCCAAGCACGGCAAAGTTGACGCCGGCTTGGCGCAGAACCTCAACCAAGGCCAGGCTCTGCTTCTTCACTCGGTCATCGTAGGCGCCCGCGCAACTCACCCACAGCAGCCATTCGGCGTCAGGCTTCTCGTCCAGTGTGGGCACGTCGTGGCCCTCGGCCCAGTCCATACGCCGATCTGCCCCCAAGCCCCAGGGGTTGCCGTTCTGCTCCAGGTTCTTGAAGGTGCGCACCAGATCGCCGGGCACCTTTTCCTGCAGCAGCACCAAATTGCGCCGCATCTCCAGAATCTTGCCCGGTTGATCGATGAACACCGGGCACACCTCCTGGCAGGCGCCGCAGGTGGTGCACGACCACAGTACTTCTTCACTGGTGCGGCCGCCGATCAGGTCGCGCGGCTGGCGCGCCTCTTGTGCGGCTGCCTTGCCGTGCTGGAAACGTTCGAGAATGTCGTCGAGCGGCCCGCGATCCGGCAGGCGCGTTTTCATGTCATCGCGCAGGTCGTGTACCACCTGCATGGGCGAGAGCGGCTTGCCGGTGCGGTTGGCCGGGCAGTAGTTCGAGCAGCGTGCACACTCCGTGCAGGCGAAGCCGTCGAGCAGCGACTTCCAGGTGAAGTCCTTCCATTCGGACACCACACCGGTCTGCGCGATGTCGTCCACCTCCAGGTTGAGCTTGGGCAGAACGCCGCGCTGGCCGAGCTGGCGGAAGTAGATGTTGGGCAAGGCCGCGAGGATGTGGCTGTGCTTGGAGTAGGCGAGGTAGTTGAGGAACTTTAGCAATACCACCACGTGGATCCACCAATTGACTTCGGAGAGCACGCCCGCGGTGGAGGGCGAGACACTGCCCAGCAGGGCACTGGCCAGCGCATCGGAAATGAAGAAACCAGGGTCGACCGGGCCGGCCAGGGCGCGGAAGCCGTGCATCCCGAAGTGGGTGACCATGAGGAGCGCGATGGCGGAGAGGATCGCGGCTGCGTCGCGGCTCATGGGGATGAGACGGGGTTTGAGTACCAGGCGGCGGAAGAAGGCAAAGCCGATCACCGCCAGCACGAGCAGGTTCATGCTGTCCACCGCGGCGTTGAGTATGCCCGCGAGGGTGTCGCCCATGACGAGCGACCAGGAGAAGGCGGGCCACAGCCCCTGCGCAAAAGTCTCCAGGGTGCCCAGGCATATGACCAGGAAGCCCCAGAAAATGATGAAGTGGTGGCGGCTGCCTATCAGGTTGGAGAAGAGCGGCCAGCGGCTGGCCGGGATGTCTACCGTCTCGATGACCTTGCGCTGGCCGAAGAAGTAGAAGAGCAACGCGTCCACGCGCGACTCGACCTGGTCGGTTCGCTTCTCGGCGCGGCCGGTCAGGAGCATCTTGATGAAGCGCCTCAGTGTCCAGGCGAACATCGCCAGGGCTGCGGTCAGAAGTACTGCGAAAACGATTTGCTTCAGCATGGCTGGTTCCTATCATGGCTAGCACGAGTTCGAAACCCGGCCAGCACGAGTTCGAAACCGGGGCCGCCTCGTTGTATAAACCAGGCCATGCCGATGAACCGCGAGCTGATCGCCATCCTGGCCTGTCCCAAGTGCAAGGGGCCGCTGGAACTGACGCCAGACGAAAGCGCCTTCTTGTGCCGCGCCTGCCGCCTGGTCTACGCCGTGGTCGACGAGATCCCCAACTTCATCGTCGAAGAAGCGCAGCCTCTCGAGGGCTAGTAGATGTTTCGCGATCCCGGCATCGAGACGCTGGGCCGCGCTGACCTGGAGCGGCTGCAGCTTAGCCGCCTGCAGGCGCTGGTGGCCCGGCTGCACGAACGGGTACCGTTCTACCGCGAGCGCTTTGCCGAAGCAGGGGTGACGGCGGCAAGCATCAAGTCGCTGGCTGACCTGCGACGTCTGCCGTTCACCACCAGTGCCGACCTGCGCGACACCTACCCAGCGGGTCTGCTGGCAGTCCCGATGGACGAGGCCCTGCGCCTGCACACCTCGAGTGGCACGACCGGCCGTCCCAAGGCGCTCTTTTTCTCGCCGCGGGATGTGGACAACGCGGCCGAGCTGTGTGCCCGCAGCTTCGTGGCCACCGGCCTGACGGCGCGCGACGTGCTTCAGAACATGATGACCTACGGCCTGTTCACCGGGGCGCTGGTGGCCCACTACGGGGCCGAGAAGATCGGCTGCCTGGTGATCCCGGCCGGCCCCGGCAATTCCGAGAAGCAGCTCGCGCTCATGCAGGACTTCGGCACCACGGCCGTACACCTGACGCCCAGTTTTGCACTGTATTTCGCTGATTTCCTCGACGGAAAAGGTCCGGAGGCGCGCAAGCCGCTCAAGCTGCGCCGGGCCTTCGTGGGCGCCGAGCCATACAGCGTAAAGACGCGCGACAAGATCGAACAGGCGCTGGGCGTCGAGGTCTTCAACTCCTACGGCCTGTCAGAGATGAACGGCCCAGGCGTGGCCTTCGAGTGCGAGAAGCGGGCCGGCATGCACCTTTGGGAAGACCACTTCATTCTCGAGGTCATCGATCCCAAGACCGAAGCGCCGCTGCCCGACGGCGAGTCGGGCGAGCTGGTGTTGACCACCCTATGCCGGGAAGCCATGCCGCTCGTGCGCTACCGCACACGCGATATCACGTCAGTGGTCCCGGGGCCCTGCGCCTGCCGCCGCACCCACCGCCGCCTGGCGCGCATTACCGGCCGCGCCGATGACATGCTGATCGTGCGCGGGGTCAACGTGTACCCGCAGCAGATCGAACACGTGCTCATGGCGATCCCACAGGTGGGCCGCAACTACCTCATCCTGCTCGAGGGCCGCGACGACATGACCGTGCAGGCCGAACTAGCCCACGGTGAATCGGAGATGAACGAGGAGCAGCGGGTCCTGCTGGAAAGCGAGATCGCCGCCCGTCTGCGTTCCGAGATCCTGACCAAGCCCAAGGTCAAGCTGCTGCCACCAGCCAGCCTGCCGGTCAGCGAGGGCAAAGCCAAGCGCGTGATCGACCGCCGGACGCTGTAGCAAGACCTACTGGTGCACGTCGGCGATGGCCGCGAGTTTGCCTGGGCCGTGGCACAGCATGCACTGCTCGGTCTTGGCCTGGGCCACGCTGCGCGCCTCGTAGAACGATCCGCCCATCATCTGCATGTGGGCGATGGCGTCCGCGGCGTCGTGGCAGGAAGAACACACCGCGGTGGTTGGGGAGGTCACCAGGGTTGTCGGCGCGGCCTCGCAGGGGGCGGCGGGCGAGCAGACACAGGGGCTCGCGGTCGAGCAAGCCGTGCCCGTGTACGTGCCCGCGGTCAGGTTGCTGGTCGAGAACGCGTTGCCGTAGTCAGCGCCGTCGGTCTTCACATAGGGCGAGGTAGAAATGTCGGCGGCGATCGCGCCGCTAGCAACCGTGGTCAGCAAGTGGCTGGAAAGTGCGGCAGCGGAGGCAGCCGCGCTGAAATCGTAGGCGCCCGCCACATGGCACTGCTGGCAGTTGTTGAGCACGCCCGGGTAGGTGACCTTGGCGAAGTACGGGTCCGCGTTGTCCGCCGTGCAAGTCGTCGGATAGGTGGTGCCGGGCGGGCAGGCCGCATGCCAGCTGTCGCCGACGGTGCGCTTGCCCGCGCCGTGGATGGCGTGGATGAAGACCTGCGAGCTGGCCGACCAGCCGCTGCTGGTCCGGTTGGGCGTGTGGCAGAAGGAGCATGTCGGTCCATCGTTGCGCTGGCCAGCGTGGAAGGTCGGGTTTGCGCCCAACTGCCCGTGGCAGGCCAGACACTTGCCATTGTCCACGATGGTGCGACGGGCGGTGTACGTCTTGCCGCTGGCCGCATCCTTGCCCACCACCCAGGAATTGGGTGCTGCCACGATGAGACCGCCGCACTTCTTGCCGGCGATGCAGCCTGCAATGACGGTGGAATCGCCGTAGGGGTAGGCGGGCAGGTTGATCTGAGTCAGTGGCGGGGTCGACGACAAACTATAGGTGTAGCCGATGCCGCCGGTGAGCATGGTGGCGCTGTCAGGTATGCTCACGCCGGTCAGGGTAAGCGTGTAGTAGCTGGTGGCCGCATCGAAGGTCAGCGTGCCAGCGCCTGCGCCGGTCGCCGTGCCGTTCCAGATGCTCTTGATGTAGCCGCTTGCGCTGGCGTTGAAGTCCGCGGGCGTGGAGTTGCCGTCCTGAGGCAGGGCGTAGGCGAAGTACGCGCTCGGCGAGTTGACGAAGTTGTCCATCAGATCGGTCACAGTGCCCGCGACATAGGTGTTGAACACGACCGGCGTGCCATCCTTGACGAAACGGAACACGACGCTGGGGTTTTTGTTGGCATCGCGGGTGACACCCTTCACCTGGTAAGTGATCTGAGCGGCTCCGGCAGGCAGCGGCACGCCCGCTGCCGGCAGATAGCCGGCGTTGGTGTTGGCGTTGGTGCCACCAAGCCAGGTGGCCTGCGGGTCAGGCTCAGCGATAGAAACGTGGGATTCCGTAATTCCGACCGACGCCACGGTCTTGGCGCCGGTTATCGGGTGGCAGGTGATGCAGGTCGCGTCGTTCGTCATCGGACCGCCCTTGTGCAGACTACGCCCGGCCGGCGCTGTGGCCGCGAAGCTGACATCGTCGTGGCAGGAACCGCAGGCGCGGCGGCTGGGCCTGGTCTTGAAGTTGTCGGCCTGGGCAACCTTGCGATGGCACTTAGCGCAGTTGCGAACGTCCTGCGGGTAGGTGACTTCGTAGGGCGTTGGCAGCCCAGTGTACTGTCCACCCTTGAGGGTCAGCCCATCGCCCATGTGGATTTTGTGGATGAACACGGGCAGGTTGACGAAGGCCTCGCCGTTCATCGTGACCGCAGTGCCGGTCCAGGCGCCTGTGGTGGCGTCCACCGTACCCGCGGCGTCCAGATCGACCGCGGGCGTGGTCCCGGTCCCCGGGATCGGCGTGAAGCGGCGCTGATCGTTGTGGCAGGCCACGCAGACCCCAACGTCATAGCGGGCCCCGCCGTGGAACGCTCCGGTCCCGCCCGCCTTGGCGCGGAACGATCCGTGACATTCGAGGCACGCGGTGCCGTCGACCTTGTCGTTCTTGCCGGTCACGTCCTTGCCCGTGGCGGGGACGTAGTCCTTGACGAAGTTGACCGGGGCAAAGGGATTGCCTGACTCGGACAGGATGATCGCCAGGCGGTGGGTGGCTTGCGGATCATAGGTGACGCCCGCATCGGTGACCTTGCGCAGGAACGTGTAGGAGTAGGTGCCGTCACCTCTGTCGGTCAGCGCGCCGCTGGTCGTGTTTACCGCAGCGGCGGCAGTCTCGGCGCCGGCCGCGCTGGTGGCATTGGCCGCCATATAGCTGACCCAGGTATCGTTGCCGCTGCCGTTGAGCCCGATGGGTCCGGGCATGGTGGGCACGGGGGCAGTGGGGACCAGCTTGAGTAGGGCGAAACGCAGATCAGCCGGGGGCAGGCCCTTGACCCCATTGCCGCTCACGTCGCTCACCTTGAACGCGATGACCGGCTGGTTGCTTGCGGGCACGGTCACGCTGGAGACCGCGATCTTGAGATCGAGAGTGGCTTTGCTCGCTGCGCTCATCGTCGTGTAGTCGACCACGGCCTGCTTGACGTTGATTGACTGCGTGCCGCCGTCATCGCCCGGGCAGGTGATGGTCCAGGTGCCGTCGCCGTTGTTGACCACGTTACACGACTCGTCTGAAGTGCCGCTGTCCCTGCCGCTGTCGTTCGGGATGAAGGCCTTGGTGCCGTCCTCGCAGGTTATCTGGCTGCCGCCGTCCACTGTGGAAGCCGAGCAGGACTTGCCGTTGGCCAGCGTCACCGTGCCTCCGTCAGGGCCGCACGAGAGCGTCTTTGTCCCGTCTGCGTTGGCGGTCACGGTACACGACGTTCCATTCTGGCCGTCCTTGCCGTCCGACCCACTACACGCCGCCGCGAAACTCAGTGCGACCAATCCCAGTATCCTTGCCGCATTGCCAACCTTCACTGGTCCTGCTCCTCTTGTTAATTATTCCGGTCGGAAAACACTTCTTAGTCGATTACCATTTGCGCGGAGCGGTAGCAAGCGCAAATATTGTATTCCGAGCGGATTTCTGGGGGACGGTGCGACATCTCACCTCTTGGGTTCGGCGCGCCGAACCAGATACTGAGGGCAGCGGCGGGGTAGGACCGTCGCCATAGGCCCATTCCCACACGGGACGCGGAGCAAGTCAGGGACGAAAGGGATGTCTTGGAAAGGGCGACCCGCAGGCCCTACGGAGTGTAGGGTGCGCCGTCGAGGGTACAGTTGGTGACCACAAAACTCGACGTAGAGTCGATCACCTGGATCCCTGCGGAACTGCTGTCGATCAGGTTGTTGATCGCCACGTGATCCAGAGTCACCGAGTTCTTGGGCATGCCACTCTCGCCGACGATGGCTGCGTCGAAGTTACCCCCTGCGTACTCGATCGTGGTGTAGCCGACTTGCGATCCGCTCGCCGTGCCCTGCAAGAATTCGAGGCCATACCAGCCTTCATCTGTGCTCAAGCCCGATTGGGAGGTGAGCGTAATCGGGTCCTGCGCCGTTCCCTTTGCCACGAGCTTGCCCGAGCCCGACTCGCCCACATAGATCGCTGTGTTGGGACTGAATTTCAGCGTGGCGCCCGCCTCGATGGTGAGCACGCCTCCGTCACGGACATGGATCTCGTCCACCATGTAGGGGCTGCAGGCCTTGGTCAGGGTGAGGCCGTTGGGGTAGTTGGCGGCGGTGACATTGGTGCTAGTGAGAGTGCAGCTCGCGCTGCCACCCGTGGACGTGGTGCCGCCCGTGGACGAGCCGCCGGACCCAGTCGCTCCGCCCCTGCCACCCGCTCCACCTCGGCCGCCGGAGCCGCCGGTGCCGGTGGCTCCGCCTCTGCCACCAGAGCCGCCTCTGCCACCTGAGCCGGAGCCGGTCGCTCCGCCCCTGCCGCCGGAGCCGCCGGTGCCGGTGGCTCCGCCGTTTCTGGTTGAACCGCCGGTGCTGGTTGAACCGCCGGTGCTGGTTGAACCGCCGGCGCTGCTTGTTCCGCCCGTGACGGTCGTTCCGCCGGCGCTGGTTGTCCCGCCGCTGACGGTTGAGCTGCTGGTCAAACCACCGCTGGCAGTCGTTCCGCCGGTGCTGGTTGTCCCGCCGCTGAAGGTTGAGCTGCCGCTCGAACCGCCGCTGGCAAACGTTCCACCGGTGCTGGTTGTCCCGCCTCTCACGGTTGAGCTGCTGCTCGAACCGCCGGTTGCAGTCGTTCCGCCGGTGCTGGTTGAACTGGCGCTAACGGTTGTCCCGCCGCTGGCGGTCGTTCCGCCGCTCTTGCTCGCGCCGCCACTGCTGCTCGTGCCACCCGTAGCACCGCTGTTCGTGCCGTTACTGCTACTGCAGCCCAAGAGACAAAGCGGTGCTGCCACCAAGGCCAGAGTCAAGAATCGCATGCTGACGGTGATCATCGAGAAGAGCCCTTTCTGTCGACAGGACATTGCCGTGCACTTGCTGAAGAGGACACATTCTACACGCCTCAAAGCCGCTGGCCCAGCGGGCGTGGTCCCCGACGGAAGCACGCACCTAGCGCAACCGCGTGCGTGAAACGAGAGTCTCCGTACGCAGATGCCTCCGGGAGAGCAGCGAACTATTATCTCAAATACTTGGCCAGGCCGATGTTCTGGTCCTTCATGGCTTTGACAACAAGACCAGCGAGCTGTTCTCCGCCCGGAAGGTTGGTGTGCGTCGCGTCGCTCCCATTCGCGTGGTATGTCATCGCCACGGTCTTGGTCTTGCAAACGTTGTCGTACCAATCGGACGAAAGGGCTGTGAGGTCGATGAAGGGAACGCCCCCGGCCGTTGCAGCTGCCTGCGCCGCCGCTGCATGAAGGCTGGATTGATCGCCTACCGGCACGCTGCTGGCACGAGCGGGAGGAGAGACAAGAATTGCGTTGACTCCCGCGGCCTTTGCGTCGTTCACGTACTTCGTGAGGTTCGCCTGGACCGTGCTGTCCGCCACCCCTTTGTCGTTGTGACCGAATTGGATAATCGCCCAGTCTCCCGTCGTCCACTTCGACTTGATGGCGCCCCAGAAATTGGAAGATCCGTAGAAGCTGGAAGAGCTGGCCCCGCTGTTGGCGTAGTTGGCAATTCCGACCGGAGGCGCAAAATATTCCGGCAGCATCTGGCCCCAGCCGCCAAAGGCGCCGCCGGTCTGGTCGCAGGTGGTGGAGTCGCTGGCGATGTAGACCATGACCGGCTTGGTTGCAGTTCCGGCCAGCGCATATCCGATGGCCGAAACCTGCGGGTTCTTGCCGGAGAAGAACAAGTCTAGCCCCGGGTATCCGCCCGGTCCGCCAGCATGCTGTGGCTGCCCTTCCATTGCTCGCACGTTGACCACGAATGCATATGTCAGAGACTGGCCTGCGGTGGTGGTCACCGACTGCAAGAGGCCTCGGCTCGATTCCGCACTGACATATGTATCACCGGCGGCGGCGCCGCCGAGAGTCACGGTCACGACGTAGTTCCCCGCCGCGCTCGTGGCCTCTGCCGTAGGGGTAGTCTCAGAGGTGTTGTAGCTGGTACCGCCGAAGAGGCACTCGATGCAGACATTCCCCGCGGGCTGGCCGGCGCACGCATTGTCAGCACCTCCTACCGCTACCTTCTGGCACTTGGCGTAGTTGTCTGCAGTTGGCGCGGGATAGCCAGCCGGGACTCCGGTCGCTGGGGGAGGGGCCCCGCCCGCGCTTCCGCCCGTGGCGCCGGTGCTGCCGCCGACCGCGCTTCCGCCGGTCGCACTGCTTCCACCGGTCGCGCTGCTGCCGCCAGCTCCGCCTCTACCTCCTGTCGGCCCTGTCGTGCCGCCTCTGCCGCCCGTGGTCCCTCCGGTCGCAGTGTTTCCACCAGGTGCGGACGTTCCGCCCATCGCCGTGGACCCGCCGGTAACGGCGGACCCGCCCGTGGGGGTGGACCCGCCCGTGGCCGTCGTGCCGCCGGTCCTAGACGTGCCGCCCGTAGCCGTCGTGCCGCCGACCGGGGAGGTGGTGAGCGGGACGGTTGTTCCGCCCACTGCGGAGGTAGTGACCGGGGTCGTTGTTCCGCCCACTGCGGAGGTAGTGACCGGAACTGTTGTTCCGCCAGTTGGAGAGGTAGTCACCGGGACCGTTGTGCCACCCGCCTGGGACGTGTTGCCCCCTGCCGGAGTGCCGGCTGGCGGCGCTACGGTCGTGCCGCCGCCCCCACCCGGCGATCCGCCTGTGCTCGGCAGCGTGCCTCCACCACCGGGCTGCGTGGTTCCGGGGGAGTTGCTTCCTGAGCAGGCCATCAGACCGACAAGTGCGAACAATGGGAGCAGTGAACAACGTCGTGTGTTAGGCATGGTTCTCCTTTTGCTACAGGATAAGTGGCGGTTCCTTCACTCTGCGGCTCAGGGTATCTCATTCTTTCAACACGCGCAGGTCGGAAGATGGGACTCGACCGCCGCAAGTCGTTGATATGGGAACCCTCAAAAGGTTCCCAAACCCTGCGATGGTGCGCGGCGAGCAAAGCTCGCCGGCTCCCCACGCGACTGGCAAGGAAGACCGCGGACGCGCGAGTGCCCGAAGGGCGCTACGCTACCTGGCCGCCAAGCCGAGCAGGCGTGTCAGCAAGCCGGCAGGATAGCTGACAGGCACCCTGCCGCACGAGGAGAACTACTGCCTCAAGTACGGGGCGAGTCCGATGTTCTGGTCCTTGATGGCTTTGGCCACGAGACCAGCCAGCGCCTCTGCGCCTGGGAGATTGGTATGGGTTTGGTCGGTCCCGCCCGCGTGGTATGCCGTCAGCACCTGCGTCTTGGTCATACCAAGACCATCGTACCAGGCAGTTGAGAGGGCCGTGAGATCAATGTAGGGCACTCCCTTTGCCGCAGCGGCCGCTTTTGCCGCCGCTGCATGAAGGCTGGATTGATCACCGATTGGGATGGCGGTGGCGCGAGCGGGAGGAGAGACAAGAAGCGCGTTCACCTTCGCGGCCTGCGCGTCGGACACCATGCCCTCGAGGTTCGACTGGACCGCGGAGTCCGCGGTCCCTTTGTCGTTGTGTCCAAATTGGATAATGACCCAGTCGCCCGCGGTCCACTTCGACGTGATGTCGCCCCAATGGCCGAAGTTGGAGCTTGCGCCGCTATTGGCATAGTTGGCAATCGCAACCGGTGGTCCGAAGAATTCAGGCAGCATTTGACCCCAGCCCCCGTAGCCGCCACCGGTCTGGTCGCAGCACGTGGAGTCGCTGGCCATGTAGACCACGATCGGCTTTGTCGCCCCCGTGCCGAGAGCGTATCCAATGGCGGAAACCTGCGGGTTCTTGCCGGAGAAGAACAGATCCAATCCTGGATATCCGCCCGGCCCGCCGGCATGCTGGGGCTGCCCTTCCATCGCTCGCACATTGACCGCGAACGCATAGGTGAGAGATTGACCCGCACTGGTGGTCACGGACTGCAAGAGGCCTCGGCTCGATTCTGCACTGACGTACGTGTCACCGGCAGCGGCACCACCAAGCGTAACGGTCACGACATAGTTTCCCGCCGCGCTCGTGGCCTCTGCCGTAGGGGTAGTCTCAGAGGTGTTGTACGCGGTGCCACCGAAGAGGCATTCGATGCAGACATTCCCCGCGGGCTGGCCGGCGCACGCGTTGTTGGTGCCTATCGCTACCTTCTGGCACTTGGCGTAGTTGTCTGCAGTCGGCGCGGGATAGCCAGCCGGGACTCCGGTCGCTGGGGGAGGGGCCCCTCCCGCGCTCCCGCCCGTAGCCCCGGTGCTACCGCCGGCCGCGCCTCCGCCTGTGGCACTACTGCCGCCGGATCCGCCCCTGCCTCCCGTCGGTCCGGTCGTACCACCCCTGCCTCCCGCAGCACCTCCGGTCGGAGTACTTCCGCCGATCGCGGATGTCCCGCCCGAACCCGCGGACCCGCCCGCGGCCGTTGTTCCGCCAGTCCTAGAGGTCCCACCCGTGGCCGGTATTCCGCCGGTTGCGGAGTTGCCGCCCGTTGTTCCTCCGACGGTGGAGGTGGTGACCGGAACGGTCGCTCCGCCGGCCGCAGAGGTGGTTGCCGGGGTCGTTGTGCCACCGGCTGGGGTGCCCCCTGCCGGAGTGCCGGCTGCCGGTCCAGCGGTCGTGCCGCCGCCCCCAGTTGGTGAACCGCCTGTGCTTGGCGGCGTGCCTCCTGTAGCGGGCTGCGTGCTTCCAGGGGAGTTGCTTCCTGAGCAGGCCATCAAGCCGACAAATGCGAACAGTGGGAGCAATGAACAGCGTCGCGTGGTGGTCATTAGTTGTCCTCACCTTGGTAGGGGAGGTTGCCCACCTTGCGGGTCTAATATATTTCGCCCCTGCCACGATGCTCTTGCGCAAGGTTGAGCAAGTCTTCAAGCGGGCCGGCAAGATGTCTGATATGTATGCCACCGCACAAGGAGAACATCCGGAGATTATTCTTGACTTCGTAGGCACGAACGCCCATATCATTGTTACGTAGCTGTGAAACGTGTAACAGCGTTTAGGAATTCACAACAATGACGATCAGACGGCCGAGCGCGCAGCGGAAGTTGGGTAGGAGGACGGTTTCGGAGTTGGTCGTGGTTCGGTTGATTCTCTATCGGCGCATCCTGCGTGACCTGGCCTTCTCAGGCACGCGCTATGTGTTTTCGCACCAGCTGGCGGCGCTAGCCGACGTGACGCCCGAACAACTGCGGCGGGATCTCATGAACGTTCGCTACGAGGGCAGCCCGACCCGCGGATACGAAGTGGTGGTCCTGGAAGAACGCATCGGCGCGTTTCTGGACCCACCCACCACGCAGGCGGTGGCGCTGGTCGGTGTCGGCAACCTGGGCCGCGCCCTGTTTGCCTACTTCTTGGGCCGCCGACCCTTGCTTCAGATCGTCGCCGCCTTTGACATCGATCCGTCCAAGGTGGATCGCATGATCAACGGTTGTCCGTCGTACCACATCAGCGAGGCCCGGACGGTCATGCGCGACAAGGGGATCAACGTCGCCATGATCGCAGTGCCGGCCGCGGCTGCGCAGAGCGTGGCTGACACCCTGGTCGAAGCGGGGGTGCGCAGCCTGCTCAATTTCGCCGACGTCCGCCTACGCCTGCCGCCGGACGTGTACGTCGAGCATATCGACATCGGCGTCACACTGGAAAAGGTGGCGTTCTTTGCGCGGCGGCCGGCCGCAACCAAGGCCCCGGGCACCCCATGAAGCCGACCGACCTGTCTCTAGTCAGCACGATTCGAGAGCGCTGTCGCGTCTGCTACACCTGCGTGCGCGAGTGCCCGGCCAAGGCCATCCGCATAGCAGGAGGCCAGGCCGAGGTTATCCCATCGCGCTGCATCGGTTGCGGGTCGTGCGTGTTGGTGTGCAGCCAGGGAGCCAAGCGCGTGCTCAGCTCAGTCGAGGATGTGAATAGGCTCTTGCACAGCGGAGCGCGCGTGGCGGCGTGTGTGGCGCCCAGTTTTCCGGCGGAGATCGGCGAGCGTGACGTGCGGCAAATGGTGGGGGCGTTGCGCCGCCTGGGTTTCTCGCTGGTGTGCGAGGTGGCGTTCGGCGCCGACCTGGTGGCCCACGCCTATCGCGACCTGTTGGCCCAGCGACCGAGCGACAATTTCATCGCCACCGCCTGTCCGGCCATCGTCAACTTCGTCGAGCGCTATCACCCGGACCTGATGCCCCATCTGGCCCCTATCGCGTCGCCCATGCTGGCCACCGCGCGGGCCTTGCGCGCGCGCTACGGCGCCGACACCAAGATTGTATTCATCGGGCCCTGCATCGCCAAGAAGGGCGAGGCAGCCACCCTGACCGGCCTTGATCGCGTCGACGCGGTGCTGACCTTCCGCGAGCTGCGGGACATGTTGGATTCCGCCGGGATCGCGATGAGCGAGACCACCCTGTCGGACTTCGACCCGCCCCGCGCGGGCCTGGGCGGTGTGTTTCCCCTCCCGCGCGGCAGTCTGCAAACCGCGGGCATCGAGGAGGATCTGACCTCCAACGACGTGGTGTCGGCCGACGGGCGCGCGGCGTTTCCCGAAGCCCTGCAGGAGTTTTCTACCGGCGCGCTCAATGTCCACCTGCTCGAGTTGCTCTGCTGCCGTGGGGGCTGCGTGATGGGCGCGGGCATGAGCGTCGAGTTGCCGCCCTTTGCCCGGCGCGCCCACGTCAGCCGCCAGGTGCAGAGCCAGCGCGCGAGCTTCGATCGCGCGGCGTGGTCGGTGGAGATGGAACAGCTGCGCGATCTGCCCATCGGCCGCAGTTTCCAGACGGCCAGCCAGAGCATGCCCACGCCATCCGCCGACGAGATCCGCACCATCATGATCGAGATGGGAAAGGTCGGCCCCGACGATGAGTTGAATTGCGGGGCCTGCGGCTACGACACCTGCCGCGCCCACGCGGTGGCCATCTTCCACGGGCTGGCCGAGGACGAGATGTGCCTGCCCTACACCATCGAGCGGCTGAAGAAGACGGTGCAGAAACTGGACCTGTCCAACACCAAGCTGGCCAGCACGCAACAGGCGTTGGTCCAGGCGGAGAAACTGGCCAGCATGGGTCAGTTGGCGGCCGGCATCGCGCATGAAGTGAACAACCCGCTCGGCGTCGTGCTGCTCTACGCGCACGTCTTGCTCGAATCGTGTGACAAGGATCTGCCCCAGGCGAAGGACCTTGCGATGATTGTCGAGCAGGCTGACCGCTGCAAGAAGATCGTGTCCGGACTGCTCAACTTCGCCCGCCAGAACAAGGTCGTGCTGCTGCCGACCAAGATCGCCGATCTGGTGTCGCGCTCGCTGCGCGGGGTGGTGCCACCCGTCGGCATCGAGGTGGTGGTCGACCATCAAGATCCCACAGCCTCGGCCGATCTGGATGCGGATCAGATCAGGCAGGTACTCACCAACCTGCTCACCAATGCGGTGGCCGCCATGCCTGCGGGCGGTCGGCTCACCGTGCGCAGCGGAGCCAACCAGGAACAAGTCTGGTTTGCGGTCGAGGATACGGGCATGGGAATCCCCAAAGAGAACATGAAGCGCGTCTTCGAGCCGTTCTTCACCACCAAGCAGATGGGGCGTGGCACCGGGCTGGGCCTGGCCGTGAGCTACGGCATCGTCAAAATGCACCGGGGCAACATCCGGCTCAAGTCGAACGCCGATGCAGCGGCTGGACCGACGGGCACGACCTTCACCGTGACGCTGCCGCGCTTCGAGCGGCGCGAAGAATCCATGAGTTTCTTGGCGCCCGAGGATGAAGGGCGCGAGGACGCTCGATGACGACCACGTTTTTCAACCACCCGAAAGCCCGCGTCTGCTCTCGGACGCGTTTCCCCGGGGAAGAAGTACGGAGTATCCCCTGCCCATGAACGCGGCATTGAAGCAGAACGTGATCACGGAGAACTTGGAGGCTGGCCCCATGGACACGTTGCGTGTGTTGGTCATAGACGACGAACTCGGGATGCGAGCCGGGGCGTCGCGTGTGCTCGACGGGTTTCGTGTGGCCTTGCCCGACACCGACGGGCACGTGTGCCTGGAGGTCGCGCATGCGGAGAGCGGCGAAGAGGGATTGGAGAAGATGGAGACGCGCAAGTTCGACATCGTCTTGCTCGACCACAAGCTGCCCGGAATGTCCGGCCTCGATGTGCTGGAGCGGCTCAATCAAAGACACGACGATGCTCTCGTCATCATGATCACGGCGTACGCTTCGCTCGACGTGGCGGTCAGCGCCACCAAGCGGGGAGCCTTCGATTTTCTGGCCAAGCCGTTCACCCCGGAGGAGCTGCGGGACGCGGTTCGCAAGGCGGCCCGTCACCACGTTCTGCGTTGGCAGGCGCGCAAATTGGCGCAGGAGAAGCGTCAGGTTCGCTTCCAGTTCTTGTCGGTGCTGGTGCACGAACTCAAGGCGCCTCTCGTGGCAGTGGAGGGGTACCTGCGCCTCTTGCAGGAAGGCGCCGCGAGCGATCCGGAGACGGCAGCGCGCGCGGTGGACCGCAGCCTGGTGCGTCTCGACGGCATGCGGAAGCTGATCGTGGACCTGCTCGATCTGACGCGTATCGAGTCGGGCCAGAAGGTGCGCGAATTTGCCCTGGTCGATGTAGTCGAGGTGGCGCGCGCAGCGATTGAAACCGCGCTGCCTGCGGCGCGGGAGCGCGCCATAACGATCGAGATGCACGCCCCTGAGCTGGTGGTCCTGCAGGCCGACCGGGGCGAGATCGAGATCATGCTCAACAACCTGGTGTCCAATGCGGTGAAGTACAACCGCGACGGCGGCCGGGTCGACGTGACGGTTTCAGGTACGCCCCAGGGCGCGACCCTTGAGGTGAACGATACGGGCATTGGCATGACCAAGGATGAGACCGCCAAGCTCTTCGGCGAATTCGTGCGCATCAAGAACGCCAAGACCCGCAACATCATGGGCAGCGGGTTGGGGCTGTCGATCGTGCGCAAGCTGGCCACCCTGTACGGGGGCGACGTCACGGTTGCCAGTCAGCCCGACGTGGGCACGACTTTCACCGTGCACCTGTCGGCGGCCACCACGGGAAATGACGTCGGGTAGAGAGAATACACATGCACGACACCTTGGGATTTGTGGATGAAAGCGAAATCGGCCGCGTACTGGCGGCACCGCCGAGCAAGGACGCGGGGCAGGTGCGCGCGGTGCTGGCCAAGGCCCGC
>Ga0182021_10004473_pt1 | contig 16445 bp, 16 predicted proteins | sample 612E3MmetaG_FD_120493 | JGI IMG/M metagenome (GOLD analysis project Ga0182021, IMG submission 120493) | Permafrost microbial communities from Stordalen Mire, Sweden - 612E3M metaG (Illumina Assembly) | ecosystem: Environmental > Terrestrial > Soil > Wetlands > Permafrost | place: Sweden...
CCTGCCATTTTAGTTCTTAAACAACATCTTGTATTACAATAATCCTTTATATACAGATAATCTTTTATTAATTCATCTTATATTTGAATAAAATACTCAATTAAGAAAATGAAAACCAAACTTGAAAAGGCGATTTTTGAAACGATGAGCAATAATCCCAATAACTGGAAGGGAATTTTCTATTTCAACCCTAACGACCCAAGAATATTAGTTCGAAAGATTAATCCAAGAATGGGTTGGTCTTATAATTGGGCGAGTCCATACTCCTACATTGCTTTTATTTGTATTGTTTTGATTACGGCAGCCTGTTTTATTTTTCTTAAATAAACGTATTCAAGTACTTTAACAAATTTGTATTAGGTTCAAATCTCGTTATTTCTTCAATCTAATTATTCTTCTCATAATATTTGATTCTCCCTAACGCTAAATTATAGCATCTGCTTTTATCAGATGTTGTATTACTTGGAGAAGGAGCTTTAATTAAGCTGTTTTTACATTAAATGTATCAATGTATCAAAAATACCACTCTACAGAAAATGAGTCATTGGTGAGTTTATCCGCCATCCGGCGGAATTCCAGTATGCCCCAAACAGAGAATACAACTAGCTTCACAAAGGAATCCAGTGGTTATTAATTCTGAATCTTCAGCTTCCCTTCCAGAACAACAGCCAGAACTGTTATATATTCATCAAGGACATTTTCAGGTACATCTATAAATATCAGGCCGGCATTATTGCTCCAGTACGGTTTCAGATATTCTTTCCACAAAAGTTTAGTTCCGTTTCCTACAACATAAATCCTGTTTATTTTATTCTTAACTCCCTCCAGCATCACCTGTCCCCGGGGATTTCCATGAACAAAAAGATATAGCATTGCACTGTCTTTGCTAATAGTTGTCGGACCATAAAAACACCCTTCCGGAAGTCCGCCTTCGGTACCATAAACTGCCTCCAAGTGCTTTTTTGTCCATCTCCCCAGATCTTTCAAGACAGAGACTTCCTCTGCAGGAATTGTACCATCAGCTTTTGGGCCGATGTCAAGAAGCAGGTTCCCTCCTTTTGAGAGACACTCGGCAAATATTTTTATTATCTGTTCTGAACTTTTGAAATTTCTGTCGTTTTGCTGATAGCCCCAGGAATCATTAATTGTCATGCAAAGCTCCCAGTATTTGTCAGCCGGTCTCGTCATAGGCAACCCCTGTTCCGGTGTTGAGTAATCACCATACCCCTGCAGCCGTGAATTAATAATTGCTTTCGGATTTTGTTTCAGGATCAACTCTCTGATCTCTCTTGCTTTCCATTTATCAGCGCTCTGTTCCCAATCCCCGTCAAACCAAAAAAGATCAGGTTTGAAATTTTCCCCAAGTTCTTCGATCTGGGAATGATTAAAAACTGTAAACCGGTTCCATTTCACAGAATCATCTGAGTATTTTTTTTCATTTTTCGTGAAGTTTGGATAATCAGGATTTGACCAGTCAAGCAATGAAAAATAAAGGCCCTCTTTAATTCCGAATTTTTTGAGAGCATTACAAAAGGGAGCGACTAAATCATGGGCAGCAGGACTTTTCTTAACGACGCTGAGATCTCCTGCTTTTGTGTCCCATAAAGCAACACCGTCATGGTGTTTTGTCGTCAGCACGGCATATTTTGCTCCGCTTTCATTTATAAGAGAAGCCCATTCTTCCGGATTATATTTCGCTGCGGTAAATCCGTTCAGCTGCTTCATATAATCCACATAAGAAATATATCCGTTATAAAACGACCACGATTCATCTATCCCGTTAACAGCATATATTCCCCAGTGAATAAAAATTCCAAGTTTTGCATCTTTGAACCATTGCATGCGGGCGGTTTTCATTTCTGATGATTCCTGGGCTGAAGAGCTGCAAACAGAAACAAATGCAATAAGAAACAACAATATTCTATATTTCATTTTTTTTGAGAATTAGGAAAAATCAAATCCTGAAATATATGCCGGGGCTTCATAAAATCCATCCTTTTCTTTTTCATCAAAGTTTAAAAAACGAATATAAACGAGCCCGGGCTTTGCATTCAACATCCTGTTCAATGCACCCATATTTACTTCTGTTCTCATTTTATCGTACAGATAACTCCTGTCATCAAGCCATGTAAGTCCCGTGTAGTATCCTTCTGAAGCACAAACAGATTCAAATAGTGTTGCCAGATTTTTTTCATATCCTTTTTTGCAATAAATGGCATCAAATACCAGGTACCTGAATTCACCCGGAGAAAAAAGACGCCGGTAGTATGGAACCCTGGGAAGCAAATTCATTATTACCCTACCCCATATTCCGGGGATATCATATATTTTGTGAATTCCCGGAATTGCACTCACCCCGGCTATAATTTTTCCTTCTTCTTTCAGGACATAGTACTTATCTCCATAGAACGAATATTCTGTTGTAAAAAGAGAATGGTTTTTATAATAATCAGAAAGGAGTTCTAATATTTCGGGTTTTTCCTCTTCCTTTAATTTTGAGACGCGGTTATCCTTTCCTGGAGAAAACCTGCTGAATGCAACAGTCAGAAAAGACCTCACATATTCATACCCCGCCTGGCTTATCAGGTTTTTAGACCGTTCATTCATGCTTTCAAGAAAAGCGTACATTATGTGTTTATCTCCTTCTTTCACGTCATGAAGATCAAGGAGATGCGGCTTACTAAAGATTTCAAGTGTCTTTTGTTTAAAGGAATCTTCTCTCTCAGGCACCAGCGGTTTTTTTCTTCTTTTTTTCCACCCGGGTTCAAGCTGATAGGTAGATTGCATCGCCAGATATCTCAGGTATGTTGAAGGATATAAAAGGTTTCCCTGCCCTGATATCCGGAAACAGGAACCAATAGTGCCAGTCACCTGATTTTTTTTATAAAGAGAAACGAATCTTATTTTGTCTCCGTAAGCTTCAATGCGGGGAGACACATTCTGAAGTGAATATCTTATTCCTCCTTCCGATCCCTGAATTGTATGATCCAGAAGATAGAGTATCTCTTCATTGGCATGATCCGATACTCTTACCTCAAGATCTTTATATTTAAAGACAACTCTTTCAAACATAACTTTTTATTGCAATGTGTGTACTATATTAAGTGTTTTACACGTCAGGATCCTTGTAGAGAAGATTCGAAATACTTATGAAAATAACCATCGAGTATCTGTCAGGAAATAAAAGACAACAGGGTTTGTGCGATAAAGAGATCTTCAGGATTTGTAATCTTTATATTTTCCCGGTTGCCTTCAACCAGGTGAATTTTTTCTCCGGTCTTTTCAAGGACAGTAGCGTCATCAGTAAAAGACGGATCAAAATCCTGAAGATAGGCTTTCTTTATTTTTGCCACATCAAAAACTTGCGGTGTCTGAACCTGCTTGATATACATTCTGTTAACAGGCGTATTCCCCTTGTCATCTTCAAGTCTTAAAGAATCTGCAGGGCTTATTACAGGAATGGCATTACCATATTTCCCGGCAGTTTCAAAACATCTTTTTATTGTTTCATTACGCACAAGGGGTCTTACCCCGTCATGGATGGCAACCAGTCCCGGTGAATTTACAAATTCCAGCCCATGTTGTACCGAGATAAATCGTTTTGACCCGCCTTTCACAAGAGTATGTGGTATGTCAAAAGCGTATTTTTTCTGAAGATCGTTCCAGAATCTGAGCTGGTTTTCAGGGAGAACTGTTATGATTTCAATAGAATCATCGAAATCCCTGAATCTTTCAATAGTGTGCATCAGCACGGGACGGCCTGCAAGTTCAAGATATTGTTTGGGAGTATCCATTCCCATCCGCTTGCCACTCCCCCCGGCTACAATTACCACATATAGATCCATTTCCAGTATTCTTTAACTAAACCCAAAAATATAATTAACCAACAATTTTTTTACAGATTCAGGACTTTTAAAAACTGAAAAGGAGACGGGGAGAAAGGGAGAGAGGGTGATTTTCTCCCCTTCTCCGTTTCTCCCGCTCTCCCATTCATTCTTTAGCGTAGAGATATCTTTTAATACTTCTCTTTGGTGTTTTGACAAATTCCTCGGAATGGATCCTGAATTTGTGAACCACCATAAAATCTGGCAATCTTTCATTAACAACCTTTCTGATCCCATCAAGCATGGCAATAAGCTGTTCTTCCGAAAGGTTATCCTTTTTAACCTGGTCATAATCAGGAAATATAAGACCAATGAGCTTATTATCCTCTGAAATTACCACTGATTCAGTTACATATTTCTGGTTGTTGATCACAGATTCTATCTCTTCGGGATAGATGTTTTTACCTGATGGACCAAGTATCATGCTTTTGCTTCTTCCTTTAATATAAATATTACCTTCTTTATCAATTACGCCAAGATCGCCAGTGTGCATCCAGCCATTTTTATCAATCACTGCATTGGTGGCTTCTTCGTTTTTGTAATAACCAAGCATTACGTTTTCCCCTCGAAGTATTATCTCACCAACCTGGTTCTCGGGATCAGAAGAATCAATTGTTACCTCAAGCGTATCGACAGCCCTGCCTGATGCCCCTAATTTTGTTGTGTCCCATGATGCATAACTGATAAGAGGACCGCATTCTGTCATACCGTAACCAACCGTGAATTTAAATCCTATTTTACGGAAGAATTTTTCTGTATCTGCATTGAACGCGGCACCTCCGATAACAATCTCCATGAACCTTCCTCCAAATGATTCTGTGAGCTTTTCACGTATTTTTTTGAAGAGAATTGTATTTAAACCGGGAATTAAAAGAAGGAATTTCATCAATGGTTTATTGATAACCGGGATAATCTGTTTTTTGTATATCTTTTCAATTACAAGGGGGACCGATAATATAAGTCTTGGCTTTATCTCTCCGAATGCCTGGAGGACAATCTGCGGAGATGGAGTCTTGGACAATATTGTAATGTGACATCCGTATGTAAAGGGGAACAGGAATTCAAAAGCACATCCGTAAGTGTGAGCAAGAGGTAAAAATGAAACCACGGGGTCTCCCGGTTTTAACGGCATATTATTCTGTGCATATCTTACATTGGCAGCAAGACTGTTATGTGTTATCATTACGCCTTTTGAAAATCCTGTAGTGCCTGAGGTGTAACTTATTACCGCAAGATTATCGTTTGAGATATCAGAGAACTTAACATCTTCCGGTTTTAGCTCCGGAAATTTCTCACTAAATTTGTTATCAAGCCCTGAATAGTTTTTTTTCAGGGCTTCTTCCCTTGAAGTAATAAAAGAAAAATCATCGAGTGACAATACGGCTGTTATTGCCTGTATTTTCCCGAGATCAAAAGTTTCCCAGATTTTGTCATCAACAAACAATATTTTTGAATCTGAATGATTAATAATGTTCTGGTGATCTTCAGGTTTGAAGTCAGGCAGTATCGGGACAATTACAGCTCCATATGATACAACGGCCAGATAAACAATACACCAGTTTGCAGAATTTCGTCCGACAAGAGCAATCTTATCGCCCTCTTTTATTCCGGCTTCTCTGAGGAAAATATGCAGTTTGATCATCCTTTCGGCAATTTCCCTGTATGAATACTCTCTCTCTTTATAGTTTGATAAAGCCTCGATGTTCCAGTTTTGCTTTATACTCTGTTCAATGTACCCTATTAAACGTTCTTTAATCATGGAATTAGGTTTTTAATCGTTTCCTGAACTTATAATCTGACAAGTAACCAGAGATAGAATGAACGAAGGTTTAGTAAATAAATTCTTTATTATTCAATGATATTAAATAAAAAACATAACCAGCAGTGCAATAATACAAAGTGTATTTACCAGGGTAAAAAAATAATTAAAATTTTCCCTTTTTTTTCTGAACTGGCCAAGTTTTCTTGCCAGTATGCCAATCGTTGGAACAAAAAGGACTATCAGAAATGCAAAGAACTCAATGTCAGGAAAAACCTTATCAATACCACCTTTGTGAAGCAATGAAATATAGACAATTATCATTAATATTAAAAGGTACAATAAATAACTCCCTTTTAGAAGAAGAGTCGAAACCGGTCGGGTTTTGTGCAGAATATGAGGCTTCAGATAAGCGTAGGCAATTGCAAACGCGATAACAATGAGGACTATTCCAAGGATGTTGTTCAGGGCAGTGTTGGGTGTATCCATGTTAATAAAGTTTAAGTCCTATTGTTCTTTTTCCGACCAGATCAGGGAACTGGCTCCCAGCACGGCTGCATTTTGTGTGCTAAGCTCCGAAAGTAATAATTTTACTTTGTCCTTATATATACTTAAAAGGTTTTGTTCCATATATCTCTTTGTGGGCTCAAAGATGAGGTCTTCAGCAAGAGCAAGGCCGCCAAAAAGAAATATTGCTTCCGGATTAGTAGTTGCCACGACATCGGCCAGCTTGAATCCAAGCATCCTTCCTGTATGTTCAAATGCTCTTATTGCTATGGCATCTCCGTTTTTAGCAGCGTCGTGGATTATTTTAGCATCGAGTTCCTCAAAGCTAAATTTTCTGAGTTCACTTGGCTCAAGTTTATCAGCCAGGATTTTCAGAACAGTTCTTTTTATTCCGGTGGCTGAAACATATGTCTCAAGGCAACCTTTCCTTCCGCATCCGCAGTCCCGGTTTGATTCTCCGGGTCTGATTGCCGTATGTCCTATTTCCCCTGCAAATCCATCATGCCCGTAAACAAGTTTGCCGTCCACAACAAAACCGCTTCCCAGTCCGGTTCCAAGTGTTATAACAACAAAATTTTTCATCCCACGGGCTCCCCCGTAAATCATTTCCCCGACAGCTGCTGCATTCGCATCATTTGTAACAATAACAGGAAGATTGGTATGTTTTTTAAAGATGTCTGCAAGAGGTATAATTCCTTTCCAGGGAAGATCTGCCGGATATTCTATTGTTCCTTTGTTAATATTTCCCATCGGAGCCCCAATGCCAAAACCAATAATCTCTATATCATCCCCGATCTTTGGCAGGGCAATCATTATCTTTTCATAAAGCGCCGCAACAAAAACTTCCGGTTCTTCATAATTAGATGTTTTTATTTTGTCGCTGGCCAGAATATGACCATCGCGATCTACAAATCCAAATACAGTGTTGGTCCCTCCAATATCAACACCAACAACAACTTGCTTTTTTCCCATTATGAAACTGATAGATTCTTAATAAATGTAAATATAACATTTACAATCTTATCAGTAAAGAAATTTCGGTTTTTTCAGGAAAGTGAAAAAACAAATGATTTATCCTCCGATAAATTCATTACCGACCTTTCGTGCCCTTACCGGTTTGTCAAGATCAATGCCAAGCGCAAGTCCGGTCTCAACCAATAAGTTCCAGCCGGCGGCAAGCTGAATATATTCCTTGTATTCTCCTCCGTCAGGAATGGAGATAGATGGGAAGAGAGATGATCCTGATGTGAGTGATATTATCTTCATCCCAACTCCTTTTACAAGACACTCATTAAACTTATCTTCTTCTTCTTTAAATGGATCTATCCATATAAGTACTTCATTTTTATCCATCACTTCTTCAATTCCATGCAGAGCAAAGGTGCCTTCGAGGTAAGCCGACTTTTTCCTGGTTATTTCGTTCGTTTTCAGCGCAAGCTCCTCTGCTACTCCATTGTTTCTCCCTGCAAAATAAATAACGCTGGCACTCTTCATGATCTCAGTAATTTCAGCAGATATTTTAATTGAAAGAGCTTCTTCTGCCTTTTCTGCAAATTCAGAAAATCCTTTCATCTCAATTCCTCTTAGTTGATGAAAAAGTGAATCGTAAAAAAGTCCCTGTTCAATCACGGATTTCGTTGCTGCAACAGCTTCTTCTTTTCCGCATGAAAGTATATGCGTGTCAGAAACTAATTCCTGAAGCATGGTTTTTTCATTTGCTGTTAGTCCGAAAACTGATTTGTGCCCCTGCTTTTTTAATAAGCTGACTAATCTTATAACTTCTTTTGTCTGCCCTGAATTGGAAGCAGCAAAAACGGCATAATCATCAAGTTTGTATTCCATTGCCTGGGTTGAAGCTTCGGTTATAACCGGTTTTGAAAAACCCCTTTTTAACAATGAATAAATGGCCCTTTTTGCCGGAAATATCCTGCTGCTTCCCTCTCCCGTCAGAAATATGCCTTTTTTGCCGGCAATTTTTTCCACAAATCGAGAAGCCGATCCTGCATTATAGTTTCTTATAATGTCGGGGGTTTGCATCATTTCCCTTACCAATGCATACTTGCTGTATTTTTCTTCCAAAAGATTCATTGCTTAATTTATTTTTTAATTAAAAATGAATGAAGTTCTTTCTGAACTAACGGTTCCATCTGAAAACCACCGCCAAGATGCTGCCAGTAAACTTCAGCATAATCCACTCCTGCTATTTTGCCGTAATTCATGTTGCCTTCAAGGACAAATCCGAAAAAATCGTCCATTTTATGCATGTGTCGCATCAGGTCAATCTGAGAAATATGATATTCAAGCATTTTCTTCTTTGTTTCAATCACACTTGACACATCAATATAAAAATGAGGGGGTGGAATTTTTGTTCCAAGCGGATCGGTAAGAGAGAATGGAGATGAATGATATAGAAGTGGCGTATTGTTTAACGGTTTCTCATCAACAGGTACAGGATCGAGAGAAGAAATCATTGCAGCCGTTTCAACAATATTGGCAGTGGTTCTGTGATCAGAATGGTAATCTACAGGCAGATGCGTGAATATAATTCCTGCTTTAACTTTCCTGATGAGAGATACCGTTCTGAGGCGGATCAATTTATCATCAAACAGGAAACCATCCGTGCCCCCTAATGAGAAATATTCGGCATCGAGTACTGAAGCGGCTTTACGCGCCTCTTCGTTTCTCATCTTTGTAGTCTGTTCCATTCCCATATTACAGCCGCCAAGATTTCCTCCGGTCAGGGTTGCTATTACTATCTTATATCCCTTGTCCTTTAACAACTTGAGAGTTCCGGCATTCCATGCTTCTGCATCGTCGGGATGAGCATGGATGGAAAGAACTACTTTATTGAATTCTGTACTTTTCATTTATATTCAGAATCAGATGAAAATTAGCATGTTGCAATCATCAAATTTTTAAATTTCTCCCGTTATACAAATTTCAAAACTCCAAAAAAATCAGGCTGATGATAGTCCGGATTCTTTGTCCCGACAGGATTCCAGGTAAGATAATGCGGTTGTGCTAATTTATCTCCGCATTTATAAAAATTTGCCCTGAATATTGTTCCATAAAAATCTTTCAATTTATGACGGAAAAAGGCTTCTTTCGGTATTGCAACGGTAATTGACCAGGAGTGTTTTCCTTTTTTCTCTTTAAACGGTTTTGTCCCGGAAGAACCCATCCGTCTGATACTATCAATAACAGAAACCGGAGCCAGAGAACTGTCTTTCCTGCAAGTCCCTGCTCCCAATAAACAGGTGCCGATAGGATTGAATTCAAAATTGTAGTATATCCTGTCTTCGGCCGGAGACACAAAAAATTCCACACAGGAATCTTCACAAACCATCTGGTTTGATTCTGTCTTCTCAGCTTTTATAAATGCCTCATTAACATAATATTTCAGTAATATCTCTCTGTCGGTATATGCAATATTGAACCAGACATCAGGTCTGTAATTATAGTTTTCCCAGTTTAGAATGTCTATCAATTCACCGGGTCCATGGCTGTCTAGTCTTGCTGAAACTTCACTCAGATCAGGTTGTTTCCTTTCGAATGTCTCTTTCTTTACTTCAAGAATCTTCATGATAACATTATTTGCTTCTGAACTTAAAGAACCAGATAAAAGATAGTATATTCTTGCATCATTCTTATAGTCTGTTATTTTGATAATTCTTTCCATGCCAATGCTGCAGCACCCAGCACCGGAGCGTTATTTTCAGGAATAGCTGAAGGAAGTATTTTTATCGTTCCTTTATAAATAGGATAAATATGCTGATCGACATATTTTCTGACAGGATTGAAGAGAATATCTTCTGCCTGCGCGAGTCCCCCAAACAAAAAAACGGCTTCCGGGCTCGAGAATGTGGCAGCGTTAATAATTCCCAGCCCAAGCATCTCTGCTGTATAATCAAATGCCTTAAGAGCAATGATATCTCCTTTTTCTGCCTCTTCGGCAATCAATTTGGCGGTAAGGCCAGAAGGGGCAATTCTCCGAAGCAGGCTTTCCTCTTTCATATCACTTAGCAGATACAAAACTGTACGAACCAGCCCGGGTGCAGATACATATGTCTCAAGACATCCCTGCCGGCCACACCCGCAGGCTCTGCCTCCCGGAACAACTATAGTTTGACCGAGTTCTCCGGCAAACCCTGTATACCCGTAAACAAGTTCTCCATTCACTACAATACCGCTGCCCATTCCGGTTCCAAGTGTAAGGATGATAAAATCTTTCATGTTTTTTGCTCCGCCAAAAATCATTTCCCCTATTGCTGCTGCTTTGGCGTCGTTAGTAATGGCAACCGGCAGATTAATTTTTTCTTTTATTAATGATGCTAACGGGACAATCCCTTTCCATGCAAGATTCGTTGCCAATTCGATCGTTCCCTTATGATAATTTGCATCTGGGGCTCCTACGCCCACCCCTTTTAATTCTATGTTGATAACACCGGAAGCAAGCTTCAAGATCGAGGTTGTAAGGACAGAGACAAAATCTTCTACCTCAGGATATGAACTTGTTTTAATCCTGTCTTCTGCCACAATAGATCCATTTCTGTCAACCAGACCGAAAACTGTGTTTGTTCCGCCAATGTCAACTCCGGCAACAACTTCTTTCATTTCTGATAATCTGTTTATTAAATACCTCCAGCCAGCCCGGTCAGATAATTCTTAATCTGATAAAATAATCGCCGGGGATGAATTCTGTCTGTCAGCAAAAATATATAATATTTTTCCAATTTCACTAAGTTCAGAATAAAACGAACCGCCGGTTTGTGTATTCTATTCTTTGTTATTAATAATTGGGTCCTGCAAGCTCTGATTATTTTATTCTTTTTTTGCCCTGAGCTTCTGATCTTTCTGATTCTTTTTACTTAAATCCCAGGGAAGCACATTTTCCCAGTTAGCCTTAATTTCAATTTCCCCCGGAAAATATGATACTGGTTCCGGCTGTCGTTTTGTTTTATAGTCTCCAGTTGTCCATTTTCCATCACCGTTCAAATCATAGATTGCACGAAGACGGTAATTTCCGGGCTCAAGTAAAGAAAACTCTATCTTGCTATCTCCCTTTATCTTTCTTTCGGATAATACTTTTTCCTGGTGATCAAGAAGCTGAATAATGACGGCCTCGCTCACCCTGGAGATATTCATTGTCAGTTGTCCGTATGAATCCGAGAACCTTATTGAAAACTTTATACCAATTGAATCGGCAACCTTTCCATATATGTTACCAAATGATCCGGAATCAGCAACAAACAGATATGTCGAATCCTCTTTGAATTTTGATTTTAGATAATATTTTTTTGAGTTTAAACTATCTTTTTTAAGAACATAGGGAATTTTGGTCTTGCTTTTTTTATGAGTTTCATACAGGTGTATTTTCGTTGTATCAGGAGCCCGGAATGGCGTTTGTGATAAAAATATTATTTGTTGATAAGGTTTTAAGAACCCATTCATTAGGTTTGTGGTGTAGGTATATTTGGTCATTGCTTCTTTGTTTCTCATTGCCCTGGTTGAAACAAACCGCATCGGTATCGTATCAGTTTTTAATTTTGTAATTCCTGTTGAATCGGTATAAGGATAGTCGATAATAGTTTTTATTTGCTGCGTTGAATACAACGAACTATCTGTAAGCCACACATCTATTGTGTCTCCCGTCAGGTTTTTTTCTATGAAATAACTCTTTTTATCTGTGTCAGGAATTTTAAATTCAAATCCGATCGAATCGGGTGGTAAGGAAAGAGTATAATTAATAAGATATGCCGTTTTTCTTCCCGAAGAGGTAAGATAATGATTTTTTTTAAGCGCCGTGAACAGAAACAATTTATACTCTCCATCGATGTGAGGAATTTCTACGGGTTTTTTAAGTACGGTATTCCCTTTTGCGGGAGTCACTTTCGTGGTATCCTTAACCACCACTACTGGTAAATAATTCTTTGTACGATTGATCTCTGCAGGATTGTCCATAAACCCAAATCCTTCCTCCGGAAGATCATATCTTTTGTTGTTGTTTTTTTCCTGCAAACCAAACAGCTGATATGTTCCTTCTTTGACATTATTTATCCTGAAACCGCCTTTAATGTCGGCAAGAGTGATATAATCCGGCATTAATTTTACGGGGGCAGAATCGGCTAATTCTTTGTGCATCAATATAAGCGTGTTCTCGGGGGCTTCGAGATTGAAAGCCTTATAAATATTTCCTGTAACAGAAAGAGAATCAAGGACGTCACCTGTGGAAAAAACGAATTGAAAATTTGGTATGATGTTTCCTTCATTCAAATCTTTTATTGCATCCCCAAAATAAAGAGTATAGGTTGTGCTGTCTTTAAGCGCTTCGTGGAATTCAATAAAAAGACTTTTCCCTTTTAATTCTATGTCGGGTTTTTTAATGAGCGGCGGAGAAATCATAAACTTTTCATCCAGCTTGTCAAGAGGAGCTAAATATTCATCAAAAGTTATCACAATTCTATTCCCTGCAAAGTCGAGGGCTCCATTTTCAGGGATGCTCCTGACTACTTTCGGAGGAGTAATATCTCTGGGGCCGCCAGAAGGAGCTGCCTGTCTTGCGCAACTGAAAATCACAGAGATAGTGGCGGTAATAATCATCCAGGAGCGGTATGAACAGCCTTTCATCAGTTGAATTGTTAAATGAGTTACAAACTTACACCAAATTTTTTAAGTTCTGTTTATTCGTGTTTTTGAAAACACTAATCCTGTCATAAATGAAGCCAATTATTTTTTACCTTTGAAGCCATTAATAAAACAAGAGATATGCATTTATTTATTATTCCATGGGATCCTAATCCTGAAATTTTCCGGATTGGTTCTTTTGCAATCAGATGGTATGGTCTGTTATTTGCCTCCTGCTTCTTATTCGGATATATAATAATGAAGAAAATGTTTGAAAATGAAGGGCTTGGCGAAGATGTCCTTGACAGGTTGACAATATATATGGCCGTCGGGACAATTGTCGGAGCCCGGCTTGGACATTGTTTTTTTTATGAGCCGGCATTTTACATCAAACATCCTCTCGAGATTCTTATGGTCTGGCATGGTGGTCTTGCCAGTCATGGTGCTGCAATCGGGATACTTATTGCCCTTTGGTTATTTGTCAGAAAAGAAAAGAAAGGATATTCCTGGGTTATTGACAGAATAGCTGTTGTTGTTGCCCTGTCTGGCTTCTTCATCAGAATGGGGAATCTGATGAATTCTGAAATTTATGGTATTGAGACTACTGTTCCCTGGGGGTTCGTGTTTTTAAGAAATCATGAAGTTGCTCCAAAACATCCCACTCAGATTTATGAAGGCCTCGTTTATCTTTTTATATTCTTCCTGCTTTTCAGGATGTACTGGCGCGAAAAAGGACGGGTTTACCAGGGTCTACTAATCAGCATTTTTCTGATTCTTGTTTTTACGGCAAGATTTTTTATTGAGTTTCTAAAAGAAAATCAGGTCCCGTTTGAAGCTACAATGAAATTAAATATGGGCCAGTTGTTGAGTATCCCGTTTGTTCTGCTTGGAATTGTCTGGCTTTACTGGAGTCTGAAGAATAAAATACCCGGATTTATAAAAAAGTGATCCTCATTTAAGCACAATACCATAAAATAAAACATCAAGGATAGCTTTCAGTCTCTGATCAATATTCACTTCTCGTTTTTGCCAGAATAACGGCACTTCGAGCCCTTTCAATGTAGTCTGGATAGCCAGGGCTGTATATTCACTGTTTTTAACTTTGAATATTTTCTTTTTTGCTCCATCATATAATATCAACCTGAGAATGGCAATCTCTTCCCTGTCGTATTTTTCCCTGATCTTTTCGATAAATTCAAAATGATCAAGGTTTTTATCGAAGATGGCATTATAGTAATTTGAAAGTTTTTCGAACGATTTCATTCTTACAAAAACATATTTTTCCATCTTTCCTATTGGAGATTCGACAGATTTAATTGCCGTAGTAAGCTCATTTCTAAGTATATTAGCTTCGTAAAGAACAACCGCATCGAAAATTTCTTCTTTGCTGTTGAAATAATAATAAATAGAACTTTTCCCCATTTTCAGTGCTTTGGCCACCTCTTCCATCGTGGTCTTTTTGAATCCGAAACGACTGAAAATCTGCCCGGCGGTAATAATTATTTTTTTTCTAAATTCTTCTTTATTAATCATATAACGTCTAAATAAATAAATATCATCCCTGTCGACAAAGATAAAATATAATTAAAATGATTCAAAATATTTCGAATATTTTGGTCGATTATTCGAAAACCGAACCGGGGTTCACTAATCTGACCGGCCGTACAACATAGGCGTTTAAAATTATGATAAAACAATATTTTGTACTTTTGATGGTTAATTATTTTTACAGACAACTTAAGAATTCAAATGAAAATCGGAGAAAAATATTATCGGAGCATCTGGTTCGAAGATTCTGAACCCGGAATAATCTCTGTTATTGATCAGGAAAAACTCCCGTTTTTTTTTGAAATTAAGAAACTTCAATCGGTCGATGATATTTATGCTGCAATAAAAGATATGACTGTAAGGGGTGCTCCCGCCATTGGTGTGGCCGGCGCTTATGGCATGTATCTTTCCACGCTCGAAATTGGGACACATACAAATATCCGTGAACATCTGAAAAATGCAGCAGAATATCTCATATCTGCCAGACCTACTGCGGTTAACCTTGGCTGGGCCGTTAATAAAGTTCTAGATAAGCTATCCGACAAAACAGACCGGCAATCTGTTTCGGAAAGTGCTCTTTCGGCTGCAAAAGAGGTTTGTGAAAACGAAGTAGAGAATTGCAGAAAAATAGGAATTAACGGATTATCTCTGATCGAAAAAATCAGCAATAATAAAGAAGGAGAACCGGTAAATATTCTTACTCATTGTAATGCCGGATGGCTTGCCTGTGTTGACTATGGTACGGCGCTGGCTCCGGTTTTTGCCGCTCAGGAAAAAGGTATTCCGGTTCATGTCTGGATCGATGAAACGCGTCCAAGAAATCAGGGCGCCCGCCTGACAACTTATGAACTTGCCAATTGTGGTATACCATATTCCCTGGTCACAGATAACACCGGCGGACACCTGATGCAACATGGACTTGTTGATATCGTTATTGTTGGAAGTGACAGAACAACGAGAAGAGGTGATGTGGCAAATAAAATCGGTACATATTTGAAAGCCCTGGCTGCTTTTGATAATAGTATCCCTTTTTATGTCGCCCAGCCTTCTTCTTCTATAGATTTCTCAATCAGTGATGGTTTATCTGAAATTCAGATTGAGGAGCGCGACCCGGAAGAAATAAGTATGGTTTCGGGTTTTGCGGAAGATAAAATTATGTCAGTAAGAATTTGCCCGGAGAACTCCCGGTCAGTAAATTATGGATTTGATATCACTCCGGCGCGTCTGATATCAGGGCTGATAACGGAAAAAGGAATTTGTAAGGCATCCGAAAAAGATATTAGTAAAATGTTTTTAGAAAAATTTAATTAATATGGAAGGGGTAGTAAAATTCAATTGCCATTGGAGTCAATCTGGCCCTGTGATCCCTGATGAACAGTATGAAATAATAAACTACTGGCGCGAGATTCTGTTTAACATGGATTTGATCGGAGCCTATGAAAACGGTGTCGGTTTCGGGAATATCAGCATGCGGGTTGGCACAGGAAATCAATTTGTAATAACTGGCTCTGCTACAGGAGAAATCCCTGAACTTGAACCAGGTCATTATGTTAAAGTTAATTCTTTTAATATCGACGATAATGCCGTTCAATGCTTCGGTCCGCTTAAAGCTTCATCTGAATCCCTTACTCATGCAGCAATATATATGTCAGATCCGGGGGTAAATGCAGTTGTACATGTTCACAGCATTGAGCTATGGAATGAATTGATTTATAAGGTTCCAACTACAAATCCATCAATGGATTATGGTACTGCCGGTTTGGCAAAAGACATTATCAGGTTATTTAAAGATTCTGATGTTTTTGAAAAAAGAATTATAATTATGGCTGGTGATCGCGCCGGAATACTGACTTTCGGACATGATATGGATGAGGCAGTTAATGTTCTGATGCAACATCTCAGGAAAAACGGATAAGACCAATTCCCGGTTTCTTTTTGTTATACTTCTTGCAAAATTACCAGCAAATATATAATATTGCAGTCCGTTTTAACTCAGGGCCCATAGCTCAGCTGGTTACCCGCCCGTACCGAACGGTACGTTCGGGCGGGGAGCACCTGCGGGAACAGGATAGGCCAAACGTTCTTTAATATATTTTAGGGCCCATAGCTCAGCTGGTTACCCG